>WNGK01010551.1_pt1 | contig 18535 bp, 17 predicted proteins | sample 5400601 | NCBI WGS metagenome assembly WNGK01 (sample SAMN13153376, study PRJNA577476) | soil metagenome | isolation source: 60 cm soil or saprolite under Garry oak tree replicate 1 | place: USA:California | collected 2016-06-15
TACCTGTTCCGTACTTTTCATCGAAGTATTTGCGAATTTCTCCCATCCGCTGGTTGTAGCGCTCGATCGTCCAGTCTGGATATTCATATTGCAGTTCCACTCCAAGGAGTGCCCTTTCCTTGAAGGTAAAGAGTGTGCGTTTTAATCCCGGGTGAACGAGGCCTTCCACTGTCCAGACCTCTCGATTCTCCTTTTTTTCCCGCGACACGATTTTCGCTTTGGCGCCGTGCAGAACCGCTTCCACACGCGCCATTTGGTCGTTCCAGCGAAACCCGAACGGCGGGACTAGCTCTTCGGCAGCATGTGTCGATGAAACTGCGAGAAAGAAAGCAGCTAATACAGCTGGAAGAATGCGCATGGTTACTTGGCTCGGATGAAATCGACAACCAATTTCACTCCCCGTTCCTCATTTCAGTTCGCGTCGGATTCATTTTCGATCAACAAGCGCTCCCCCGTGGGCGCTCTGAAGGCGGCAAAAATGCGCGTGCGCGCCAATCCGGTCAACTCGTCCGGCTGCCTGACTTTCGCAATCAACCGCCCGCGCGGCGAATCAGTTTCGCGGTCTTGGGGACCTGTCATTTTGATTTTTCAGTCAAGATTTTTTTTTGCGCGACGAAAAATAAAGTTCAGTTTTTTTCTTGTCGATTTTCGCGATGGTTTCTACTCTCAAGCCCGCTGGCAGGGCAGAACGGGAGTAGATGTGAATAAGATGTGAACATTTCTGAGAAACTTCTAGCAGTGAGAATGAACGACGCCTTAACCTCTCCAGAGAAAAGACTCAACTCAGATGTCGATCTCGCCGCAATCCGGCGACTGCTGCGCCGCGCCCAAAGTATTTTCCCCTCGCATTTAGGCGTTTTGAGCGGTTTTTTCCGGCGCTTTCTCTGGCCATCGCACGAGGAATCACCGCGGCATCGGGTCCGCCTCGAGGGTCGATTTTCCTCGGCATCAGCCTTTGTGGCGATCGTGTAACACTGTTAACAAGTTGCTATGGACAAGAAGTGTACCCAACTGTGGCAGCGATTGTCCGCCGCATTAAAACCACAGGTTAGCGCTGATACTTTCAAGCGTTGGTTTTCCGCGGTCGAACTAGTCGAGGCCAGTGATAAATCGCTTACCTTCCGCGTCCCAAATAACATCTATCAATTTTGGATTGAGAGTAATTATATGCCCGCATTGGAGACTGCCATCGTCACGGCGCTTGGTAGTCCACGCGGCGTTAAGTTTTCCTCGCCGTCGGGAGCTACGACGCAAATGCCTCTCGAGGATGCCGCCTCGTTAAAAGAGATCTCGGCAGAGTCACCACGCGACACCAAAGCGAGCGCAAGCGCGCTCGGGCTCAATCCACGAAACACCTTTGAATCGTTCGTAGTCGGCCCTAACAATGAGATTGCGCATGCCGCCAGTCTGGCCGTCGCGCAGTCGCCGGCCCGGACCTACAACCCGCTCTTTATTTACGGCGGCGTCGGCCTTGGCAAGACGCACCTGATGCAGGCCATAGGCCAATATGCTTGGGCGAAGAAGAAAACTAAGGTGATGTACCTCTCCAGCGAACTGTTCATCAACGAGTTCATCGACGCGATCCAGCACAGTAATTTGGTCAAATTCCGAAAGCGTTATCGCCAGGCCGACCTCCTTTTAATCGACGATATTCAATTTCTCGGCGGCAAGGAACGTTCCCAGGAAGAATTTTTTCACACCTTCAACACGCTTTTCGACGGACATAAACAGATCGTGCTCTCCAGCGACCGGCCTGCATCGGAGATCTCCAACTTGGAGCACCGTTTGGTTTCCCGCTTTGAATGGGGACTTACCGCTGAGCTTCAACCGCCGGACATCGAGACGCGCATGGCCATCTTGCGGAAAAAAGCGCACACGATGCAGATCAAACTGGGAGATGAAATTTTCCAGTTTCTTGCCAGTCGCATTCGCTCGAACGTGCGTCGGCTCGAGGGCGCTCTCATGCGCGTCGCATCCTTTGCGTCACTTAGCGGAAAAGAACTCACCCAGGAAGTCGTCGAGCACCTGCTGAAGGATATTTTACAGGAAGAAGGACGGCACTCCATCACGATCGAGCAGATTCAGCGACGCGTAGCGGAGCACTTTGACGTGCGTCTGGCCGATATGACAAGCAAACGACGTCCCGCCAGCATCGCCTTTCCACGCCAGGTCGCTATGTATCTGGCGCGCGAGCGTACGAAGGCGTCGCTCAACGAAATCGGCGACGCATTTGGCGGACGCGATCACGGCACCGTCCTGCACGCCTGCAAGCTGGTGAAGAGGCGCATGGGTGAGCAGGACAACATTCGTCAGACGATTTCCTTCATCGACAGTTCGCTCCAGCGCTGATGCTCGCGCGGAACATAGACTTCCAGTCTGTGCGGTCAGCGGAGTTGGACTCCGCTGTTCTGCCACGAGATTACGGTTGCCGAACAAAATCGGAAGCCTTACATCTTAAGCGCTCCTTTCCGTCATGAAATTCAGTGTCACGAAAGAAAAACTGCTCGAGGGTCTGCAACAAGTCCAAAACGTGGTCAGCACACGTACAACCCTTCCTATTCTTTCAAACGTTCTGTTGCAGGCTGATGACAACGAAGTCCACCTAACTACTACCGATCTGGATGTCGGGGTGCGTGGCAGTTGCGAAGCGCAGGTGGAAAAGGAGGGTGCGACCACACTCCCGGCGCGTCGGCTTTTCAACATTGTTCGCGAGCTGCCTTCCAGCGAAATCCAGGTCGATGTCGATGGAAAGAACGCTGCGTCGATCCGGAGCGGGCAAAGCTTTTTCAAAATTCTCGGCTTGCCCGAGGAAGAATTTCCGCCCCTGCCCAAATTTGAGGATGCGAAAGTCGTCACGATTCGCCAAAAAGAGCTGCGAGATGGTTTGCGTAAGACTTCCTATGCCATATCCACCGACGAGACGCGTTATGTGCTAAACGGCGTGCTTTTCAGTTTTAAGGACAATAAGCTTACGCTTGTGGCAACGGATGGCCGTCGGCTGGCGATGCTCGACATCGAACTGGAATTCCCGCGCAGCCACGAAGCCGACATCATTGTCCCGACAAAGGCCGTGACGGAGTTACAGCGCCTCCTTACTGACGACGGCGAAGTGAAGGTGAGCATGGGTAGCGGCCAGATTGCGTTTGATCTGAACAAGACGCTGCTCGTTTCGAAATTAATCGAAGGTAATTATCCAAACTATCGTCAGGTAATTCCATCCGAAGCAAAAGAGCGCGTCACGCTCGAGCGGGAAACGTTTCTAAATTCGTTACGCCGCGTCTCGCTGTTGGCGAGCGACAAGTCGAACTCGATCAAGCTGAATTTCAGCAAGAATAACATCGAGATAACCGCGAATACGCCGGAGGTCGGCGAAGCGAAGGAGTCGCTCCCCGTTGTCTATAAGGGTCGCGATTTTTCCATCGCTTTTAACCCGGAATTTCTTATGGCGCCGTTGCGCAACCTCACGGAGGACGAAGTTTTTCTCGATCTCATCGACGAAATGAGCCCCGGCGTCTTGAAAATTCAAACACCCTTTCTCTATGTACTGATGCCAATGCGCATCAGCTCGTAAGCTGGTAGGGACGGGCCGCCGGGACGGGCCGCCTCGATCAAGTTTCCAATTTCCGCATTCGGCGCGCCCAGCGGTCGCACCCTACCAAAGCCGCCATTGCTTCCTCGACCACCGCGACTTCAATATTGTCGATCTTGCCGTCCGCCCCGCGAATCACCTGCACATTCTCATTCATCGGCACCCAGACATCCGGATTGGTCGGGCCGAAAAGCAAAATGCAATTTGCGCCTGCGGCTGCAGCAAGATGCGAAATTCCGCTGTCGTGTCCGAGAAAAATAGCGTCTTGGAATAGTGCCGCCAGTTCCGGAAGCGGAAAATTGCTCGCAAATCGAACGCGCTCATTTTTCCAGATCGCTCGGAGCGGTCTCACTCGATCTTGGTCTGCTTCGCCGGAAACAACGACGAGTGATCCGCGCAGGTCGTTCGAATCAAGCAGATGATTGCCGATATCAATCCAGTTTTCGAGCGGCCAATTTTTCTTTTCACTTCCGCTGCCCGGATGAAAGACGACGACCGGCTTGGAACATCGACCCAGCAATTTCTCGACTGCATTCCGGTCGGCGTCCGACGGAAATATTCTCGCCGCGAGATCATCAACCCTAAGCCCCAATTGTTCGAGCGGTTGCGCAAGTTGGCGTATGGCGTGCTCATGATTATCAATCTTCGTGGGTCCGCGGATGAGTTCCTCAACACCGCACCGGCGCAAATTATTCTCAAAAATCCCGTCCGGATCGTAGAGATAGCTAATAATCAAATCAAAACTCGCGAAATAGTGTGCGAGTTCTGTCGACGGCTGCGAATTCTTCGCAAAGAAACTGGAGAGCGCTCCGTACTCGATTGAACGGACGGCCTGTGCGTAAAACCGATTTTCTGCGAGCACCGCGATATGCTTGTAACCGAGTATTTCAAGGTGGGCGCGAGGATAGGCGTCACGCAACGCCTTAAGCGCCGGCAAGGTGAGAATAAAATCGCCGATCGCGCCCCCGCGGATCACAAGGATGCGGTTCATACTGCTCTGTAGAGGCCGCTGTCCCCAGCGGCAACCTTTCAGTCCAGCCGCCCGACTCGGCGGCCACTACATTTTAATATCGCGTAAACGCGAAGGCCAGAATCGCGCCGCCATAAATGAACGCGATCGCATGCAGAAAACGCCACCGCAAAACGCTGCGCGTGCTCCAGTTGATTTGGTTACGCAGAACGTACGGGATGGAAACCCAAAAAAGTCCAGCGATGATTAGCAAATAAGCGAACACCGTTACGAGCAACCGGCTTGTTTCATAACGCAAAAAGGCCGCGTCGAGCAGCGGTTCGGCGGCAAGCAAGCAAAGAATTCCAAGCGCGCGCACAGCGAGAAATTCGTCGACGAAGCGCAGAACGAGAACATAACCAATCGGCACGGCAATGAGGAGCGGCCGCCGGAAAGCTGCGAATTCTCCCATTTCGATCGTCGCCAGCAGCCAAAAGGTCCAGACAAGAGCGATGGTCAGGAGAACGACACCAGCGAAACGAGAGCGCGGAAAGCGTTGCGCGACACTTGCGAACTCCGGTTTGAACAGTCCGGGCAAACTAATCAAAATAAGAAATGCGCCCGCGATGATTCCCGCGGTTTGCAAGGAGAGATGGTAAATCATGTTCGCTCCGGCGAATTCGTCCTGTGGCGGATGTGATCGCTGTTAGATGCGCGCGAGGTTGGCAGGATCGGCGTTCCATACAAGCTGAATCCATTCGCCCGTTGGACCCGTACCTCCACAATTTCGCCGGCGAGTTTCTCATCGCCTTCGAACACGACGATCTTGTTTGTGCGGGTGCGGCCCGTTAAGCGCGCCGGGTTCGTTTTGCTGGGACCTTCGCAAAGCACTTCCACATCGCGACCAACCAACCGTTCGCCGGCGCGTCGAGCTGATTCATTCACGATTCGAAGCAAATCCTGGTTACGTTTTTCTTTGACGGCTTCGTCGATTTGCTCAGCCATTTCCGCGGCAGGAGTATCGCGCCGCGGTGAATAGCGAAAGATGAATGCGTTATCGAATTGGATTTCTTCGACAAGATCGCGCGTCCGTTTGTAATCGTTCTCGGTCTCGGCGGGAAAACCGACGATCACGTCTGTCGTTATCGCAATTTCTCTGCGCGCCTGCCGGATTCGCCGGACAAGATCGACATATTTTTCCGCGGTATAAGTACGGTGCATCGTTTTGAGGATTTTGTTCGAACCAGATTGCAGCGGCAGGTGAATGTGCTCGGCGAGTTTCGGCAGCGCTGCGAGCGCACCAAGCAAATCGTCGCGGAATCCCATCGGATGGGGCGAAGTAAAGCGGAGCCGTGCGAGCCCGTCGATTTCGTGGACGGCTTCGAGCAGCTGCACGAAGGGGCTCTTTTTGCGGCCAGGGTCACCGACCCCAGCTACAGTCGGAAACTCGTGACGGCCATACAAGTTCACTATTTGCCCAAGTAGAGTGACTTCCTTGACTCCATGGGCAACTAGATCGCGTACTTCGCGCACAATCTCATCGATGGAACGGCTGCGCTCCGCACCGCGCGTCCGCGGGACGATACAGAAGGTGCAATGCATGTTGCATCCCTGCATGATCGAGACGAAAGCGGTCGCCTGGTGGGGCACCAGTTGCTGCTCGCGGATTGTCGATTGCGAGCCGACTTCCTCCGCAACATCGACGATTGAGAAGCGTAAATCGTCTATTGGTAGGGACGGACCGCCGGGCCGTCCGTTTCGTTGCGGCGCGCCCGGCGGTCGCGCCTCACCACGTTTGCGTGCGAGAATTTCTTCCACGTAATCCGCGACACGGTGAAATTTTTGCGTGCCAACGACAAGATCGACATGTGGCAAATTCTTTAGCAGCGATTCGCCACGCGCCTGGGCCATGCAGCCAAGGAACCCGAAGACAACGTGCGGTCGCTCTTTGGCAATGCGCCCGAGCATTCCCATTTTGCCAAGCGCCTTTTGGTCGGCCATGTCCCGAACGCTGCAAGTATTCAAAAGCACGACATCGGCCTCCGCTTCGCGGGCGACCCGCTCGTACCCCCGCGCCAATAGCGAATGCGCGACCTGTTCCGAGTCGCGTTCGTTCATCTGGCAGCCGTAGGTTTTGATGAAAAATTTTGGCATGGGACGGGCGAAAATAATACACGGCCGAGCCGCCTTCGCCATGTTGTTCGTACGAATGGTGTCCGGCTTATAGTAGCGCGGCGAATCGGCGAACCGATTATCCACTTTCCATCTGCTCGATCTTTGGGATTTAATCGCGTCGCAAGTGGAAAACGAGCCTTCAGCAATCGGGATTATTGGCGGAAGCGGTTTGTATCATATGGAAGAGGTGCGCAATGCAACCGAATATGAGATCGACACTCCGTTCGGACCGCCATCGGACACGTTGATCGGCGGCAAGGTCAGTGGCCGGCAGGTTTATTTTTTACCGCGACACGGGCGCGGCCATCGAATTTTGCCGCACGAATTAAATCATCGAGCCAACATTTACGCGCTGCGTTCACTAGACGTCCGCTGGATCATCTCAGTGGGAGCGGTCGGTAGTCTGCAGGAAAAATATGCGCCGCGAGATGTCTTGTTGCCCTCGCAGTTTTACGATCGCACCAGTCGGCCCACTGCTCATACGTTTTTCGGCGAGGGAATTGCCGCGCATATCGCATTTGCTGAGCCAATCAGCACGAAGCTGCGAAATTTGTTGGCAGAATCAGCGAGATCTCTCGGTGTCACGGTCCACAATGGCGGCACTTACGTGAATATGGATGGCCCCGCGTTTTCCACGCGGGCGGAATCGGAATTCAATCGGCAGAATGGTTTCGACGTGATCGGCATGACGAATCTACCCGAAGCGAAGTTGGCTCGCGAAGCGGAGATCGCGTTCGCGGCCATGGCGATGATTACCGATTACGATTGCTGGAAAGTGGAGGAAGAAGCGGTCTCTGCGCAGACGGTCCTTAGTCATTTGATCGCGAACGCGGAAACGGCGAAGAAAGTGCTTTTGGACGTAATTCCGCGCATGCCAATGGAGCCGAACTGGCCCGAACATTTTGCTCTCGATTCAGCTCTCGTCACCGATCGCAAGCTGTGGCCCGCCGCAACAATCCAGAAATTACAACCGATCCTAGGACGGTTTCTGGCTGGGTAAAAATTTACACCTCGCTTCAGGCGCTTAGTCGTTCGATCGCCTGGCAGAGCGATCGGATTTGATCTTCTTCGTGTGACGCAGTCACGGTTATGCGTAATCGTGCGGATCCTTTGGCCACGGTTGGATAACGAATCGCTGGAACAAGAAATCCTTCATTCTGAAGCGCTGACGCCAAATCGAGCGCCGCTTGTTCGTCCCCTACAATCCACGGGAAAATCGCGCCGCTGGCGTCGCTGGCCTTTTTGTTTAATTCACTGCGTGGAAGAAGTTCTTGGAGCAATCTGATTCTTTTCCAAAGTAAAAGTCTTCTCTCTTCGCCCTCAGGAGATGCGAGAAAATTCACTGCGGCAAAGGCTGCGCTCACGATTCCGGGCGGCACCGCCGTGGAATAGATGAAGGAACGCGCCCGATTAATCAGCCATTCGATGAGATCTCGGGAACCGCAGATGTATCCTCCACTTGTGCCGAGGGCCTTGCTCAGCGTTCCCATCTGAACATCGACATCTTCATCCAAGTTCTCCGCCGCGGCCAGTCCGCGGCCATTCGGACCGATTACGCCGACAGCATGCGCTTCATCGAGCAGTAAAAGCGCCCCGAAGCTCTTCTTTAATTCAACCAACTCGCGCAACGGTGCACGATCACCGTCCATCGAAAAGACAGATTCGGTGAGGATGAGGATGCGCTTGCCCGCACGTTCGCGCTGAGCCCATTGAAGATGACTCTCCAATTTGCCCAGATGATTGTGCGGAAATACGCGCAGGGTTGCGCCGCTCAACTTTGCGCCATCGATGAGCGAGGCGTGGCAGAGTTTGTCGAGTAGGACAACATCGTTCTTGATGACGAGGGCCGGCACCGTCCCGAGCGCAGCGGCGTATCCGCTGCTGAAACAAAGCGCGGCTTCCGTTCCTTTCCACTTCGCCAGTCCCCTTTCCAATCGCAAATGCGGTGATTGCGTCCCGCTAATTAATCGAGAAGCTCCGGCGCCAACGCCGAATTCGCTGATCGCGGCGATCGCTGCCGCGCGTAGTCGAGGATCGTTGGCCAGTCCGAGATAATCGTTTGAGGAAAAGTTGATGAGCCGTCGGCCGGCCATCTGGACTTCCGGTCCTTGCGCGCTACCGATTTCGCGCAACTTGCGCTCCAGCGAACGCGCGCGGAGGGCCTGCAATTGCTCCTGAAAAAGTTCGCGCATTTTATTTGGGCGTTCCCCTGAGCCGAAATGTCGGCAGGCACCGCTGGAGGCGTCCGATTTCTAGTGCACGTGCTCGGCCACTCCTGTGAGACTCGGTCGGCTCGGAGATCCATTATTATTTAAGCTCCAGAGACCCCAGGAAAGCAGCGCGGATGCATCGCGCCACACGCCGGCCTTGCTGTCGCCGAGCACGACAACGATGATGTCGCGGCCCGCCCGCGCGCCGCTACAAATCAAGCAGTGCCCGGCGGCTTCAGTGTAACCGGTCTTCATCCCGTTGCAGTAAGGAAGGCGCTTTAGAACCTTGTTTGTATTTTCCAACTCGCGGGTGCGACCATTGGCGTAACGAAAAACAAGCTGCGGAAGGCAAACAATCGAACGGATGGTCGAATTGGCATAAGCGACGCGCGCGATCATGGAAAGATCGCGCGCTGTCGAGTATTGGCCGGGCATCGGCAAACCGTTCGGATTAACGAAGTGTGAATTTACGGCCCCAAGTTCGCGTGCACGCTGATTCATAACAGCCGCGAACGCTTCCACACTGCCTGCATGATCACGGGCCAGACAGCGCGAGTGTCACCGGGTTTAATATTCAGCTTCACCGGTTCAGCGATAGTATCAACCTGTTGAACCGTGACCGCTTGATCCAGAAAACCGTTTTCGGCGATAATTAGAGCAGTAAGTAACTTTTGCGTGCTCGCCGCCGCGCGCGTTTGGTCAGCATTTTTTTCGTATAATGTTCGGCCATTCTGCGCGTCCACCACAATCACTGAGGCTGCGCCCGTTTTTGGTATTCCGTCGGGAGTGTATTCCGTGGGTGGCGCCGTCGGTTCCGGTGCTTCTTTCAGCTTGGGACGCGTCCGGTGCGTGCGAGCATGAGTCGATTTCGCCGTTTGCGCCTTCCGAACCGAACTGGGCGAGATGTCGCTATCCTGTTCATCTTTCGCTGTAACCGCCTGTGCTTTCCGAACAGTCCCAGGCGAGATGCCGCCGGGCCGCACCGCCTCGGATTCAGCATCCTGGCCCCAGGCGCTGAGCGGCAATGTTAAGGCGCAAAGGAGCAGGATCCGATTGCGCCAGAATTTCATGAGTGGGAAATTAGCGATAAACCTTTCACCGGCGCAAGCTCATCGTCCGGCGGTATGTTTAGGTTTATGACTTCGGCCCGCGCTCGATCAATTCGATCTCGTAACCTTCCGGCGCGTCGATGAAGGCAATTTTACCGCTGCCAGTTGCATGCGGGCCATCCGAGAGCGGATAGCCTTTCGCCGCCGCCTCGCGCGCAAATGTTTCTAAATCGTCCACCTCGAAAGCCAGATGTGTGAGGTCAGGACCGACCACGATTGGTCCGCTCTGGTCGAATTTGCAAATCTCGATCTCCTCTTCGCTGTCAGGCGCTCTCAGAAAAACGAGTTGTGATCCGCGGCCAGATGTGTGGCGACGCAGCTCTTTAAGTCCAAGGACATCCTTATAAAACGAGACCGTCTTCTCCAAATCGCTCACTCGAAAACGAGTGTGTAAGAGTTTTTTGACCATACCGTATCTTATTGCTCCCATATCGGATTAAATTCAAACTCAGGATAAATTCTCACGATGAAACTTGTCATCGCCGCGACCGGCGCCAGCGGAACGATTTATCTGCAGAGATTGCTCGAGCAGATTGATTGCGCCGCGCACGAGGTTCATCTCGTCATGAGCACCTACGCAAAGCAGGTTGCGGAGCAGGAGCTCGATCATTTCAAAATTCCCGCCAGCGTCTCGCAACATGCGGAAAATGACCTCAATGTGCCATTTGTTAGCGGCTCGGCGCGGTTCGACGCGATGGTAGTCGTTCCCTGCTCGATGGCCACGCTTGGGCGGATCGCTTCCGGCTCAAGCGACAGCGCTTTACTACGCGCCGCCGATGTTTTTTTGAAGGAACGCCGGAAGTTAATTCTCGTCCCCCGCGAGACGCCTTGGAACTTAATTCATGCTCGCAATGTCGTGACGTTGCTCGAGACCGGAGCGATTGTGCTGCCGGCAATTCCCTCGTTCTACAGCCGACCAGGTTCTGTCACCGCCGTTGTTGATACCGTTGTTTGGCGCATTCTCGATCAAATCGGCTTGCCCAACCTCAGCGCATATCGCTGGCGCGATGACACGGCAAAACTTTCCCGCAAACGTTGAAGATCGAAGGTTGGCGTGCGCATTGGCTGATCGCAGTCGGATTTCGCTTGTTGCAGCTTTGGGCCCGGACGTTGCGCTACGAGATCGATGATCGCGCAGGCATGATTGGAACACCGGTTAGTGAGAATTTCATCGGTGCCCTCTGGCATAATCGGTTATTGATATTTCCCTTCGTGCTGCGGCGTTTCTTTGTCCATCGTCACGGCGCGGCGTTAATCAGTGCCAGTCGCGACGGAGAATTGCTGGCCGATGCAATCAAACGTTTCGGCTTCGACGTCGTGCGCGGTTCGAGCTCGCGACTGGGCGCGAGCGCAATTCTTCAACTCGAGGGTGTGCTCGCATCGGGGCGCGACGTCGTGATTACGCCGGATGGCCCACGCGGCCCTGCCTACGAACTTGGTCCGGGCATCATTTTTCTCGCACAAAAGTCCGGAGCGGCGGTTGTGCCTATCAACATGGAATATTCGAGCTGTTGGCGTATCAAAAGCTGGGATCGATTTATCGTGCCGCGCCCCTTCGCTAGAGTGCGGGTGATCATCGGCGCGCCATATCGGGTGAGATCGACAAGCACAGACGACGAGTTCGAAGCCGAGCGTCTGCGTTTGCAGAACGCCATGATGGCGCTGGTTGAACGACGTTGACTCATCTACGTTCAGCGCATGGCGAAGGTAATCGATGGACGCGCAATCGCTGAACAAGTCTACGTCGATCTTCGCCGCGAGATTGCGGAGTTAAAATCGAAAGGCGTCACGCCTGGTCTTGCCGTCATTCTCGTGGGAGATAATCCGGCCTCGCGTGCTTACGTGCGCTCCAAGGACAAGATGTGCCGCGAGCTTGGGCTTCATTCGTTGAAACTAGAGTTGCCTGCCGCGACGACACAGGTCGAACTGCTCTCTCGTGTAGAAGAGTTGAATCGTGATCCGGCAATCCACGGGATCCTGGTCCAATCACCGCCGCCAAAGCAGATCGACGAAGCAGTGATCGTGCGCGCGCTCGATCCGCGCAAAGACGTGGATGGTTTTCATCCGCAAAACATTGCGAAACTCACGCTCGGAGATCCGATCGGATTTGTTCCGTGCACGCCACTTGGCGTGCAGCGCTTGCTCATTGGAAGCAAGATCGACCTGAGCGGCGCGCATGTCGTCATTCTTGGTCGGAGCATGATCGTCGGCAAACCACTCGCTCTTCTTCTCATGCAAAAAAACAAAGACGCGAATGCGACAGTCACGGTCGCACACTCGCGCAGCTGCAATCTAGAAAAGATTACCCGGTCAGCGGATATTTTGATCGCGGCGATCGGCCAGCCGAACTTTGTAAGAACTGACCACGTGCGCGATGGCGCCGTTGTTGTCGATGTTGGCATCAATCGCGTGGAGGACGCGGCGAGCGAACGCGGTTATCGGCTGGTGGGCGATGTTGCCTTTGACGAAGTAGCGAAGAAAGCGAGCACGATCACGCCGGTGCCGGGCGGCGTTGGGCCGATGACAATCGCAATGCTGATGTCGAACACCGTGAAGGCATGTCGGCAATCTTTGTAGCACAGGCCTGTGGCACCTCTGCCGAGGCCAGACGGAACACAGACTTGCAGTCTGTGCGGCCAGCGAAGTTGTAATCCGTTGAATCATAAACTGCGGACAGAATGTCCGCATGTCGCACAGGCAGGAATGCCTGTGTTCCGCGTACAGCTGCGTGACCACCCCAGAGCCGTGGCTACAACTGTGAGGTGACGATTTTCGCGGTTAGCGAGCGCATAATTGGTCGAGTTCGCCCCGCGTGAATAAGAAATGATGTGATTCGCGGCGACAGGACCGCGGCGCGAGCCAGCCGGTTAATCCATAGTCTGCCGCGATAAATAGCTGCGTGAGCTTCCGCATATTCCGTCGCGGCATCGACATCGTGGTTTCCGCGAATAATTTTCACGATGGCCTGCGCCGCCAGTTCTCCCGAGCGAATGGCGTAATAAATTCCTTCGCCGGTAAACGGCTCAACCACGCGGGCGGCGTCGCCGACCAGAAACAACTTCTCGCGTGCAGGCGCTAAAGCAGCGCGGGTGAGCGGAGTAATGGTGTGCCACTGATGGTTCGGCTGAAGACCAAACTGCTTCTCAGCCCAATGCCGAAGCGCAGGCAGCTTGGAAGGGTTGCTCACGAGACATAGATTCAATTCATTGCGATTTACCGGCGCCTGTCCGGAATAGCCCTCGGGCAGAAACTGCAGCACCACGCGATTGCCGAATCCCGCTGGCAGCGCAATGTGCGCTTGCAGTGCGACGCGTTCGCGCGCCGGCCGTGGGAGCCAATTGCAAAGACGCGCCACGGTCGAATTGCGACCATCGGCGCCAACCAACGTTCGCGCGGCAAAGGTTGGTCCTCGCGCTGTTTGAATTATCCAACCGCTACTGCTGGTCAAAGCCGTTACGGTTGTCTCTTCGTAAACTTGCGTGCCGAGCTCTCGTGCTCGCGACATCAACAGCATATCAAACAAGCTGCGTTTGACTGCAATCTCGCTCTCTTCGCCGGATGGAAGATCGACAATAATTTTTCGTCCACCGATGGCGATGAACTCGACGGAATCGAGAATTCCGTGGGACAGTTGCCGGACACGCTCCGCGATTCCGAGCCGTCCCAGTACCGGCCAACACGATGGATTCAAGCAATCGCCACAAACTTTTTCGCGGGGAAATTTCTCCCGCTCAAGGACGACCGTTCGCAAACCGGCGAGCGCGCAAAATGCCGCGCAGCTCGATCCGGCCGGGCCTGCCCCAACAATTGCAACATCAAAGTTTTCCATTTCGCCTCAGTCTGGAAGAAACCGTGCACTCACGGAACGAATTCACCATAAGGGCAAATCGCAGCGAAGGAATGACGGACCCACAGGTCCGTGGCTATGGCTCCCGACGTGTGAAGATTTTACTTTCAGATGCGCAGGGAGAACTTGGTTTTGTTTGTACCCTTCTGTCGGATTGCTTCCATGAATCAACGGCCCCGATAGCGCTGGCGCGCGATCTAATACCAGAGCAGATTGATTCACATGGGCTGGTCTCTCCCAATCTTCCGCATAGCCGGCATCCAGTTGCGCATTCATGTGACGTTTCTGTTGCTGATTGGCTGGCTGGCTTTCGGTTACTACGCGGAAGGTGGTTCGGCGGCAGCGGCGAGCCGTGTGCTATTCATTCTGCTGCTTTTCGTCTGCGTGGTGCTGCACGAGTTTGGCCACGCGTTCGCGGCGAAGGCTTTTGGGATTAACACGCCCGACATCACGTTACTTCCAATCGGCGGTGTCGCGAGACTGGAACGAATGCCGGAAAAGCCGACGCAGGAATTGGTGATCGCGCTGGCCGGGCCAATGGTCAATGTGGTCATCGCGCTCGGTTTGTTTGTAGCGGGCGGATCGCAGGCCCTTCTCAATCCGTCAACGCTCGAAGGGGGCGGCCTCATCGCGCAGCTGCTGACGATCAACATCCTGCTGCTCCTTTTTAATTTGCTGCCCGCATTCCCAATGGATGGCGGCCGCGTCTTGCGCGCTCTGCTTGCGACGCGGCTGAGCTATGCGCGGGCCACACAGGTCGCTGCCAGCATCGGCCAGGGTTTTGCGTTCGTCTTTGGATTTATCGGATTGATTTGGAATCCATTTCTGATCTTCATCGCGCTGTTCGTTTACATCGGCGCGTCGCAGGAGGCGGCCCTAGCGCAAATGAAAGATGTCTCGCGTAGGTTTCCGGTCTCGAGCGCGATGGTGCGCGAATTCCACACGCTTCCGGAAAACGCGACGTTGCAAGAAGCGGTCGATGCGTTACTGGCGACCTCGCAACATGATTTTCCCGTGCTTGATGAGACGGGAAGCGTGGCCGGTGTGCTCACGCGGCACGATCTCATTGCGGCTTTGCGCAAAGACGATCCGCAGCTTCGTGTCGGCGACGTGATGCGGCGCGATATTCCCACGGTCACGACCGGAACCCGCTTCGAAGAAGCCTTTCGCATTATGCAGGAATGCAACTGCCCGGCTGTGCCGGTGCTCGACGGCATGAAACGCCTCGTCGGTTTGCTCACGCCGGAAAACGTCACCGAGTTGATGATGATTCAATCGGCGATGCCGCGTCGCCGTCTTTCATAAGGTCGCTGCAGGAAACAGTGCTGCCGGCTACAGGTTTCCACTCGCGCGGTTCTTGCGTAAATTCGCGCTTGGATGACCCCGTTGACGAAAGAGAGACCGGATTTACAAAAGAAAGTACACGAAGTGCCGCACAAACCTGGTGTGTACTTGATGCGGGACCGCTTTAATCGCGTGATTTACGTGGGCAAAGCGCGCGACCTGCGCAAGCGCGTCAGTTCGTACTTTCTCCCATCAAAATTGGCTCAAGCCGATTTGAAGACGCGTGCCATGCTCGATGCAGTCTGGGATTTTGAGACACACACGGTGCGCAGTGATGCGGAATCCCTCTTGCTCGAGGGGAAATTGATCAAGGAATTCCGACCGCGTTACAACGTTTCCTTCCGCGACGATAAACGGTTTCTCCTTGTCAAGATCGACCTGTCGGAGGAATGGCCGCGTTTCCGGCTGGCGCGATTCAAAAAGGATGATGGCGCGCGCTACTTCGGGCCGTATGCGCATTCGGGCGCGCTGCGGCAAACGCTGAATTTCATGCGCAAAAAATTTGGCGTGCTCACGTTCGGCCGAGGCTCGCCGACGGAACGCGAATTGAAATCGGCCACTTATCAGGTGCCGACGCGTTTGAGCGAAATTAGCGCCGAGCAATACCGTGAGCGCGCCATACAAGCGTGCGAGTTTCTCGAGGGGCATTCGCGCGAGATGATCGCAACCTTAGAGGAGGAAATGCGCAAAGCGGCGGCGAAAATGGATTTCGAGAAGGCGGCCGAACTTCGCAATATGATTGACGATGTGCGCAGCACGACAAAACCCATGCGCCGCTTTACCCGCGGCAGTTTGCCGAGCGCGATCGATCCGATGGCAGATGTCCAGGCGTTGGCCGATGCGTTGCAACTTCCCCGCACCCCCCGCGCCATGGAGTGCTTCGACATCTCGAACATTTCCACAACGCACGTCGTCGCCTCGATGGTTTGTTTTCGAGACGGCGTTCCGGACAAGGATAATTATCGGCGATATCGAGTGCGCACAGTGGAAGGACAGGACGACTTTGCCAGCATGGCGGAAGTGGTGCGGCGGCGTTATTCAAGGATTTTGCTGGAGGCACGCGAACTAAATCCCGAAGCGGCCGATTACTCGCAGGAAAATGCTGTAGAAGCCATGCAGCGATTTCAAAGTAGCGCAAGCGTGCCGCTTGCAGGTAACGAAGATTCGCAAGCCAGAGGCTCGCACTACATTCGCCTCCCCGATCTCATTATTGTCGATGGCGGAAAGGGTCAGCTGTCGGCGGCATGCCGCGAGCTGCAACGGCTCGGATTGCATGATCTGCCGATCATTGGCTTGGCGAAGGAACATGAAGAGATTTACCGGCCGGGGCGGGCACTGCCGCTGCAACTGCCCGTTGATTCCGGTGCTTTGCGCTTGCTCCAGCGTATTCGCGATGAAGCCCATCGTTTCGCCAATGCTTATCATCAGCTGCTCATGAAAAAGCGCGTCGGCGAAAGCATTCTTGATGATTGTCCTGGTGTCAGCCAGAACCGGAAAAGTCTGCTGTTGCGACGGTTTGGTTCTGTGAAACGTCTGCGCAAAGCCACAGTGGAGGAAATTGCGGCTACGGAAGGGATTGGTGGAAAGCTAGCCGAAGAAGTGCATCGCTTCTTGCAGCGGCATTAGTTATTCGCAGATTCGGCAGATGCGACGGATGCTTTGGATTGCGGCGACGCGTCGCCGCTTTTTCTTGAGGCGATATGTCGCCTCGCTCCGAAAGCGCGGGCATGTCAACGCACTCCAAAATCTTTCTACCTGTTTACTGTCGATCTTGGCAACGCAGGTTGGATTGCTAGCCCAAACGTTGGCACCGACATCTGGGCCGAGCCCGAGTCCGACACTTTCGGCGAGTCCCCCGCCCGCCGAGGAAGCAATCATCCCGACATTCGAAACGCAGAAACTCGCGCGCACCTATATCCTCGATGTTCCTGCCCCGCGCGGCCAAATCACAGACCGCAACGGCGTCGCGCTTGCGCAAAATCGGCTGAGTTACAATCTCGCGATCAATTTTCCCACGCCGCTTGATCTTTCCGATGCGCAGGTGCTTAGCTTTGTCCGGGAAAAGATCGACAAGGCGGGACAATTAATCGGGCGAACGCTCAAAGTTTCAGACGAAGCGATCATTCGGCATTATCGCAATCGTGGAATCATGCCTCTCGAGATCGCGCAGAATCTCAGTCAGTCGGAGTACGACGAGGTCAAAGACCATTTGCCGGCGGGCATGATGGTGCGGCCAATTTATGTGCGCATTTATCCGAATGGAAAACTTGCTGGGCAAATCATCGGTTATACTGGAAAAACCGGCCGCAATCCCGACGGCATTGTCGATAACCACGAAACGCTTTGGCCGGAAACCGAGGGACGCGAGGGACTCGAGCAAACATTCAATGAAATGCTCGCCGGCAAACACGGTGAGTACAAACTCACTTTCGATAAGGATGGCCGGAAGACCTCCGAGAAATTGATCACGCCGCCCGAGCCTGGCTACAACGTGGTCACCACTCTTGATGTGCATCTTCAGGAGCTGGCGGAAAAGGCGCTGGAAGCAAAAGCAAAGCGAGGTGCAATCGTGATCGTCAGTCCGAACAACGGCGACATTCTGGCGTTGGCCTCGTGGCCGACTTACGATCCGAATCTCTTTATTCCCTCCATCTCGGCCGACAAATTTAAAGCCTTGCAGGATGATTCCGACATTCCGCTGCTGCCACGAGCCTTTCGTTCGTCCTATCCGCCAGGATCGACATTTAAGGTTGCGGTTGGCATCGCTGCGTTCGAGAGCGCCGCCGTGGGCCCGGACGATTTGTATCAATGCGTTCCGGCGATCCAGATTGGCAACGTCACTTTTCACAATTGGAAAAAAGGCGACCGCGGAGCTCTGAATTTCGTTCAGGCGCTCACTGAATCGTGCGATACCTGGTTCTATCAGGTCGGAATCAAGACCGGCGCCGAGCCGATTGTTGATTGGGCATTAAAGCTGGGCTTTGGAGTAAAATGCGGCATTCCGCTGCGCGGCGAGGCGGAAGGTCGTGTCCCAAACGATCAATACATGAAGGCAACGCACGGCCGCAGATTGCTCAACGGCGACATTGCGAACTTGTCGATCGGCCAGGGCGACACGCAAGTCACTCCCCTGCAAATGGCCCAAGCCATGGGGATCGTGGCCAATGGGGGCACGTTTTATCAAACCCGCCTCGTCCAGCAGGTGCAGACATTCGATAACGAAATCGTGACCGCTTACCAGGTGCGGGCCAAGAAAACACTCGCTCTCTCATCCGAAACGCTGGATGAATTGCGCACGGGAATGATCGATGC
>WNGK01002928.1_pt1 | contig 18534 bp, 11 predicted proteins | sample 5400601 | NCBI WGS metagenome assembly WNGK01 (sample SAMN13153376, study PRJNA577476) | soil metagenome | isolation source: 60 cm soil or saprolite under Garry oak tree replicate 1 | place: USA:California | collected 2016-06-15
CGACCACGAAGTGCAGCGGAAGGCGCAGGAGACGCGGCAACTTGAGTATGAATTGATCGATCAATCTGATGAGACCTGGACAGTGAGCAGAGTTGAACAGGAATTGCTCCAAGAGAGATGGCCTAACAAGTCTATTGAACTGGTTTCGAATATTGTGCATGTGCCTGGATCCAAGACGCCGTTCGCGCTTCGGCGAGACTGGCTATTCATTGGCGGTTTTCAACACAGGCCAAACGTTGACGCTGTTCTCTTTTTTGTGCAGAGAATTTATCCGCTGGTGAGCGCGCATCTGCGCGATGCCAAATTCTACATCATCGGTGACAAGGCGCCGCCGGAGATAGTTGCGTTGGCGACTGAGAGAATCATCGTTGCTGGATTGCAGAGAGACGCACGTCCGTTTTTCGACAGCGTAAAATTATCTGTGGCGCCATTGCGATTTGGCGCTGGAGTAAAAGGCAAGATCAACCAAAGTATGGCTTTCGGCGTGCCGGTGGTCGCGACCTCGCTGGCTGTGGAGGGAACGGCGCTCAATGATCGTGAAGAAATCCTGGTTGCAGACGAGCCGGAAGACTTTGCGCGGGCATTAATCGAGCTCTACGAGTCGGAAGACCTTTGGAATCGGCTCTCCGAGAACGGCGTCAGGAAAACACGCGCTCTTTACTCCACCGATGCCGCGCGCAAAAAGCTAGAATTCCTATTTAGCGACGACCATCTCAGAAGTTTGGCGCCATCAGCAGGGGTTGAGCAGCCAGACATTGCCATCGCAGCCAGAAGCTGATCTTGGTTCTTACCAGTGAGTAACACGCAGCGGACCGGAGAGATCACCGGCAAAATCAGCGCGAATCCGAATCCTGTCTCTTTCGGGCAAGGCTGCGTTGTGATTTCATGGGAAACCAACGATCCCGCTGGAGGCGAAATTCGCGTTTTGACCTCTTCCGGCGACGAGAAGCTGGTCAGCCAGGGACCGTCCGGACAGGTGGAGATTCCCTGGATTGTGGACTCTATGATATATGACTTTCGCCTATACGCTGTGAGCCGGCCGGATACGCCCATTGATTCGGTGCAGGTTCGGCGTGACCTCGGTTCCGCTCCAATGATCCTGCGCGAGCTCGCAGATGAAGCAATGCGCGGAAATATCGCTCTATCGGAACTTTCGCAATTCATCGCGACAGTAATGCCTCATTGTTTGCGCAGCGGAAAATTCCACGAGATTTTTCCCGTCTGGGAACGGCACGGCTTTCACGTGACGCCGGTACACTTCTACCAACCTATCCCCAATACCCAAGCTTTGTCGGAAACCCTATGGAATCGGCCCAGTGAACTTGTTGGCGTCGATATGAACGAACAGGTTCAGCTCGAGTTGCTGCGGAATCAATTTCCAAAATTTCGGGAGGAATACGAGAAGTTTCCAACCAAGCCCGCTGAGCATCCAGGACGTTTTCATCTCAATAACCATTTCTTTGACGGCACGGACGCCTTGATTGCTTACTGCATGGTCCGCCACTTCCAGCCACGGTTGATCATCGAAATCGGCGGCGGCTTTTCTTCCCTGATCTTGGGCGAAGCCGTAGTAAAAAACAACGGCTCGGCCCTTATCTGTGTTGAGCCGTATCCCCAAGAATTTCTAAAACAGGGCTTTCCCGGGCTGCATTCCCTAATCGAGAAAAGGGTAGAAGATGTCGAGCTTGACTTCCTTTCACAACTCGGTCCTGGCGACATCTTGTTTATCGACAGTTCTCACACGGTAAAAATTGGTGGAGACGTCAATTATCTATTCCTGGAAGTCCTGCCGCGTCTCAAGCCAGGGGTCATCGTGCACGTCCACGACATCTTCCTGCCCTTTGATTACCGGCGTGATTGGGTAATGGAGGAGTTCCGGTTTTGGACAGAGCAGTACCTGCTGCAGGCGTTTTTGGTATTTAATTCTGAGTTCGAGGTCCTGATGGCCAACAGCTACCTCAGCCATTGCCATGAGGAGGATCTCAAAGCTGCTTTTCCCAGCTTGCCGTCCTGGGGCGGAGGCAGCTTCTGGATGCGCCGAAAACCACCTGTGAATTGACTCGCTCCGGCAACAAGAGTAGGAGGACAAACCTGAAAAGGCGAGGTTATGCAACGTAAGACAAACAAGCCTATTTTTATAGTAGGATCGCCGCGTTCGGGCACGAGCATTCTCGCCTGGTGTTTAGGCCAGCATCCAAACATCTTTCCAGTTCCGGAGTCCAACTGGATGGGAGAGTTCGCGGTTAATATCGCGTTAAGTTACCAGATTGGGATCGCGCGCGATAATCGCTCGGTTTTAAGCGCAATGGACGTCTCACGCGATGAATTCTTCGCAAATTTTGGCCAAAGCATCAATGATTTGCTCTTAAGCCACCGGAAGGCTCTGGAAAGAAAACGAGCTCTGGAAACAAAACGCAAAACGAAATATTCAAAGTCCGAACGAAAGGTTCGGTGGGTGGATGGAACACCAGAGTATGCTCTGCACATTTATGGCTTGCGTAAATTATTCCCTGAGGCCCTGTTCATCCATTTAGTCCGGGACGTCGGCGCTGTCGTGCGATCGATGCTCAATTTCCATCGCATAGCAGGGATCCATTTGGTGGCCAGCGAAGAAGAGGCCTATAAATATTGGCTTCGCATGGTTAGCGCCTGTCTGAAAGCTGAACAGGCTTACGGTCCACAGGTGATTTATCGCTTGCCATATGCCGCCCTGATCGACAGCCCAGCGTCGGCCATCCGGTCCTTACTCGATTTTGTTGGCGAGTCGTATTCTGCCAAATGCCTCGAGCCCCTGGCGCAGCGGATCAATAGTTCCAATGTACCCGCTGATTTTAAATCCGACGATCCTGCTACCGATCCGGATATCGTGGAACAGGCGCAGCGCCTTTCCGCCGAGATCGAAAAAACCGCACAACCGAGCGAGGGCTCGCCGGCAGTGGCCAAGGAGATGGAGGTTGCGTTTGGCGAGCGCGCCAAATATATCGCGACCTCCGAAAGCACCCGTCAAATGGAGAAATCGAGACTGGAATCCGCGATTAGCGCATATCAAATGGAGAACTCGAGACTAGAATCCGCGATTAACGCATATCAAGTGGAGAACTCAAGACTGGAATCCGCGATTACAGAACTCCAAAGACAGCGTGAGGATCTGTGCAGTCGCGTTGCGCAGGCCAACGATCAGATATCGCAAATGAGCTGTCAGCTCCACGACAAGAGCGCAAATCTCGCTGAACGTGAGAAGTACATTGTTGAATTAACAGGCTGGCTGCGCAAACAGCTTCGGGATACAAGAAAGCTCTCACAGCTTCTTGACAATGTGCAAGATGCCGCCAAACGGTTGCGCAATTCGCGCCGCTGGAAACTGGCAAATCCCGGCACAGCGATCAAGGCAAAGTTATCTCGCAGTAAGGCGTCCACGGGTTACGGTCATCTCGACAGAATTGTGGCAGCGTATTCCCAGTGGCGGGCTTTGCATCCGGAGATCACACAGGTCGATGATTCCATTGAAGCGGCCGGATCGTCGATCTCTTCAAACCATTCGGACGCGCAGGTTGAAAATCTCTCAGACATCCAGTCAATCCGTAAGCGATCACGAACTCCGGCAAAGACATAAGGTATAACGGTTGTCTTGCGAAACTGGCAGCGTCTTTCTCAAAAACTCTAGCGCAGCCACCCTGAAATCCGTCAAGAAGTCTCCCGACGCCTCATGTTCGTTAACCCGGCCGCCTTTTTATCAGATCGGTCCTGAAAAAAATTTGAGACTCGCTCCGCCAGACACCGCAGAGGGAACTTGCTGAATCTTGCACAAACCTGCTAAACACTGAAGTGCCTTGCAGTCTGGGAGCTAATGCGATGGAAACACCGCAGAGGGAAAACGCTTTGGAATCTATCCCTTCCGTCCGCAGCAGCAGCTGGTGGCTCTTCTGCCTCGCTATAGTCGCTTTCAAATTCCTGCTGTTGGCGTTCGATCATCTCCCCAAGCTGTATTTGGGCGACTCGTTCAGCTATATCCGGACCGCACTCTCAGGATGGATTCCAGACGACCGGTCTTTCTTATACGGTTTTGTCATCCGATGGTCATCCCTCTGGACCGGCACCCTGAATTCCCTTCTAATTATTCAGACATTTCTTGGTGCTCTCATCGCGATAATCGTGGCGTGGATTTGCCGAGCACTTTTTGATCTTCCTAAGAAGCTCTCTTACCTGTTCGGATTTCTTTGTTCCATCGATCCGCTCCAGCTGACTTGGGAGCGCTACGTGATGACTGAGACCTGTAGCCTCTTCTTTTATGCTCTACTCCTGCAACAATCATTGATATATTTGCGAGACCGACGACTAACGACCCTGCTAGTCGTTCAAATTCTTTCGGTAATCACAATCGGATTCAGGATGAGTTTCCTCATCCTAATTCAGGTAATGGCGGTGGCATTGCCACTGATTGCGTTCCTGGCGGAAACCGGGCCAGCCAGAACTGCGGCGTGGCGATTTCAATTTCTGAGACGGGCGGTTTTCTGGCGGCATTTGGCTGCGAGTCTGATTTCGATGTTTCTGCTGGATCAAGCATACCAATACTCCTATGGTCTCCTTTCGCATCGCGAACCTGCTCACTTACACGGGACTGGATACTTCCTCCTGGCAATCTGGGCGCTGGTTCTCCAGCCGCAGGATGCAACCGATCCCCGGCTGGAGGAGATCATCCGACACGGCGACGAATTCGGATTGAGGGACATTTCGCTACATAACTGGCAGCGGTTTGCGCCAGAGGCGCTTGTCGCGCGCTGGTGTGGCATTGAAACAAACCCGCGCAAGTCGAGCAAAATAGCCGCCCAAACTGCCCTTAATGCATTTTGGCGCGACCCAGCGGCTGTAATCAGCCTCGCCGCGAAAACCTATCTCACGTACTGGAGCGGCCGGTCGGTACGGAAGATTGCTAGATCAGATCTGCAAATAGGATTATCCCCTCCAGATTCCGTATTCAAAATATTGGCCAGTCGATTTCACTGGGCGCCTAGCTCTCAGCGGCTATCATTAACGACGTGGTACTACATCGCTGCGTCACCGTGGAACTATCTCGTGCTTGCTTCACCGCTTCTCTCGCTGGCCCTTCTCTTTGCGAACAACAAGAGCTATGCTTTGCTGCTGTTTGTGCACACGGCGGTGTTGCTATCCAGCACATTCCTACTGTCGCTCTATCCGGTGCCGAGATTTCTTCAGCCTATGTCGCTACTTACGCTGCTCACCTTTGCGCTGGCAGTAAAATCATGGCTTGACTGGCACAGGATATCGCTGAAGCGACAGCCCTACGTGGATGAATCAGCGAACTAGGGCATGAAAACCCACTGATTCGCTGCTATACGCCCTTCTGAAAATAGCAATGATTTATCCGCCTGTTTTCTTTCTCAGTACAGAGGTCATAGCATGGCCGGCAGAGAATTTTGGCTTCTTCTGGGAGCTTTGGTTGGCTGATGTCTGCCGACTAGAAGATACAAAGCGATAGCTAGCTGAACTTTCAAAGAAAATGAATATGCCGGAGAAGAATTATAGTCTCTCGCCAAGACGTTTTCAGAGCCAGTCCAAGCTCTCGAAAAACATGTTAGCCTTGGGCTTCTACACTATTCTGGCAATCATCGTAACCTGGCCTGCTCTCGTACACCTTGGTGATCGAGTCTTGGGCGTTTACCCGGGCGACAATTTTCAGTTTCTCTGGGCGCTCTGGTATACGGCGCATGCCATCTTCGATCTACATAGCTCCCCTTTCTTCGATCCGGATATTTATTTTCCATTTGGCTTTAGCGTGTTCAGAAATTTAGGGGAAGTTTCACCGGCCACTATCCTGGCATCCATCCCGCTCACGCGCTGCGTCGGGGAAGTTGCCACATACAACCTGCTGATCATAATCTCGTTTGCCCTGACGGGCTTCGGGACCTTTCTGCTGGCGCGGGAGTTGCGAGCTGGCTGCCCGGGTGCATTGGTCGCGGGAATTGGTGTGGGCTTTTGCGCCTACCATTTCGCGCACGCGACTGGACATCTTTCACTCGCTTCGACTCAATGGATACCTTTTTTCTTCCTATACCTTGAGCGAACCCTGCGAAAACCGACGGTCCGGAGTGCGATCCTCTTAGGGCTCTTTTACTCGTTGAGCGCTTTGGTAAGCTGGTACTATGCCTCGCTGTTGCCCATCGCGGCTGTGCTCTATCTCAGTCTTCGTTTCAATTACTTCAAGCAACCAAAGCGATTAGTTCGGCTGATCAAACCCGGGTTAGTGGCGACGGCCTGCGGCTGTGTGCTGGTGTTGCCATTCGCTGTGCCCTACATGCTCGCTCTAAAGCAGGGAACAATGGAGATGCGCTCTGTTCAAGAATCACAAGCATTCTCGGCAAGTGTGGCTGATTTTTTTATTCCGGCTATGCACCATCCGCTTTTTGGTCGCTGGGTAACTGAGCATTGGCGTTCCGGCGCCAATGGCGTCTGGGGAGAGTGGGAGCTTTATTTGGGAACCTTGATCCTTCCTCTTGCGGTGTTAGGCATCGTGCGTTCCAAACATCGACGCATTACTGCGGCATTAATCGCAATGAGTGCAGGGGCGTTCGTGTTGGCGTTGGGCCCGAGTCTGTATTTCGTCCACCCGCCTTCGCTTCGGGGAGCTGCAAACCTCGCGCCACTTTCGCATATCCCCTTACCGGTGCTGGCGCTCAAAGACATTCCACCATTTAGTTTCCTTCGGGGTTGGGCTCGAATGGGCTTCTTCTTACAACTTGCTGTCAGCTTATTGGCCGCGCAAGGTTGTACTTATCTCCTCGATCTCATGCCTCGCCGTCACGCTGCCATCCGGCGTGCTGTGGCCCTTACTGTCGTCAGTCTGGCGGCACTGGACAGTATGGCTGTTCCTTTCGGAATGGCCCCGGTAGCTCCGCGGCCGGTCGATCGCTGGCTGGCTGCGCAGCCGGGAAAGTTTGCGGTCATGGAATACCCTATCCCCGAGCATGCCTATAGTGGCCCCGCGATGTATTCTACCCGCTTCACCGGTCAACGAATTATCATGGGCTACGCGAGTAACCCGCCCGTTGCGCCTTATTTTGAGACACTCAGCACGTTTCCCTCGCCCCAAGCGCTCGACCTTCTACAACAATGGGGGACCAAGTTCGTGCTCGTTGATGAAACGCTTTACCAAGGCGGCAGTACATTCTGGCGACTTTGGCAAACGTGGCAGTCGTTGGAGCCAGCGATTCGGGAGAGCGGCCGCCTGCAGGAAGTCACAACACTAGGAGGCGTCCATGTTTACAAGTTGCAAAGGCGCGAGATTCAGCCCGTGGGCCCGGAATTGATCCCTAGTCCGGGCTTTGAATCTGGGACCGCCACCGAGATCCAGGGATGGACCCGAGTGGGCCATCCGATAATCGGTCGCTCTGGTAATGAGGCGCACGGTGGAAGCAATAGCTGCTTGGTAACACCCTCTGATTATCTCGTTTCAAATCCCATCCCCATCGAATCAAGTCAGTGTTATCTAGTTCAGCTCTTTAGTCGGCGTGCGAAAAGCCAAACCGCCCGCGTTCGCCTACAGGTTACGTGGCTGGACGCATTGCAACATCCTCTTGACCCCTCCACTGCTTGCATTCGTGTCGTAGAAGTAAACGACCAATGGCAGTCCGTGCGGGACGAGTTTCTTGCTCCGGCAGAAAGCCATTACGCGATAATCTACGCCGTTACGCACACTGGCGCTGCGTGGCTCGATGATTATTCGCTTCGCGAGCTGTCTTCGGATTGTGAGCTGAATCTGATCGCCGTCCCCAACCCCGCGGTCCGACCCCCTGGCGCGAAAAAAAGCAGGGCTTCAATTTCCTGGGACAGTCACTCCGGCGCTGGCTCACATGTGGGCGTGTCCGTAAACGGTGAGCCCGAAACGCGTTTTGCGGAGGGTCCTATTGGAATGCGGATTTTCGACATCGAAACAGGGGCAAGGTGGGAGTTCCGCCTGTACGGGGACACCAGCAGCCCACCCTTGAGAACTACAATCGTCACCTCGGAACCAATTCCACCCCTGCGTGCGTCTCCGGTCGTCTTCCAATCGCCCTCAGCACTGGGGCGAACTACGATTAGCTGGAATATGCCCCAGCATGGTGAAACCGAAGTATGGGTCTCTCAGGATGGCGGCCCTGAGCAGCTCTTCGTTCGCGGCGCTAGCGGTTCGCAAGAAGTGCCTTGGATTGCTCGTGGCAGCACCTATGAGTTCAGACTTTATGCGATGCTGCCTAAGCGGAGACTGATCGGCCAGCTGACGGTACGCGAGACAGAGCCTCCGCCCTAAACGAAGAATTCGCTCCGCCATTGGCCCGAATCTGACTTTCTCCGGCACAGTAAACGTACCGGGCCGATCCAACGCCGGAATTGCGGCAATTCGAGGGGCACGCTCATCGGGCTCAGCGGATCATCCATTTGTGATTGACAAGATTGTATCAATTTTGGGAAACACTGCGGCATGTTTCACCGTTTTAGATGTTCGTACCGTGTTTTCGCCGTAAAAATTGTTGCGACCGCTCTGCTACTCGCCCCCAGCTCGGCGTTCGCTGCCGTGGACGTTTTGACTTCACATAATGATCTGGCTCGAACCGGCCTGAATCGGCACGAATTCGTTCTTAGACCCGATAATGTAAACGCCTCCGATTTCGGAAAACTCTTCGTCGCCAACGTGGATGGCCAAATTTATGCCCAGCCGCTGATCGTTGCTGGATTGGAGTTTCGCGGCTGGGGCGTGTACAACGTTTTATATGTGGCTACCGAACATGACAGTGTCTATGCAATTGACGCTGATACCGGCTTTTTGCTTTGGCGCGTATCGCTGCTCCCGCCTGGCGAAACACCCGCTGATACGGATGAGTGCGATCCGATCACTCCGGAAGTGGGCATCACCGCCACGCCGGTGATCGATCGCAGAAGCGGGCCCCACGGGACGATCTACGTTGTGACAATGAGCAAGGATGCCGCCGGAAATTATTTTCAGCGGTTGCACGCCCTGGATCTCACCACAGGCGCTGAGGCATTTGGCGGGCCCGTAGAGATCCTCGCCACATATCCAGGGACAGGTGAGAACAGCACGAATGGCAACGTCGTTTTCGACCCTTTGCAATACTTTGAGCGGGCCGGCCTGGTTCTGAGCAACGGCGTGGTTTACACGACTTGGACGTCGCATGGCGATTGCCGTCCTTATACGAGTTGGGTGATCGGATACGACGAGCACACTCTTGCCCAAGTCCGCGTGCTAAATCTGACGCATAACGGACAGCAGGGTGCTATCTGGCAGTCTGGCGGGGCGCCGGCGGTTGATTCAAATGGTTTTCTCTATGCGATGCTAGCTAACGGCACCTTTGAGACGACGCTCGATGCAAACGGCTTCCCGAATCAGGGCGATTTCGGAAATTGCTTCGTGAAATTGTCAGCGGCGAATAATTCGCTGCACGTGGCTGACTATTGGACGATGTTCAACACGGTCCAAGAAACGACCTTGGATTACGACCTTAGTTCTGGCGGGCCGCTCGTGCTCCCAGATATGACTGACGCCAACGGGATCCGGCGTCGTCTTGTGGTCGGCGCCGGAAAAGACGCACACATCTACATTGCCGATCGCGATAACATGGGGAAGTACAACCCAAACGCGAACATTACTCTCTACCAAGAGTTACCCGGGTCGTTGGGGGGATTCAATTTCACCACGCCGGCTTTTTTCAATGGATCGCTTTACTTCGGAGCAGTAGGGGACGTCCTGCGTGCGTTCAGTTTCACAAACGCGCGCCTGAATGGCAGCGCCGTCTCCAGAAGCACCAATACATTCCGTTTTCCGGGCGCTACGCCGAGCATCTCGGCCAACGGAACAGTCTATGGCATCCTGTGGGCCGCGGAAAATGAGGACCCTGCAGTTTTGCATGCCTATGACGCGAGGGACCTATCGCTCGAGCTTTATAACACGAACCAGGCGCCTAATTCGCGCGACCACTTTGGCTCAAAGACCAAGTTCGGCGTGCCCACGATTGCAAACGGGAAAGTCTACGTCGCCACGACGGGTGGCACCGTAGGTGCATTCGGCCTGTATAATTCGCCACGGCTGGCAAACTCAATCTGGCAAGCATACGTCGGACTCGGCGACAATGCGGTGACTGGCAAATTCGTCGTTCAAGGTAGTGGTCCGAAGAACGTAGTGTTTCGGGCGTTGGGGCCATCGCTCCAGGTCAACGCCAAATTGCAGAACACCGTGCTCGAATTGCGCGACAAAAACGGCAACCTCATAACCTACAACAACGATTGGGCAACTGACGTCAACGCCGGTCAACTACAGGCATATGGCCTGGCACCTTCCGATCCACGCGAGTCGGCACTGGCGCGGACGTTACCAGCGGGTTCTTACACGTTGGTCGTTCGCGGGGCGGGCAGCGCGACCGGCATCGGCCAGCTCGAGATGTTCGATCTCTCCCAACCGCCCACGGCAACAGTGGCCAACATGTCCGCGCGAGGCCTTATCGCTGGTGGTAACGTGTTGCTCGGTGGGGTTACTGTAGCCGGTCGCGCATCTCAGACCGTCCTTTTCCGCGCCATCGGTCCTGATCTTATTTCGCAGGGCCTCCCCTTTGCGCTGCGCAATCCAACCCTGGAGGTGTACGACATCAACGGGACACTAATCGCCTCCAACGATAATTGGAAAAGCAATCAGCAAGCGCAAATCCAGGCAACCGGTCTTGCGCCGGGCGACGATCGCGACGCTGCTGTCCTCTTGAATCTGCAGCCGGGATACTACACGACGATCGTCCGCGGTGCTGGCGGCACAATCGGCATCGCGTCGGCAGAAGCTTACGCGCTGGAGCTGTAGTGGCAGGCGTGCCGCCTGTAACCCGTGGCTAGGATTTGACGCCTGACAATTCGCCAACAACTACTGCTAACCCATCACTCACGTGGTTTGGCTTGACAACCTAGCGGCCTTTTTATAAAAACGCCAAGGTAATCAAATCTGAAATTCGGGCAGGATGCAACTCCAAAGTTGCCAAACAGGAAACCATCATCGCACAACAGCAGCAAGGAATAGAGGCAGTTCTTGCACGCTTGAGAGAGCAGGATTTAAAGATTCAGAAGATCAACGATCAAATCGAGGTGAACAAGGCAGCACCCAAAATCACACTCAGCAGCTATTAAGACATCCACTAAAAAACCAAACTCAAAATATGAAAACAACAGACCCATCCATCGGAAGACCAGGGAACCGTTCGTTCCATCGACACCACTTACTGCGACTCACTCTGACCGTCACGTGCATTACGCTTTGGATAGCCCCGCGCGTGGTTGCCGTGAATCCACCACCGGACGGAGGCTATCCAAACCGAACCACCGCCGAGGGCCAAAATGCTCTCTTCAACCTCACAACCGGCATCGATAACACTGCCGTGGGTTTTGCTGCGCTTTGGAACAACACAATGGGCAGCTACAACACCGCTGCTGGCGAACAAACACTCTACGTCAACGTAAGCGGCAACTACAACGCTGCCACCGGTTATCGAGCGCTCTATAGCAACATCGGTTCCAAGAACACGGCCGACGGCTTCCGAGCGCTCTTTAGCAACACGACCGGCAACCAGAACACGGCCTCGGGTTTTCAAGCGTTCTATTACAATACGGATGGCGAGGGTAACACAGCCATCGGCAATCTGGCGCTATATAAGAACGTACTCGGCAATTCCAAACACTGCCACCGGATTTGAAGCGCTTTATAACAACACATTCGGCGATGAAAATATAGCCATCGGTGTTCAAGCGCTCTATAACAACACCTGGGATCCTTTTAACGGTATGGGCTGCTACAACACTGCGCTCGGCTTTCAGGCGCTCTTTAACAACGCCTTCGGCTTCATAAACACAGCCGTTGGTTGGCGAGCGCTTTATCACAATACCACCGGCAGTGGTAACACGGCGCTGGGCAATTTCGCGGGCTCCAATGTCAGCTCTGCGAACAATGTTATCTGTATTGGAACCGCTGGTGACAACGTGGACGAGAGCTGCTTTATCGGGAACATATTCGGCGCGACATCTCCCAATGGAGTTGGCGTCTTCGTTGATTCATTTGGCAGACTCGGGACGATGACTTCGTCGGCCCGATACAAAGATGAGATTAAGCCCATGGGCAAAGTGAGCGAGGATCTGTTTGCAATCACACCGGTTAGCTTTCGTTACAAGAAGGAAATCGACCCGGCAGGCACATCGCAGTTGGGCCTTGTGGCCGAAGATGTGGAAAAGGTGAATCCCGACCTAGTGGTGCGCGACAAGGAAGAAAAACCCTACAGCGTGCGCTATGATCAAATCAACGCGATGTTGCTTAATGAGTTTCTCAAAGAGCATCGCAAGATCGAGCAGCAAAAAATGGCGATTACACAACTAAAGTCTGTCGTAGCTAAACAGGAAGCAATTGCGACGCAACAGCAGAAAGATTTCCAAACAATCACCGCGCGACAAGAAGAGGAAATCAAAGTCCTCAGCGCGAGTCTCAAAGAGCAGGCCAGACAAATCCGGAACGTCAGCGTGCAACTTGAACTGGACAAATCTGCCATCCAAACGGCCGCAAATAGTCAATAAAGTCGCCAGCCTAAAAACAGTGTAGCCAACCGTTCGTTTTCCGGGAAGACCGCATCGTCCTCTACAACCCATCGAACGCGTCGCTATTTTAGGCTTGACACATCAGGACGCACTTTGATATGAATGCGCTCGATCACGTCACCCGACGCTTCAACGCATCTTCGGCCGGACTCAAGAAGCCCGTGGGGCTGAACCTACGCTGGGACCGCCGTTTTACGCGATCTCCAGATTCAACTGGAGCCCCGAGTCAGCCGAAGTGAGGCCGCTGATCAAAGCGCCCCCTGCGGATGGTTCCTGGTTCGATGCGGAACTGGATGCAGTTAACGCGGTTCAACAATCCAAGCTAAACAAAAAAAAGGAAAACAAAACTATGACAACTCTACGTTTAAGAAAATCAATCGGCCGCTCACCCTGGCGGCGCGGTTGGCTCCTCATTCCAGTCGCGCTCGCCTTCTTTGCGCTTTCGTCAGCCCCGAAAGTTTTCGGGCTTACCCCGGCGCCGGATGGAGGGTATCCCAACCAGACCACCGCTGAGGGTCAAAATGCCCTCTTCAACCTCACAACCGGTATCAATAACACGGCACTGGGTTTTGATGCGCTCTGGAACAACACAACCGGCGGCTACAACACGGCCACCGGCGAGCAGACGCTCTATCTCAACGTCAGTGGCAACTACAACACGGGCAACGGTTATCGGGCACTTTACAGTAACACCGGCTCCAAGAACACTGCCGACGGCTTCCGAGCGCTCTTTAGCAACACCGGCAACCAGAACACGGCCGCGGGTTTTCAAGCGCTGTATTTCAACACCACCGGCGACAATAACACGGCAGTGGGTCACGATGCGCTCTACAACAATACATCTGCTGGCTTTAACACGGCCACTGGTTATCTTGCGCTCTTTCATAACACAACCAGCGAGCTCAACGTCGCTGTGGGTGACTCCGCGCTGAAAAGTTTCAATGGCACCACCGCTACGGACGGCGCTAACACGGCCCTTGGTAGCATAGCGCTCACGTCCGAAACAAGTGGCCAAGAAAACACGGCTGTCGGCAGGCGAGCACTCGAGTCCCTTACCGCCGCCAGCAACAATACTGCCGTGGGCTGGAGAGCCGGCGATAATATCATCGACGGCAGCAGTGACGTGGCTGTGGGTAGCTCCGCCGGCAGCGGTATTGTACACGCCAGTAACGTTATTGCAATCGGCAACGTGACTGGTGTATCTAGCGGTTTTGGTGACGCGGATAACACCTGCTATATCGGTAGCATCTTCAACGAGCCCGTTGGGGTCCCCGGCACCGCCCAGGACGTGTACGTCGATCAGGATGGAGTGTTGGGCTTCCTTCCCTCGTCCCGGCGTTTCAAACACGACATTAAACCGATGGACAACGCCAGCGAAGCCCTTCTGGCGCTCAAGCCAGTAACCTTCAAATACAATAGCGACAAGAAAGGCAGCCCGCAATATGGTCTAATCGCCGAGGAGGTGGCCGAGGTAAAGCCGGACCTGGTCTTTCGCAACAAGAAAGGCGAAATCGCGAGCGTGCGCTACGAGCAGATCAACGCGATGTTGCTCAATGAGTTCCTCAAAGAGCACCGCACAGTGGAAGACCTAAAATCCATGGTGGCGAAACAGGAAGCGATCATTGCCGAGCAGCAGAACGAATTCGCATCGAAGATTGCGCTTCAGCAAAAGCAAATTGAAGCTCTTAGTGCGGGCCTTCAGCAGGTGAGCACGCAAGTCGAGATGAGCAAACCTGCGCCGCATATGGTCAGCAGCAATCCATAAAAGCTGCCGCATCTAACGAATCCGCCCGCCGGGATGAACCGGCGGGCGGATCTCGAAACTTCGGCTGCCCCTCACAACGTCCGCACTCGCTAGGAGCAACACCGTAGAGATAACGCCGGAAGCCGCCGGCTGCTGCGGCGCCCGGCCAGGCGTTGGCGGGGCTCAAGACCGGGGCGAGGATATCCGCATTTAGCAGCGCAAGAGGAGCCAGCCGCTGGGAGCGTACGTTTTATCAAGAAAACATCTCCTTCGTCATTTGACCCCGAAAGCTAGAAGTGGATCACCCAGCCGTAACCGTTTTTCACGTCGAAGCGCCGCCGTATAACGCAAACGGAAACGGCGCAATGGCTGAAGCTCCTGCTTCAAATGAAGCCATTTGCACGCTTCGCAACAGTGAACATGAGTACTTCCCCATGAGCAGGCCTCGCAGTTCGACTCGTGCGATTTAGGAACTGCTAAAACCATTCTCACGCCATGCGCGCCTTGCAGCACGTCATGCAATGGGGCATTATTTCGCATGAGTGAGGCCACGAGAAAAGCAGCCGAATATTGGAGCGACGCTCAAAGCTATGCTCCCGAGACGCACTGGATCGGGATACCAAGCGTTTCAGAAAGTGTCAACCGCCGTGCTAGTGGAGATCCGGCAATCAATTGGATCAACCATTCTGCGAGCCTTCTGGCCAACTTCACAAAACCAATTAAAGCGTTGTCGGTTGGATGCGGCTTCGGTGGAATCGAGCGCGTTTTGCGTCGTTGCGACTACTGTCAGTTTATCCATGGCGTCGATGTGGCCGAGAGTGCGATTGAAAGCGCAAGAAAGACAGCCGAAGCTGAGAGTCTGGACGGTTTGACCTACGAAGTCGCTGATCTGAACACGGCGCAATTCCCGGTTGAGACGTACGATGCTGTTTACGCACATGCTGCATTACATCATGTCTTCCAGCTTGAACACCTTCTCGATCAAATTAAGCAAACACTAAAACCGGGTGGATTGTTGATCGTGTATGAATACGTCGGGCCTTCTCAAATGCAGTTCCCACGACGCGATCTCGAACTCGCCGACGCTTTTCTTAGAGCTATTCCGGAGCGTTACCGGAGGACCGAGAGACCCAAAGGCGTCAAGAAACAAGCCGTTCGGTTGTCGCTGGATGCGATGAACAATTCAGATCCTTCCGAAAGCATTCGTGCAAGCGAGATTGTGCCGTTAATCGCCAGCCGCTTTGAAATTAGACACTTCCGATACGTTGGCGGAACGTTGTTACTTTTAATCTTCAATGAAATCGCCGGTAATTTCAAAGAGGACGATCCTGAAATTATGCCGTTAGTAAACGCACTGATTGCTCTCGATAATTTCCTGATCGATAACAACGTCCTGCCGTCTTACCATGTTTACATGGTTTGTCAGAAGACGGATAATCCACTCCCGATGCAGACACGAAATGTAATCCCGCCAGCCCCTTCCGTGTTTCCCACGGACGATTTAGAAGCACTCACGATTAGGGCTAGACCCACTGGATCAATCACTGCTGATCCAAATCCTTTCCGCGCCGATTCACAAGGCCTCGGACGCACTACCGTGTCATGGATGACTTACGCGACAAGCGAGGTTGAAGTTCACGTCGATGCTCCTGATGGCCCTGTTTTCGCCAGAAGTGGTCCCGGTAGTTTTTCCCACAAAACTGCCCACTGGGTCCGCGAGGGTACGAGGTTCTATTTGCAAAACGTTTCAGGCGGCCTGCCGTTGACTCAGGAGAACACGATTGGAATGGTCACCCTCAGGTCCGCAGGATAAATTATGCTGACTTCGTCGCCGATTCATGACTTGCACTCATCCACTATCAGCCGCGCGGCACTCGCATCTCCTGTGATATGCGCGTTTCTAAGCTTCTTTTTGCGATGATTCTTGTCGGGCTCTGCGGCCCGGCCTCCTACACAGTCTCGCAAGATTCTGTTCCCGTGCCCCCGCGGGCGGTATCAGAAGTTCCACCCGATCGTTCCACGGCTGGGAGCAAAGAAGAAAAGATCTTTGACGCCAAAGCTTATGGAGCGGCGGGCGACGGTGTGACTGACGATACTGCGGCGTTTGCCAGCGTTGTCGCAGCCGCAACAGCGGCCCGGGCAACCGTCCAAATCCCCGCTGGGACTTACGTTGCTACCATAGCTGTAACCAAGGGCGGAATTACTATTCAAGGGGCTGGCAAGGATGCCACTATCATCAAAGCGCCGAACACCGCCGCTGCATCGGCTGCGGGGCGCGTTTTGGCAGTAGCCTGCCCCGATGGAACAACAATTAAAGACCTGACAATCGACGGCAATAAGTCGAAGCGTCTGGATAAAAAGCCGATCGCCTATTCATTGCTATTATACATGAGCAGCGACTGTACGATTGAAAATGTAAGAGTCACCAATGCGGAGCAGATCGGAATAGGTTTGTCCGCAAGTAAGAGGACGAGGCTTTCCAAGTGCGAGGTTGACGGCTCGGGCTGGCAAAACATCACAACACTGAACAACAAGGCCGGCGGTTGCGATGGCACAGTCATCTCCAACTGCCGTTCGACGAATCCTGGGTACGATGATATCCAAGTTACGAATGTTGGAGCAGTAACAGTGGAGAACTGTTATCTCGCTGGCAGTCCGTTCGCCGGTGTCTATGTTGCCACCGGCGCACGCAATGTGGTGCTTAGAAACAACACTATTACCAAATGCTATACCGGCATAGACATGTCATGGGGCGCAGCCGGTGCGTCCAATGGCGGACCAGACAAGTCCGAAGGGAATATAATCGTCGGCAATCACATCACGCGCTGCGAAAACATCGGCATAGGCACGGCGAGTAACGGAACGGTGATCAGTAAGAACTCCGTGTCCGATATCGGAGTCGGCGCCGGAACCACCTACACGCTTCTCGGGCAAAGAACAACCATCGCTTCCGGCGGTACCGGCTACAATGTGGGAGACATTCTTACGTTCGCTGGTGGGCGGTATATCAGGCCAGCACAGGTGCAGGTCGCCGCGGTCGGTGGCGATGGAACGGTCACATCCATCACTCTCCCAAGTCGGACCACCGCCTACTACCTCGGCGCTTACACGGCAACGCCGCCGAACCCTGTTTCCGTGAAAGGTGGTAGCGGAACCGGCGCAACCTTTGATACTACCTGGAACCCTCGCGCCCTGAAGTATGCTGGTATCGCGGTTGTCGATGCTGCAAACGTTGCCATAACCAATAACACCAGCGGCAATAGTCGTGGCAATACTGCGCAACGATACGGAGTCGCTTTACTTCGTCAGTTTACCGATCCGTCGCACCTTACGTTGAGCGGCAACACGCTCTCCGGGAACGCAGTTGCTTCGGTGTCGCCGGTGATGAAGGCTGGCGGACGCGCACGCTGAAACAGCGTTTTGGCACCTATTTCGATCATCATCTGAAACCAGGTGGGTTGTATCGATTGACAATTGGGGCACCGGCCACTGTCACGATTTTTCTGACGGTAAACGCCATCTGCGACGAATCGTTCGAAGCACGCCGCTACCCGGCTATCGCGCCAATGATGATCGTGACTCTGGAATAATTTCGCCTGCCACATGCGTTCCCAAAACCCCCATAAAATGAATGTCCACCTAAGCGCCTTTGCCTCAATAGGATGCGAGGCATAAAATTTTACTGAAATTTGCCGGAATACAGTTGACCGCCGCCGATCTAGCGTTATATTGGTAATCCGCTGAAAGCGGGACTCCTGCAACTGGGAGTGCGTTCTACGTACATTTTGGGACTGCAAATTGGGCTCAATTTTGTCCCGGCAACGAAAACGGAAACGTGATTTTGTCGGCATGAGATTGAGTTTTTTTGTGGCCAAAATGTACAGGACGGCTGGTTCTTTGACATCTACATACAGGGTAGTAAGAAAAGTACAACTTTAAGAGCTGAGTCTGAAATCAAGAGGCTGTCGCAAGATGGCCAGAGAGTTTCAGTTATCAAAGAATCTCCGGTCCCTTTCCGGGACCGGAACAGATTGATCAAGCTACAAAGAGCGCATCATGGATGCCTTGGTGCCAATAGGCGATGAAGGACGTGGCAAGCTGCGATAAGTCACGGAGAGCGGCAAACACGCTTTGACCCGTGAATTTCCGAATGGGATAACCTG
>WNGK01008929.1_pt1 | contig 18534 bp, 17 predicted proteins | sample 5400601 | NCBI WGS metagenome assembly WNGK01 (sample SAMN13153376, study PRJNA577476) | soil metagenome | isolation source: 60 cm soil or saprolite under Garry oak tree replicate 1 | place: USA:California | collected 2016-06-15
TGCCCAGGCCGCCCGAATAGATAGGCAGCGCCTCGTGTATACCAAACTCCGCCGAGAAATACGCGATCACCTGGTTAGTCAGTTCTGGATACGTCTGTGAAAACCATGTTTCATCGATACCGGGATGCATATAATGATCAAAGTCGCGCAATACGTCATCGTAGTGTTCAAGATACACCGCGTCATTGGTCGCTTGCTCCAGCAATTGCGGCTGCACCTCGCTCAGGAAGCGCACTGGATTATGTCCAACCTCCTCCCACAGGCTGGGATCGAGTTTTCTGTAGAGCGCACGTGCCTCGGGATGCCAGCTCCACCACAGGTTATACGCCAGTTCATAGAGCCGGCTGATCCTGGCAGGCATAATCGGAAAGACCGTCACACGGCCAAAGACTTTCACTCGTTATGATTCCTTTCTATGACAACATCTCATGTTAAGTATATATTGGCAGGGGAAATGAGGTCAAATGTACCGGTTGTGTTCCTCAAAGCAGTTAACTGCAATCCCTTCGCCGTGATTGTCCCGGCCCGAAAATTGTTTTATACTATGCGGGGACAACAAACTTCATTTCTTAGCAAGCGAGGGGGCAACAGCGAGTCATGCCAGATTCCGGTGGACGACGTGTCCGAGGGGGCATTCGTACCTCACAATATAGGGGCATTCGTACCTCACAATATAGCGAAGAAGATATCTCCACGAGAAAAACGGTATCATATCGTAATCGTCCAGGTGTAAGCTCACGACAGATCACAGGAATCGCGGGCGGGCTGCTGGTCATCGCTGCTATATGCTGGCTGGGTTGGTTGTTGCTCCACCAGTTAACAGGCTTTCCCGGTCTCTCAACCCTCCCGCTTCCTGGAATTGCTCCTGCCGCTACCCCTACGCCGCCGCTCTCGCCGTTACTTGCGGCTGGTATCTCCCTGGGACATTCCTCGCAGACACCCGCGCTCAACGCCCAGCAGGCCCTGCAGATTGCCGGTCAACTTGAACCCGATGCCGCCGCAAACGCAAAAAAAGTCATGTCAGAATACGTGCTGCTCAACTACGCGCAGAAAAATTCAACGCAGCCTGACATGACCAATAGACCCGCCTGGATGATCTACTACCAACAAATCCCGCTGCAATCCACCGACCCATCTGTAGACCCCACACCATTTCCGCAAAGCCATCACGACCTCTATGTCTTCCTGGATGCCACTAGCGGCAAAGAACTGCTGGCAGTCTGGGTCTGATGAGCTTAACTGTCGTGCATCTTAATCCAACCGTGACGCAGCGCGTGAACCACAGCCGCGGTACGATCATTCACCGAAAGCTTCTTGAGAATCGAGGTAATGTGGTTCTTGACCGTCTGGTCGCTAATTTTCAGCGATTTCGCAATTTCCTTATTACTATTTCCTCGCGCGATATAGTCAAGAATCTCCACTTCGCGGCTTGAGAGCGGAGAGTAGAGGTCTTTCGCCGCCACTTCTTCCTCTTCGACCGCCAGTTCGCGGAACGACTTGAGCACACGGCTCGCCAGTTGAGGCTTTGAGAGGACATCGTCATTGATTAAATATTCTCCGTGACTGACCCGCCGCACAGCGTCTGTCAGTTCTTCCGGTGTGATATTGCGCGTGTAGTAGGCAGCAGCTCCCACTTTGATCGATTGAAACAGGCGCTCCTCGTCTTCTGAGGGCGTAAGGATCATAATCGCGACCTGTGGGGCGAGGTGGCGCATCTGCCTGGCTATCTCCAGGGGATCAGCTGCCGTCAGACCGGCATCAATCAACGCCACGTCAGGATTGCCTGTGCGCGCTAGCTCAAGAATCTCCAGCGCATCTGTGGATTTACCGATAATCTCACAGTTCCCCATTTTTTCGAGCGTGGAGCAAATACCCTGGCGGAACAAGGGCTGCTCGTCAACAACGATGACTTTTATGGTATCCATGCAATTCCTCTTTGCAGAGCAGCTCGTGGATGCTGGCCTGCCGACACTTCTATCGATGTACCTTCGCGTGCATCGGAATATATTTCCCCAGTTTTGATGGAGGACAGTAGAGTGAAAAAACGCGCCTGCTTAAATTCTTTCCAGGCGCCGAAGTGTGGAATTGATACCTACTCGCAGGCTCTCAATCACCCCTTTGCCGGTCAGCGCAACCGACTCGAAGCTCGGAAAGCGATACGGGTTCAGGTACTGTTCTAATGCCGACACCGGCAAGATATCCTGTAAGTCCCGCTTATTCCACTGCATTACCAGGGGAAAATCGGTGATATCCTTGTTCATACGCTTGAGTTGATCCTGCAGCTCGTTCCAGCTTTCAATATTCTCCTGCAGCTTACTGGCCTGCGAGTCGGCTACGAAGATCACACAATCCGCTCCCTTCAGCACGGAAATACGAGTCTGCTGGTACAGTACCTGCCCTGGAACCGTGTAAAGCTGAAAGCGGATCTGAAAGCCGTGAACCTTCCCCAGTTCCAACGGAAGAAGATCGAAATACAAGGTACGCTCGGTCTCCGTGTCAATAGAAACCATATCACCTACATCTCGGGGGTTGACCGCCTGGTGTATATAGTGCAGATTAGTCGTCTTTCCGCACAAACCAATACCATAATAGACGATCTTACAATTGATTTCTCGTTTCGCCATGTTAATGAGAGACATAAATGTTAGTTCTCCTACCCGCTCAAACGCGCCTCTTCCTGAACGCTCCGCTTGATCCTTCAAGGAAAAAACTGTAGAGGCGACCCGTGAGGCCGCCTTTGCTATCAGTCGCTCCTGATTGAAACACAGTATACAGTATTTTACGTAAATTGCCAACTTTGTAGAGATATTGGGTAGGGTTCACTTGTGCGTGAAAGCCAGGGCTTGACCCTCCTAATACCATGCATCTATACTAAACGCAGAAAACAACTGTTCAGGAGCAAGCTATGCCATGTAACTGGGGCGTCCTCGGCGCTGGCTTCATTGCCAATCGCGCCGTCATACCGGCCATCCAGCATACACCCGATTCCCATGTGCTGGCCATTGCCAGTCGTGACGAGCAGCGTGCCACATCCACTGCCTCACAATTCGCCATCGAACATGTTTACCACGACTACCAGGCCCTCCTGAATGATCCCGGCGTGCAGGTAGTCTATATCGCTCTGCCCAATCATCTCCACCGCGAGTGGACTATTCGCGCTGCCCAGGCCGGTAAACACGTCCTGTGCGAGAAACCCCTCGCCATGAGCGCCGCCGAATGCGAAGCAATGATCCTCGCCTGCCAGCATGCGAAGGTACTACTCATGGAAGCCGTCATGTATCGCTTTCACCCACGCGTGCAAGCCTTAAAACACATGCTCGACGCTGGCGAAGCCGGAGAACTGCGTTTCATCCATACCGCGTTCTCCTTCCCATTCAACGCCCCCACCAACTATCGCGCCTTCCAAGAGTTCGGTGGCGGCGCCCTCCTCGACATCGGCAGCTACTGCGTCAACGCCTCTCGCTGGCTCACCGGTTCCGAACCCCGTTCTATTTCATCAGTATCTTCCTATAGCCAAAATGCTATAGATATGAGTACCAGCGCCATATTAGAATTCGGGGACAATCTATCAGCGCACATCCAATGCAGCTTCGCCGCCGCCGAACACCAGGTCATCGAGGTTGTCGGCGCCAACGCCGTCATAACAGCGCCACTGGCCTTTACCGCGTGGAAAGAGGATACAACTTCGTTGATGATCCAGCGCGGATCAGACTTTGAACAGCGTACATTTGCCCCTGCCGACCCCTATCAGTTGATGGTGCAGCATTTTGCCGATTGCGTACAGGAGCGAGCAACCTTGCTCTATCCGCCAGAGGATGGTAAGAAGACATTACGGGTATTGGACTTATTAAGTGTGCTCGCTTGCTGCTCCTGACAATTGTGTCTACGTCTGCGCAGAAATAAGGTCTTCATTGTTCACATTTGGACACTCTCATGACGACCAGGCGCTCGATAGGTATGGCGTAGAGGTCCGCTCGTGCGAACCTGTCCGGGCTTCTCGAGTTGGTACGCACTGGCTCCGGCGATGCTTTGTTAATTGTCTGCCTACGAGCCTTGACACTTTGTTGCTAGTATGCTAGTATACTAGCATGAGCAATGAGAGGAAACAGCAGTTCAACATCTACCTGCCACCTCAACTCATTCGCGAGGTGAAACATGCTGCGGTGGATACAGGCGCATCGCTTTCCGACTTCGTCGCTGAGGCGCTTGCCACCTATGTGCGGCAGCAGCGAGGCGAGATGCAAGCGATTCAGACGCCCACACCAACAATGGTATCTGAGGAACCGCTACGCCAGGCAAACCTTACCCTGATGACCATTGTCTATGTTCGCAATACCGACGCCGTGATGCCATTCTATCAGGCGCTGGGCATGAAACCTACCGCCATCGACCGGCGGCGGGAATGGATTGAACTGCAGCTTGGCAATGCCATTCTGGGGCTGCATCAATCTGATCAGCCGTCGAGTCAGCTAGTTCGCAGTCACAGCGCTGAACTCTCGCTCGTCAGTCACGAACCGCTCGAAACCTTCTTAGAACGCCTGGCCGCAGCAGGGTTCAAGACTGATCATCCCATCCTCGATGAAACCTTCGGTCGCTATGTCATGATTGAGGCCCCCGATGGCTTCCTCATCCAGGTCAACGAAGAAGATCCCGACCTGTATACCTGACCTTCCTGACTTGTATACCTGACTTTCCTGAATGTACAGAAGGGAGATGCTCTTGGGTCATTCCTGCGCGATCGACGTGTGCAATCTCGGCAAGCACTACAACGTCTCCAGACGTGGTGCCGGTTTGAAAGCGGCGCTGCGCAGCGTTGTGCGGCCTGCCACCAGCGAGGTCGTAGCGGTGGATGGTATCACCTTTCACCTTGCTCCCGGCGAAATCGTTGGCTTCCTCGGACCCAATGGCGCCGGCAAGACCACTACCCTCAAGATGCTGGCAGGGCTCCTCTATCCAACGACCGGTACAGCCACCGTACTTGGTTACATTCCCTGGCGGCGCGAGCGGGCATTCCTGCAGCAGATCGCCCTGGTGATGGGGCAGCGCAACCAGCTTCAGTGGGACATTCCCGCCATCGATTCGTTTGCGCTCAACCAGGCCATCTACCGCATTGATCCAGCAGCGTACCGCCGTACCCTGGACGAACTTACCGACCTGCTCGACCTTGCTCCTCTCCTGACAAAACCTGTCCGTACTCTTTCACTTGGCGAGCGCATGAAATGCGAACTCGCCGCCGCGCTCTTGCATCGCCCGCGTCTCCTCTTTCTCGACGAACCCACCATCGGCTTGGATGTCACCAGCCAGCGGCGCATCCGCACCTTTATCGCGGAATACAATCGCAGGCACGAGGCGACCGTTCTGCTCACCAGCCACTACATGGCCGATGTGGAGGCGTTGTGTCGCCGCGTGATCGTCATTCATCATGGGCAGATCCTCTTCGATGGGGACCTGCGCGAACTGGCACAACGCTTCTCCTCCTGCAAGACGATCGCCGTGCAGACACCTGATGAAGTATGCAGTCTTGCTTCCTTTGGCGAGATCATCTCCTCAGAAGAGGGTCAGGTGAAATTGCGCGTGCCCAGGGCAGCTACTGCAAAGGTCGTACAGCGCTTGCTGGAGGAACATGCAATCAGCGATCTCACGATCGAAGATCCACCTATCGAACAGGTGATTGAACAGGTCTTCGCGCAGGAGGTGGTTGTATGAGAGCCTTGTTAGCAGTCTACCGCGCACAACTCAAAATGCACAACTCAAAATGTCGTTCCTCATGTATCTGCAATACCGGGCTTCGTCGGTACTCTGGCTGCTTGGAATGGTCCTGGAGCCGGTGATCTACCTGGTCGTCTGGTCAACTATTGCTAGAGCAAATGGCGGGGCGGTCGATGGCTACAGGGTGGGCGATTTTGCCGCCTACTTTCTCGTCTTGCTGCTGGTCAATCACCTGACGGACAACTGGGTCTACTATGAATTCGAGGAGCGTGTGCGACAGGGATTACTCTCTCCGTTGCTGCTGCGGCCTATCCACCCCATTCACGCGGACATTGCGCAGAATCTCACCTACAAGTGGATGATGCTGGTAGTGATGCTGCCGACCACCGGAGTGTTGACGCTCGTGTTTCACCCAACTGCCCATATCACGTGGCTTTCGCTACTGTTGTTCTTCCCCTCGCTGGCCCTGGCTATCGCCATCCGCTTCCTGGTGGAATGGTCGCTGGGGCTGACCGCTTTCTGGACGACGCAGATGAGCGCTGTGCTCCAGGTCTACTATGTCGCACTGTTTTTCCTCTCGGGTCAGATGGGGCCGCTCGCGCTCTTCCCGGTCCCCGTCCAGAGCCTGGCGCAAGTGCTCCCTTTCCAGTGGATGCTCGCCTTTCCGGTGCAGCTCCTGCTGGGACAAGTGGATCAGCACGCAATCGTCCTGGGATTAGTTGCCCAGGCAATATGGCTCTGTATAAGTCTGGCACTGATGACGGTGCTCTGGCGCCATGGACTACGCCGTTACTCAGGAACGGGGGCATGAGCATGAGATACATTGCTTTGTTGCGGCGCTTCTTGCAGCTCAACATTTTGCGCGAGCTTGCCTATCGCGGCAACTTCTACACACAGATCTTCCAATCGCTGCTCTCGCTGAGCTTTGGCCTGCTGGGACTGGCGGTGATCTTCGACCACACCGACACGCTGAACGAGTGGCATCCAGCGCAAATCCTGGCCTTACTGGGCGTCTACCAACTCGTCGGCGGCATAATCAACCTGGTCATCCAGCCCTGCATGCAGCAGTTGATGCGCGAGGTCCACCAGGGAACGCTGGACTTTACCTTGCTCAAGCCGGAAGATGCGCAGTTTCTCGTAAGCATTCGCCAGATACAGATCTGGAAGCTGTGCGATATTGTGCTTGGCCTCGCCGTAGTGGGAATTGCGCTGGCCCATCACGGTGCGACGGTGGGGGTGGGGCAGATGCTCACTTTCCTGGTCGCGCTGGTGGCAGGAGGCGCGATTGTCTACAGCTTCTGGCTCATGCTGGCAACCTGGTCCTTCTGGCTCGTGCGGGTCGAGAACATCCTGGTGATCTTCCAGGACCTCTACCAGGCGGGACGCTGGCCGGTAAGCATCTACCCATCCTGGCTGCGCTGGACCTTGACCTTCCTGGTGCCTGTGACGGTCGCGACGACCATTCCTGCCCAGGCGCTGATTGGCCAACTGGCATGGCCGGCGCTCCTGGGAGTCGCCTTGTTCGCGCTGCTTGCCCTGGTACTCTCGCGCTGGTTCTGGCTCTTTGGTCTCCGGCACTATACCGGAGCGTCAGCGTGAGCAGGGTATGGGAGGACAACCAATGGAGGGCGAGTAGATTACCACCATTTTTGATATGACACTTTGCAAAGAGATGATACAATGCAGAGCGGGAAACAGATAGACCCGATTCGGGAAAGGGAAAGCGCACAAAAAATGGCCACCTTCGTAAAATCGCCCTGTGATGAGGGAGTTATTCGCTCTGCTCCTGCGGCTCTGCCCTGTGCCCCACGTGTTGGGGTCTGGGTGCTTGTCGCCACCATCCTCGGATCAAGCATGGCTTTTATTGATGGCTCCGTTGTCAATGTCGCATTGCCAGTCATCCAGAGAGACCTCAACGCCACCGCCAGCGATGTCCAGTGGATTGTGGAAACCTATTCGCTCTTTCTCGCCGCGCTCATTCTCGTGGGAGGATCCCTGGGCGATCACTTTGGACGGCGGCGCGTCTTTGCCATTGGCATCGCGGTCTTCACCCTTTCCTCCATCTGGTGTGGACTCTCGCCCACGGTGCTGTCACTGATCCTCGCGCGAGCCGTTCAGGGAATAGGTGCTGCCCTGCTGGTGCCTGGCAGCCTGGCGATTATCAGCGCCTCCTTCAGCGACGAGCAGCGCGGGCGAGCGATTGGCACCTGGTCAGGTTTTTCCGCGCTTACCACCGTGGTTGGTCCGGTGCTTGGGGGCGTGTTAGTGCAGTACGCCTCCTGGCGCTGGGTCTTCTTTCTCAATGTCCCGCTGGCAGCAGTCGTGCTGGGTGTCCTGTTCTGGCGAGTACCCGAGAGCCGCGATACCGAGGCATCAGGCAGACTGGATTGGTGGGGGACGCTGCTAGTGACGCTTGGGTTAGGCGCGCTCGTGTATGGGCTGATTGAGGCGGGCTCCCTGGGCTTCGGCAATACATTGGTGCTCAGCGCCCTGGCGATTGGCGTCGTCGCACTGCTCGCATTCCTCCTGGTAGAAGCGCGTAGCCCGGCACCGATGGTCCCGCTGACGTTGTTCCGTTCGCACACCTTTAGCGGGGCCAATCTCCTCACGCTTTTGCTGTACGGGGCGCTCAGTGGCGTCACGTTCTTCTTGCCGTTCGATCTCATTCAAGTGCAGGGCTATGCTCCTACCTTTGCGGGCGCGGCCTTCGTCCCTTTCATTCTGCTGATGTTTCTGCTTTCGCGCTGGGCTGGTGGCCTGGTACATCGCTATGGCGCGAAGCTCCCGCTCGTGATCGGGCCTATGATCACCGCCGTCGGCTTTGCCCTCTTTGCGCTGCCCGGTATCACAAGTGGTCCAGGCAGCTACTGGACCACCTTTTTCCCAGCGGTGCTCGTTATGGGCTTCGGCATGACCATCACCGTCGCTCCGCTCACCACGACGGTGATGGGGGCGGTGGAGCAACGCCATGCCGGGATTGCTTCTGGGATCAATAATGCGGTCTCGCGCACCGCCGGGCTGCTGGCCATTGCCGTCTTCGGCATTGTCGCCTTCGCTGTCTTCACGAGCAGCCTTGATAGCCACCTGGCAACACTGCATCTCTCCCCCGCTGTGCAACAGCTGATTGATACGCAGCGCACCAGGCTGGCTGGCATCACCATCCCCACCAATGTGAGCGGTGAGACGCAGGCGGCGCTCAAGCAGGCTATCGATGAGTCATTCGTGAGCGCTTTTCGCCTGGTCTCGCTGCTTGGCGCAGCATTGGCTCTGCTGAGCGCATTCAGTGCCTGGTTGTTGGTTGAGGGAAAGCAACTGGAACGAGCAGGAGGGTCAGCGTCAGAGTCACAGGCTCCTACAGCGGGAGCGGATGAACAAGAACCTCAGATATCGGCGAACTGATCTGGTAGGTATTTGGCAAGAATTAGCTCCTGTGAGACGGGCAATGTGGTATTGTACCAGCGACCCTCGCGGTCGCCCTGGCAGTCAAATCATGTATAATAGAAGCAGTGTTCCTACATGAGAAACGAAAGGCTAAACAACATGAACAACATGAATGAGAAACGATCCTGGGCGCTCGTTGCTATCTGGTTTGGCACCATAGCTCTGCTTGGCTTGCTCAAGCGAGGCATTGATAAACAACGCCGACCTTTTTAGGAAAATAGTTTATCGCCTTCGCCCTGATCAAGTATGCAGCGGGCGCACTCATCAAGTGTGAGACAACGGCAGCGCAGCAGTTCTTCCTCCAGCACTCGCTTCATCGCCTGGGCGCGGCGCATTACGGCGTCCACCTCGACCAGTTTCTGCTGAGCAAGTGCTTCCCATCGAGCCGAGGCAGGGGTCTCTGCCGCGAACCCGTTGAATAAGGTACGTATCTCTGCTACCGTAAAGCCTGCCTGTTGCGCTATTTGAATGACGGCCAGTCGCTCGAGCACACGGGAATCATAGCGTCGGCGTCCGTTGATCCGGCTCGGCGCTGGTAAAACCTCGACGCTTTCATAGTAGCGAATGGCCGATGCTCGTATGCCTGCCCTCTGTGCCACCTCGCCAATGGTAAGCTCTTCCATATGAGTTTTTTGTCCCCTCTTGACTTAAAGTTCACTTTAAATAGTACACTTGAATTCAGACGAGCACAAGGTGTGTGCGTCATAGCAAGAAAGAAAGGCGTTAAAAAAATATGAAACAGGACGTAGAACTATACTCTAATGAGATACCACTTGCCTGCACTTTGACCGAGTCAGAGCTTGTGACGCGATCAGCAGAGGTCAAGGACCTCTTCAAGCATGTGCAGCAGGTGGACGAGTTAGCAGATGGCTATGCCCTCCGTTTTCCAGGGGATGACACCTGGGCCAACACGCTGGTGCAATTCATCACCTTCGAGCGAGCGTGCTGCCACTTTTTCACCTTTGCACTGGTCTTCGAGCCGGAGCAAGGGTCAATCTGGCTGCACTTGCGTGGGCCTGAGGGGGTTAAGGCTATCGTCGAAGGTATGATTCAGTCCCATTGACGAAAACCTCCAGAACCGCTAGACTAACGGAAAAGCATAATGAAACTAGACGTGTTTAGCGCCAGGTGAGGTTTGGAAATATGACTACGGCAGAAACCAGCATTGCCACCGACTTTGAAATCGTCATCGGCCTTGAAGTGCACTCGCAACTCTTAACGAAAAGCAAAATGTTTTGCTCATGCAGCACGGATTATGCCTATGCCGCGCCCAACACCCACGTGTGCCCGGTATGTATGGGCATGCCGGGTGTATTACCAGTAATTAACCAGGCAGCTGTCACCTACACCATTATGACGGCCCTCGCGCTCAACTGCACCATTCCCGCGTACTCCAAATTTGATCGCAAGAACTACCCCTATCCCGACTTGATGAAGGGCTATCAAATTTCGCAATACGACGTTCCCCTCAGTAAGGATGGTTATCTGAACGTCGAGCATGACGGCCAGGTCCGGCGCATTGGCATCACCCGTGTCCACCTCGAGGAAGATACCGCGCGTCTCCTGCATCGTGATGGATATAGCCTGATCGACGTCAACCGCTCCGGCACGCCGCTCATGGAGATCGTCAGCGAACCCGATATGCGCAGCCCGCTTGAGGCGCGCCTGTACATGCAAAAGTTGCGTGAAATCCTTGTCTACCTCGGCGTTTCATCCGGCCGCATGGAAGAGGGCAGCCTGCGCTGCGATGCCAACATCTCTGTGCGCCCGCGAGGAGAACAGAAACTCGGCGTCAAGACCGAGATCAAAAACATGAATAGCTTCCGCTCGGTCGAACGCGCCCTGGCATACGAAGCGCAGCGGCAAATCGACCTGTTACGCGCTGGACAAACGATCTCGCAAGAGACGCGCGGCTGGGTTGAGACAAAGGGCATCACCGTACCGCAGCGCAGCAAAGAACAGGCGCACGACTATCGCTACTTCCCGGAGCCTGATCTCCCGCCGCTGGTGATCGACCCGGCCTGGGTCGAGGAATTGCGCGCGCGCCTGCCAGAACTACCCGATGCGCGCCGCGCTCGTTATATGCGCGACTATGGACTTTCCGCACAAGATGCCAATGTCCTCACCGAAGATAAAGCGTTGGGTGACTACTTTGAGCAGCTGGTAGCGGCGTCTCCCACGGCGGACCGTAACGCCAGAGCCAAAGCAGCCAGCAACCTGGTGCTCAATGATATCGCGCGCTTGCTCAAGGCGCATGCCATCGCCGTCCAGGACAACCCGCTTACTCCCGCTGCCGCCGCAAATTTGCTCGACCTGCTCGATGCCAATCGCATCACCGGCAAGCAAGCCAAGGAGATCGGAGAAGAAGCCTTCATGACTGGCAAAATGCCGGAGTCTATCGTCAAGGAAAAGGGGATACAACCCCCTATTAGTGATGAGGGTCAGCTGGAACGTATTATAGAGGAGGTGATATCCAACAATCCAAAGGCGGCCAATGACTATCGCGCTGGCAAAGTCAACGCTTTGCAGGCGTTGATTGGTCAGGTCATGAAACAAACTCGCGGCCAGGCAAAGGCCGAGAGTGTACGTAATTTACTGATGAAAAAACTGGACGAAGCCCCTCCTGCGTAGAAGGCGTTTCGTACCCTGAAAAGGAGAAGCAGACATAATGCACGAAGAAGTGAAGTCTGCCGCATTGAATCCCTACCAGATGGCGGTTCAGCAATTTGAGTCAGCCGCTGAAAAATTAAACCTCTCAGAGGATATGCGAGAGATTCTGCGACAGCCCAAACGTGAACTTGCCGTCAATTTCCCGGTGCGCCTCGACAGTGGCCGCATCAAGACCTTTACAGGCTATCGTGTCCAGCACAATGTCAATCGTGGCCCGGCCAAAGGTGGCATTCGCTATAGCCCCGATGTGACGCTGGATGAAGTGAAAGCGCTGGCAATGTGGATGACCTGGAAATGCGCGGTCGTAGGCATACCCTTCGGAGGCGCGAAAGGCGGCGTCATCTGCGATCCCAAAAATATGAGCCCGTCCGAACTGGAGCGTCTCACCCGTCGCTATGCCACCGAGATTTCCATCGTTATCGGTCCCCATGGCGATATTCCCGCGCCCGATGTCAACACCAACTCCCAGGTGATGGCATGGATTATGGATACCTACTCCATGCATGAAGGGTACTCCGTGCCCGCTATCGTCACCGGCAAACCGCTCTCTATCGGCGGTAGTGAAGGTCGTAACGACGCCACCGCGACGGGCGTCCTGTTTGTCACCCGCCAGGCGGCCCGGCGTATCGGTATGCCCCTCAAGGGCGCGCGCGTCAGCATCCAGGGCTACGGCAACGCAGGCTCGATTGCAGCCCGCCTCTTCCAAAGGGAAGGATCAAAAATCGTCGCCGTCAGCGATACACGCGGTGGTATCTACAATGAAGCTGGGCTTGATCCCGCTTCCATTTTACGCTTTAAGCAGGAGCGGGGCAGTGTCATCGGCTTTCCTGGCGCGCAGACCATCGGTGTTCAAGATGTGCTGGAAGTTCCCTGTGATATTTTGATCCCAGCCGCCACTGAGGGCGTCATAACCGCCGCCAATGCCGCTCGCGTTCAGGCGCGCATCATTGCCGAAGCCGCCAATGGCCCTACCACGCCGGAGGCCGACGCCATCCTCTTTAGCCAGGGCGCCCTCGTCATCCCGGATATCCTGGCCAACGCCGGTGGCGTCACTGTCAGCTACTTTGAATGGGTACAGGACCTGCAGAGCTTCTTCTGGGGCGTGGAAGAGATCACCCAGAAGCTCGAAGTCATAATGAATCGCGCCTTTAACGCCGTCGCGGAAAAGGCTGATCAGTTCTCCTGCGATATGCGCCTGGCAGCCAATATGCTGGCGATCGCACGCGTAGCCGAAGCAACGCAGATTCGCGGCATCTACCCGTAATGCGCTGGAAAAGTTGCGCAAAAGAAGAGGCCGATGGTTCAACCTCCGACCTCTTCTTTTCGTTTAAAATCCTCGTCCCCCCCGCTTGGGCTTCTTGACGGGCGGCTTCGGCTGTTTCACCTGTCGTCCAGGTTTAGGCTTCTTGCGTCCGCGTGCAGCCCATTCGTCATCATCCTCATCCTCATCTTCCTCGTCGAAAAACTCATCATCCTCGTCCGGTTCTTCCGTCTCTTCTTCTTCGTCGATGACAGCAGGTTCGAGGCTAATGAGGTCTTCTTCAGGGAAATCTTCAACGACGATATTGGGGATATCCTCGTCGTTCAGGTCGCTTGCCAGTTCGACTTCCTCTTCCGGTTCCGGCTCGCTATACTCCTCCTCGTAAGCTGGTTCAGCAGCGCCTGGTGAACGAGTCTCCTGGTAGCCATCTACGGATGCGACGCGTCCAGCCGCCTTGCGTGCGGCGCTTACAGGTTCTGGCATTTCGGCTTCAGTCTGATCCGACCCCTCTTCAGTTCTTGGGGTACCAATCACCCTGCGTCCGGCGGCCACATCCAGCCAGAATTGAGAATAATAATGTGGTCGATCTGCGTCTTTCTCGTCTTTCTTTGTCATTCTCCACCTTTTTCTGTAGAGCCTCCTAAAGGGATAGCAATCTCTCCAACTTCAAGGGACGCCCTACAAGAATCTCAAGCCATACCACTGTACGAATGGTGGTACCTATGTATTCATAATATGAAGAAACTGCAAACCTGTCAAGAGGCTGTTAAAAGGGGGTGAAACCGCCTGTGAAGCCAGATGAAGTGCTGTCAAGCCCCCAAGTGCATGAATTTCCTGATCAGGGTATTTGCAGCATTGCCTGCACAGACTCTATAATACCATGTGAATGATATCATATACCCTCTGCGCTGGATGATAACATCTTCTCTAGAGAAGTGCAACCGGCTCCATCGATAAAGCTCTTTTCCGTATAGAAGGCTGAATGTCGGTATGATCGATGGCTTCTCCGGATATCGTAATCGCCTGTAGAGGGAACCCTGGCCGTCGTCTATGCGCATCAGAGCAGACCGGGGGGATTCCTACAACTGGAGGACAAATTGACGAGAATACTCGACAGTATTGACGGTCCCGCACAGTTGCGCACGTTAAAGCCTGCGCAAATGCGGCAATTGGCCGAGGAGATTCGGCGTGAGATCATCGAAAAAGTTTCGGTAAAAGGTGGACACCTGGCTCCCAACCTCGGTGTCGTTGAATTAACCATGGCCCTACATGCGGTCTTCAATACGCCGGACGATTTACTGGTCTGGGATATTGGACATCAGGCGTATGTTCATAAATTATTGACCGGGCGGCGCAATCAATTTCATACCATCCGTCAATTTGGCGGACTTTCCGGCTACCTGCGGCGCGAAGAGAGTCCATATGACGTATTCGGCGCCAGCCACGCCAGTACCTCTATTTCAGCTGCGCTTGGCCTGGCGGTCGCGCGCGACTTGCAAGGCAAGGATTTCAAAGTGGTCGCCGTGATCGGTGACGGCGCGTTGACGGGCGGCATGGCCCTGGAGGCCCTCAATAACGCTGGCAGCTTGAAGAAAAACCTGGTCATTGTCCTGAATGATAACGAAAAATCGATTTCAGACAACGTGGGAGCATTGCACCATTACCTGAGCAAGGCGCGCCAGGTGGAAACCTCGCCCAGCTATCGCCGCCTGCGTGAAATGGCCAAAGGCTCAATCAATAAGCTGCCGGTGGTCGGCGATAAGGCGCGTGAGGTAGCGGGCCGCGCCGAGATGAGTTTCAAGAACTTTGTCATGTACAGCAAAAGCGGGCAAATCTTCGAGGAACTGGGCTTCAAGTTCTTTGGCCCCTTTGACGGGCATAATCTTCCCCTGCTCATGGACGTGTTTGAGAACATCAAGCGCATCGAAGGCCCGGTCATTGTGCAGGTCATCACTAAAAAAGGCAAAGGCTGGGAATATGCGGAGAACGATTCGACCAAGTGGCACGGCCCCGGCGCCTTTGATTATGCCACCGGCACCATCACGAAAAACGCTGGCGATCCCCCCACCTATACAGAAGTCTTCGCCAACGCCCTGGTCGAACTGGCCGAAAAAGATCAAAGCATCGTGGGTATCACCGCGGCCATGGCCGAAGGCACGGGCCTGAAAAAGATGCACCAGCGTTTCCCGGAACGCTACTTCGATGTGGGCATTGCCGAACAGCACGCTGTCACCTTCGCGGGCGGATTGGCCGTTGGCGGTCTGCGTCCCGTCGCTGCCATCTATTCAACCTTCCTGCAGCGCGCCTTTGACCAGGTGATTCACGACGTGTGCATGCAGGATTTGCACGTGGTCTTCGTCATGGACCGCGCTGGAGTAGTGGGCGAGGACGGCCCGACCCAGCATGGCGTCTTCGACATCGCCTTTATGCGCATCATCCCCAATATGAAGGTCATGGCGCCCAAAGACGAAAACGAACTGCGCCACATGCTCTACACCGCCATCTACATGGATGGCCCGGTCAGCCTGCGTTACCCGCGTGGTAAGGCCCTCGGCGTCCCCCTGGATGCCACATTCCAGAAACTAGAGGTCGGCAAAGCAGAACTCATCAGTCCCACTACCATCGAGGAAGCCGAACAGCAGGATTGTGTGATCCTCGCCTATGGCACTACCGTAGCCCAGGCGGAACAGGCAGCGAAGGAACTGGCCGAAAGCGGCATCCATGCCGCCGTCGTAAACGCGCGCTGGGCCAAACCCCTCGACGAGGAACTCATTCTCCGCCTCTCAAAGAAGGTGCGCCGCGTCGTCACCGTCGAAGACCACATGGTCGCCGGTGGTTTTGGCAGCGCCGTCCTCGAACTACTGGAAGCGCGCGGCCTGCTCCACGAGGTCGATATCCGCCTCGTCGGCTACCCCGACCGCCTGATCGAGCACGGTGCCCCCTCCATCCTCAAGGAACTCTACGGCCTCACCTCGTCCCACATCAAAGACGTGGTGCATAACCTCGTAGAGTCGGGGCGCAATGATGAACATGAATAAATTAATCAGGGATCAAAATGTAGGGACGCGATTTATCGCGTCCACCTCGGCGCACATTATGATGAACCTTCAAAAATGAAGAGGGTATGTAGGGACGCGATAAATCGCGTCCACCTCAGCGCACATTGAACCGGCGCCTGGACGCGATTTATCGCGTCCCTACATGTTTATCACTGTGCCCTCGTCGTTCAAATTGGGGAGAACACTGTGTTCAATGTTTGCCCAAATTGTGGCAACTCACCTACCTGTTGAACAGTCGCTGGTAATGCTCAGCAACCAGTTCGGCGGGGAAGAAGCGCAACAGCGTCACCACAACCATAGAGAATGCTACCCAATCAAAACCTGCATCGATGGGAATGCCTATTACCGTACCTGCCAGCGGCAAAATCGTACTCAATACCACTTCATTGATCGCGTCTGGAAAGAGCAGGATAACCAGCAGACCGCCGATAGAGCCGAAAAAGAGCGCTTTTCTCCACAATGCTATGCGCCGATCAGTCAATAATGCTCCAATGAGTTTGAGTGTCTTACCCAGATGAAAGAAGATGTCCAGCCGTCTCGGACGCATACGCCGCCTGCCAAATCGCGCAAACATTCCTTGTGAAGGCGTAGTTTGCTTTTGACTATCAGGATATGTATTGCTTTGTCGTTGCATGAAATTGGACGATTTCAAGCGCACCTCCTTTGTACTTCACTACATATACGTACCAAATAGTTCACAAGTTCTAGGGGATGTGTCGCAATGTGTTCGCTTCCAGAATTTAGTGACAGGAGATGTCAGGAGAGAATAATCCCACGAAAGAGCGCAAGAGCAGAGGGCGCAATCCTTTGTCGGGGCCAGGCACAAATTCATACGCCCTTTTACAGGAGGAACTATAGATCTGATCCCTTTACGATTCCAGTTTACCGCGCTGAACCCTGACCAGCAGCCTTGTCCAGGCAAGGGTTTGCGGCATAGAGACCGGCAAGCTGAACGTGTAAGCCATATCATGATCGCCTCCCGCGCCGCTTTCAACCTCTGCCCGTCTCCTCTCCAACACACTTGCGTTCCGCTCGCTCAGGGATGGCTTTACGGTGCTGCTCTCATCCACCAACTGCCGGGTGATAACGGCGACTGCTCCCCTCTCCGCGTACTGTTCAGACACCCTCTGTGTCTTCTCTCCAATATGTATCCTGCGCTCACGTAGGAATTCTTCTGCCGTGATCGAGGCAGACTCCCATCCTTTGTTCTTGCGCATCAGCATCTCGTCCATGCTCTCGAGCGATAAGGAGGAAAACACACGCAGGTGATCCTGTGGTATTGCACTATACATTCTCAGGAAGCGAAACAAGGCTTCAAGCGAGGTCAATTTGGTTGATTTCCATTTCCAGACAGATGATTGATTGCTTTTCCATGCGACACGATAGTACATCATGCTACACTCCTTCTCTTCACACATACTTTTTAGTTCTTTTTATACATATTTGCCAATTTATGGCTTCATTTCTAAGCCAGGACATATTCTCTTGCCAAAGGATTTATTTCTCGCATTCTTTGACATCTCAAGCATAAGAGATCGCAGCAGAGTATACAATGAAGAATGTCACAGAAAACCGGTGAACTCTGACAACACATCGCTATTGCAGGGGTCCCTCTCTGCGATCCTTTCTACGCGGTCTGATTTTATCTCTCAGTCTGAGACAAAAAGCCTTACCCGTTCTCCCCTGGCCTTCCTCCCCCAACGCTGACATACTCCACAATATTCCCATCCGACATGCGAATAATACGATTCGCGCGCTGCCCAACCTCCAGCGCGTGCGTCACCACCACCAGCGTCTGCCCAAACTCGCGATTGAACCGGCACAGCAAATCCATAATATCATTGGCCGCCTCGCTATCGAGGTTGCCCGTCGGCTCATCCGCCCATACAATCGCCGGATCATTGGTCAAAGCCCGCGCAATTGTCACGCGCTGGCGCTGCCCCCCGGAAAGCTCCGCCGGGCGATGACGCGCCCGGTCCACCAGCCCCACGCGCTCTAACAACTCCATCGCTCGCTTGCGCGCCTTCCCACCCGGAACCTTAGAGACCAGCATCGGCAACTCCACATTCTCAACCGCGCTGAGCATCGGCAAAAGGTTAAAATCCTGGAACACAAACCCCATATGCCGTGCCCGGTAACTCGTGCGCTGGTTATCAGTCAAATCCCGCAGATTATCCCCCTGAATGAAAATATCCCCCTCATCAATAGTATCCAGACCGGCCAGACAATTGAGCAGCGTCGTCTTCCCGCATCCACTCGGCCCCATAATCGCAATCATCTCCCCCGGTGCCACCTCCAGATCAATACTCCGCAGCGCCTCAACCCGCAACTGCCCACTACGATAAATTTTCTTCACTTTTCGCGCCTGAATAATCGGTATATCTGACATGTTGT
>WNGK01004877.1_pt1 | contig 18530 bp, 17 predicted proteins | sample 5400601 | NCBI WGS metagenome assembly WNGK01 (sample SAMN13153376, study PRJNA577476) | soil metagenome | isolation source: 60 cm soil or saprolite under Garry oak tree replicate 1 | place: USA:California | collected 2016-06-15
AGGCTTCGGTGGTCAGGACTTCATTCCCGAAACCCTCCCCAAAATCGCTCACCTGCGCCAGATGATCACCCAACGCAGCCTCTCATGCGACATCGAAGTCGATGGCGGCATCCACCAGGCAACCGCTCCCCTTGTCGTCCAGGCAGGAGCTAACCTGCTCGTCGCTGGTTCCGCCATCTTCAACCAGCGCGAAAGCGTCGCCCAGGCCATGGAGAGGCTCCGTCGAGCCATTTGAAATATTGAAAGAACAAGAAAAGTGGAAACATTAAGCATGCGCGACGACATCACCGACATCCCCAACATCCGCGTCGGCCATGACACCAACCTCGAAGCAGGCACCGGCTGTACCGTCATCATCTGCGACGCGCCGGCCATTGGCGGCGTCGATGTCCGCGGCGGCGCGCCCGCCACCCGCGAAACAGACCTGCTGCGCCCACTGCATATGGTCGAGGAAGTTCACGGCATCTTACTCACAGGCGGCAGCGCCTTCGGACTCGACGCCGCCAGCGGCGTCATGCGCTACCTTGAAGAACACCACATCGGTTTTGACGTAGGTGTTGCAAAGGTGCCGATAGTTCCAGCGGCAGCAATTTTCGACCTCGGTTTTGGCTCAGCCAGCGTTCGACCCGACGCAGCCGCGGGCTACCGCGCTTGTGAACAGGCCGCGTCTCAACCCGTCGCACAGGGGAATGTCGGAGCAGGCGCGGGGGCAACAGTTGGGAAGCTGCTTGGCCCCGGCTTTATGATGAAAGGCGGACTAGGCTCGGCCAGCATGCGCATGGACGACGGCACGCTTGTCGCAGCAATCGTCGTGGTTAACGCCCTTGGCGATGTCATTGATCCACAAACGCAACAGGTCATCGCGGGCACACGAAACCCCATGGGCGGCTTCATCGCCTCCAACCCTTTTGGCAATACAACCATTGCAGTTGTCGCTACTTCGGCCACACTCTCCAAAGATGCCACTAACAAGGTCGCGCAAATGGCACACAATGGCCTTGCGCAGGTCATTCGTCCTGCCCACACCTTGTTTGATGGCGATACCGTCTTTGCGCTGTCGTTGGGCACAACACCACCAGCAGCTTCAACTGCTGCAACATCAGCGATACAGGTGAGTATGATTGGCGCGGCAGCAGCTGTCACGTTAGCCAGAGCTATCTTGAAAGCTGTGCGCAATGCCACGGCATTACACGACGTACCGGCAGCACATGTTTAGCACTGCTTTTTGGGAGAACTGGTGAACTCCATCATGTTATTAGGGCTGCAACATTACAAATAATACAACACCTCCACTGATGAGCATGAGGACAAGGCATACCAGAACAATCAGCAAAAAAGTGTAGTTGCGAGGAATACCGGTCGTGTCTGGAGACAACTTCTCAGTAGGCCGCCGCTCAAGTAAAGAAGGAAGTTCGCGTTTTGCAGTTAAGGTCTTTAACCCCCCCGTCGCCAGGTCCCAGGAGTGTGTGGCAAAATCAATGCTACGATCATCATCCATCTCGTTCGAGAGTCTTGCATTAGACGTAAATGGCTGTGGCGTTTTAGGATTAGGAGCAGAATGAGGGAGAGCAGGAGTTATCGAGTAGGGAGGAGCAGGGACAGGGTTTGGCTGTTGGTAAAATGGGAACCTGGAAGACTGGGCATCAGATTCAGGCAATGTCACAGCTTTTCTCCGCTAGGGGATCTTATAGACCAACCACAACTCAAAAAAACAGCATACAATGCACGCGCTACAATCTATCAACGTTACTACTCTCTATTGTAGTCAACGAACAGAAAGAAACAAGGTAACGAAGACTATTGGGCGGGACTCTCTTCCAATAATCTCAAAAAATCCCTCAGTATCCGCGCCGTCGCCCCCCAGATACGATGCGACCCATAATCATAAAAGTATATGGTCCGCCTTTGACCGTCATGAGTCCATACCTCGCTATGAAAGATAGCCGGATCTGCAAGTTGACGCAGCGGCACAACAATAATCTCAGTAACCTCGCTTGATTGCAATGTTACTCTTCCCAAACCTTCTGCTAAAAATGCTACCACCGGCAGCACCAGGTAATTGCTGACCACGGTAAACACCGGCTCGAGTACCCCCAATACCTCCACTTTCGACGTATCCAACCCGATTTCCTCCTGCGCCTCACGCAAAGCTGCCATGATCAAGGAACTATCCGTCAGCTCAACTCCACCGCCAGGAAAAGCAATCTGGCCTCCATGTGAGCGTAACGCGGGGGAACGCCGGATAAACACGAGGCAGGTTTCGCCCTCACGCTCAAGCAGCCCCAACAAAACCGCCGCTTTTCGAGCATAAGGAAGCTCCCCCTCAAGTGCATCTGATAATAATTCGGCACGCTCAACTGGCTCCAGGCGTTTCCGCAACACCGCAATAATATCCATGATGTCCCGTCCATACATAAATTTATTGTAACACAAAGAAGCGCTTGCATCGTTGTGATACGATATGACATAGTAAACTAATAGAGAATTTTCAAATTTGTTTGTTATGTCTTGCAATCAAGGTTACCTTTTGGTATAATTAGGTTATCGAGTAGGGGTATGCTATTTTCAGGCTCTCATTGTGTTCGTATTAGGGTTTCCCTGTCTGCGAGCATCGTTTCGTATGACTGTTCCGTAGAGCAAAAAAAATTACTCAGAAATACCATTCTTATCTGAGACACAAGAAGACCGAAACGATCACCACTTAAGCCTGAAACATCCTCTCCCGATAAGCCAATGTCCATAGTCATACTCCCCAGGGTCTCGGCGTGCAGTCCAATCGTCGTAATCTTCCTACAAGCAAGATTTCGGTCTGATACAACGCAGAGCTCAGGCACACGTCCATCAGGACGGGCGAGAACAGGCCAGGACAGGCAATAACCGTGGATCGAAGGGGGTATTATACCCATGCAATCAAAACAGCACGGCGACCTTTCGACTATGCCAGCGACAAATCACAAAAGCGGGCGGGTACAGATGATGTTTGATGAAAACGACCAAGAAGGTCAAAACACCAACAACGCAGAAGAGATGGACGACTACAATGAAATGGCTGCTTTGCTCGAAAAATCAGCCAGCCCCATCAATATCAAACGCGGCGATGTGGTCGAGGGCGTAATCGTGCGTATTGACCAGGACGAAATTCTGGTGCATTGCCGAGGAACAGTATAAGAACGGTGAGCTCCTCAAAGCTAAAGTTATCGACTTTAACAAAGGCGGCTTGATTGTTGACGTTGCTGGTATTCGTGGCTTTGTGCCAATCTCCCAGATTCTCAACCTCAAGCGCGAAGAAGTCGCTTCTGGCGGAGAAAACCAGGAAACTGCTGCCAAGCTCCAGAGCATGAAAGACAAAGAGCTTCAGCTCAAAATTATTGAGATCAACCGGGCGCGCAATCGCCTGATCCTCTCAGAACGCCTCGCTGTCCAGGAATGGCGCCAGCGCCGCCGCGAAGAACTGCTCGACGAACTCAAACCTGGCGAAGTCAGGCGCGGCGTCGTCAGTAACCTCGCAAATTTCGGCGCCTTCGTTGACCTGGGTGGCGCAGACGGATTGGTCCATATCAGCCAGCTCGCCTGGAGCCGCGTCAACCATCCCAGTGAAGTCCTCCAGGTCGGCCAGGAGGTCGAAGTTCAGGTCCTCAGCGTTGACAAAGAGAAAAAGAAAATCGCTCTCTCGATCAAGCGCGCAGAGGTTGATCCCTGGACAACGGTCGAGCAGCGCTATACTCCCGGCCAGGTCGTCACCGGCACTATCACCAAGATTGCGCCCTTTGGCGCCTTCGCGCGCATCGAGGATGGCATTGAAGGGCTTATCCATCTTTCAGAACTGACGCCCGGCATGGACCCGAAACAGGTTCTTCACGAAGGCGTTCCTCTTCAATTGCGTATCCTGCGCATCGACGCTGAACGTCGCCGTCTCGGACTTAGCCTCCGTCAGGCGGATGAGCCGGATGCCGCGGCGCCCGCTGAACTCTCACCAGTAGCGCCAGAACCTGGCTCTAGCGCTGCAGCCGCTGTGCCCTCAACTCCCTCACTGGAAGACCTTACCGCGCATCCCGAATCTTCTGCGGAGGCAGCAGGGGCAACAGGCGCATCTCCCACAAAGCGCAATGAAGGGAAGCGCGAACGAGCGAATGAGAATCCGCTCCTCAGCGGCCTGCCCTCTAGCGACGTCGGCGAAACAACCGCCATGGCTGAAGCCTTCCGCGCAGCCGCTCGTCAACGCACAAAAGAGGAAATTGAGACCACGACTGAAGAACAGCCCTCGTAGCCTCTCTCTTCTGAACGGGCAGGCAGCGAAGTCACAAGGAGTGCCGCGCTTTCAACTGTGTAAGGTATGATGAGTGTAAGAGTGTAAGCAAAAAATATTACTTCAATGTCAAGCTGCTACGTAAGTAGAGCGAGCAAAAAGTACGGAGGAAGCTGAAGAAGAAACGTTCATTGCTTAGCTTACCAGGTGTATTGCACATGAAAAAATGATCGCCAGACCTCCCTGCTGCGTATGCACTTGTGCATAGTAGTAAGGAGGTCGATTGTTTCACGGTAAGAACTTGCATATGAACGCACATCGACAGACGGGAGGCTACAGTTGTATTCCTTGACGCTAATTTTTGTGTGTTGTATGATGAACTACGTGGTTTACCTGAGCGACACAGAGGGCTTGGTTCCATCCTCTGCCACTGAAAGGGGAGTGACAAACAGGTGAATGATAGAGATAGGTTTGATAAGTTTACAGAGCGAGCGCGCAAGGTTTTAAGTCTCGCCCAGGAGGAAGCTCAGCGCTTCCAACATAACTATATTGGCACAGAGCATCTCCTTCTCGGTCTTGTACGTGAGGGCGAAGGCGTTGCCGCTAAAGTATTAAGTAATCTCGGCGTCGAGCTGAATAAGGTTCGTAGCGCCGTAGAATTTATTATTGGCCGTGGAGACCGCATTGTCCTCGGTGAGATCGGCCTCACTCCGCGCGCTAAAAAAGTGATCGAGCTTGCAGTCGATGAAGCCCGTCGCTTGAATCATCATTATATTGGTACCGAACATCTCTTGTTGGGCCTTGTACGCGAGGGTGAAGGCATCGCGGCTGGCGTCCTCGAAAGCCTGGGTGTCAACCTGGAGAAGGTCCGCACTCAGACTATCCAGGTGCTCAGTCAATCTGGCGCTCCACACGAGCGCGACGCCAAGCACTCGAAGACCCCCACCATCGACCAGATGGGTATCGACCTCACTGCCGCCGCGCGCGCCGGTACGCTCGACCCCTGCATTGGCCGCCATCAAGAGATCGAGCGCGTCATCCAGATACTTTCTCGACGCAATAAAAATAATCCCGCGCTCATTGGCGAACCCGGCGTTGGCAAAACTGCCATCGTCGAAGGATTGGCTCAACGCCTTGTCGCCGGTGAAGTACCTGAGACCCTGGCGGGCAAACGCCTGCTAACCCTCGACGTTGGATCATTAGTAGCTGGCACCAAGTACCGCGGTGAGTTCGAAGAGCGCCTGAAAAAGATCATCGAAGAGATCCGCAGTAGCCGCGACTGTATCATCTTTATCGACGAGGTGCATACACTTGTCGGCGCTGGCGCCGCGGAGGGCGCAGTTGACGCTGCCAATATCCTCAAACCGGCACTCTCCCGTGGTGAATTGCAGTGCATTGGCGCCACGACGCTTGATGAATATCGCAAGTATATCGAGCGTGACGCGGCTCTTCAACGCCGCTTCCAGGAAGTCATCGTCCGCGAACCAAGCGTCGAGGAAACCATCGAAATCCTCAAAGGCATTCGCGAACGCTACGAGGCGCACCACCGCCTGACCATTACCGACGAGGCCCTCAAAGCTGCCACCGATATGGCCAGCCGCTACATTACCGATCGCTTCATGCCCGACAAAGCCATTGACCTTATCGACGAGGCCGCGAGTCGCGTTCGCATGCAGAACTCGCTTGCGCCCCTTAACCTCAAAGAGGCGATGAAGGGACTCGAATCGGTACTTCGTGAAAAGGAAGCTGCCATTCAGCAACAAGAGTATGAATTGGCTGCCGAACTGCGCGACCGTGAAGTCAAACTGCGCGATCGCATCGCCAAGCTGGAATCTGGCTGGCATCGCGAGCGCGGCACCGATAAACCTAGCGTCGGCGAAGAGGAAATCGCCCAGATCGTCTCGATGTGGACAGGCATTCCCGTAATGCGCATCGCCCAGGAGGAATCCCAACGCTTGCTCCAGATGGAAGAGGCATTACATGGTCGTATCATCGCCCAGAACGAAGCCATCGAAAAGATTGCTCGTGCCGTTCGCCGCGCTCGCGCAGGTCTGAAGGATCCCAAACGCCCCATCGGCTCGTTCATCTTTATGGGGCCAACAGGCGTCGGGAAGACTGAACTTGCCAAGGCGCTCGCTGAATTCATGTTCGGCAGCGAAGATGCGCTGATAAAAATCGACATGTCCGAGTTCATGGAACGCCACGCGGCAGCGCGCCTGGTTGGCGCCCCTCCAGGATATGTCGGCTATGAAGAGGGCGGTCAGCTCACCGAGGCCGTACGCCGTAAATCCTACAGTGTCATCCTGCTCGACGAAATCGAAAAGGCTCACCCGGATGTCTTCAACATGCTGCTTCAAATCCTGGAAGATGGCAAGCTGACTGACGCCAAGGGACGCACGGTAGACTTCCGCAACACCATCGTCATCATGACATCGAATGTTGGCGCAGCCCTGTTGAACAAAGAAGCCTCCATCGGCTTCAAACAATCCAAAGATAAGGACAAAGCCAACCAGTCCGAGTATGAGAGCATGAAAAGCAAGGTGCTGGGCGAATTGAAGAATACCTTCAAGCCCGAGTTCCTCAATCGTATCGATGAGGTCATCGTCTTCCATTCTTTGCGCATCGAAGAGATGTACTCTATCGTCGATCTCCTGCTCAATCGCGTCCGCGTCCAACTGACCGAACAGCAGGTCGAACTGCTCGTGCCTCAAAAATCCAAAGACTTTTTGATAGAAAAAGGCTTCGACGCTCAGTACGGCGCCCGCCCATTGCGCCGCACCATCCAACGCATGGTCGAAGATCCCCTGGCGGAAGGCCTGTTACAGGGCAAATTCCACCCGGGAGACCTGGTGGAGGCCATCGTTGCTGATGATGACCTGCTTCTCCATGTGCGCAACCGCATCGAACAGTTGCCCGCGCCGGCTACACCCGAAGCAGCGCTCTCCGCTGGCAGTGGTGAAAATGGCGCAAGCAGCGACGCCTTGTTAAATAGCTAAAGGATAGAACATGTGAGGGGAGACGGTGCGACAATTCGCATTGTCTCCCCTCACTTATTGTAGTAGCGCTTCTTTATGGCGAAAATACGCACAAAATATATCTGCCAGCAATGCGGCGGCGAACAAAGCAAATGGGTGGGGAAATGTCCCGACTGTGGCGCGTGGAACACCATGGAAGAAACGGTGGACGTGCCTCAAAGTCCGGCGCAACAACGCCGCCAATCTTTGTTGGGAACCACAGCCTTAGCGCAGGGAACACAGATTCCGCTTGTTCTTCCAGATATCAAACCACTGCTACAGCAGCGCATCTCGGTGGGCTATCCAGAAATGGACCGCGTCCTCGGTGGTGGCCTCGTCGCAGGCTCGCTCACACTCATCGGCGGAGAACCAGGCATTGGCAAATCAACCCTGCTCCTGCAAGTCTCTGGCGCCATTGCCAAAAATGTAGGCCCGGTTCTCTATGTCTCCGGCGAAGAGTCAATTGAGCAAGTGAAGATGCGCGCCGAACGCCTGGATATCACCGGAGAGCAACTCTATCTTCTCGCATCCATCGAGCTTGATGTCATTGCCGAGGCTATCTCCCGCGTAAAACCCGCTCTGGTGGTGGTAGACTCCATTCAAACCGTCCTGGCCAGTCACCTGACAGCCGCACCTGGCAGCATTAGCCAGGTACGTGAATGCACGCTACAATTGATGCGTCTTGCCAAAAGCACCCATACTCCCATTTTCATTATCGGTCACGTCACCAAAGAAGGTACCGTAGCAGGCCCCAAAGCCCTGGAACATATCGCCGATGCGGTATTATACCTCGAAGGAGAACGCTACCACAGCTATCGCCTTTTACGCGGCGTGAAGAATCGCTTCGGCGCAACACATGAAGTGGGCGTCTTTGAGATGCATGGAGAAGGGCTGCTAGAAGTGGCCAACCCATCGGCGGTCTTCCTCGCAGACCGGCAAACTGACGCAACAGGCTCCGCTGTCGTGGTGAGCCTGGAGGGCACGCGCCCTCTCCTCGTTGAAGTGCAGGCCCTCGTGACACCCAGCAACTTTGGCATCGCCCGTTGCACGACCAACGGCATTGAACACAATCGTCTCGTAATGCTGCTCGCTGTTCTCACGAAACGCGTGGGACTGGCAGTCAGCAATCATGACGTCTATGCCAACGTGGTCGGGGGATTTACCCTCGAAGAACCCGCCATTGACCTGGGGGTTGCGGCAGCCATTGCCTCGAGCTATCGCGAAAAACGTATTCCCGCCGATATGGCTTTGATCGGCGAGGTCGGGCTATCGGGCGAACTACGCTCGATAAGCCGCCTGGCTCCACGCGTACGCGAGGCCGCCAAACTCGGCTTCAAACGCTGTATCGTACCCAGCGCAGGTAATGCAGCTCAGCTCAGTAAAGAACTCGAAAACTCCGGCCTACCCGCCGATTTCAAGGTAATCACCTCAAGTTCACTTGCCGTAGCTTTAGAGATTGCGCTACACTAATGTATGAAAGTAATATATGATGAACCATCTCACTCGTAGCCCTCTCTCAACACACTTTTTCTGAGCGCCGTTCCGTCGCTATTGATTCCTTCGCCATAAAGGTGTATACTCATGGTACACCATAGTGGAATTTCGGTGAATTTTTGCGGCTTAACGGGCGCGTTTCAGGGTTCAGGACAGCAGGCTCGGTAACAATTCATTCTTGCTATTATCTTTTTTGTTTTTATCATCGTCCCTGCCCGCGTATCTTACCTCACAACGCCCCTGGCGGTACTTTTAAGTGACTCATTCGTATTGGAGCAACGCTTCATCAATTTCTTCCCCCCTATAGGGTACCATTTTTGGAGGATGCAGGGATGTCAATCAACACAATTGCTCGCTTCGCCGGGGCCTTCTTGACTATCAGCGTTTTAACCGCTCTCTTCTTTGTTGATAGAGCTTCTCTTCCACTCAATATCTGGTGGATCGTGGGCGTTGCCCTGGGCAGCGCATTGCTGGCCTTTATCATCACTCCCTATATCACTGTCGTCCCCTATCGCTGGATGCGCGAAGCCGCCGCCAGCGACCTGGTCGCCGCAGTTATAGGACTTATCGTCGGACTCATCATTTCCTTTCTGATCTCCATTCCTTTAGCCTATCTACCCGGCATTTGGGGCCGCATTCTTCCCTTTGTCGGAACCGTAGTATGTGGCGGTCTCGGCGTCGCACTCGCAGTACAACGCAAAAACGATCTCTTCCATCTTTTTCAAGCTGGCTTCGCATCTCGTCGCGCTCGCGAACGCGAACGCGACGATGAGCGTCAAAAAGAGAAAGAAAAAGAGCTTGAGAAAGAACAATCTTCACAGTTCCAACCGGTCACGCAGATACTGCTCGATACAAGCGCCATCATCGATGGACGTATAGCCGATATCAGCCAGACGGGTTTTGTCTCAGGCGCGCTCATTGTTCCCCGTTTTGTCCTCAACGAACTCCAACGTATCGCCGACTCGGCTGATACTATGCGTCGCAATCGCGGCAGACGCGGCCTCGAAATGCTCAACCTCTTGCAAAAGGATACAACCGTACCCATTGAGATCAGCGATGCCGATATAGAGGATGTCCCCGAGGTCGATGGCAAACTCGTCCAAATGGCGCGTAACCTGCATTGCCCCATCATCACCAACGACTTTAACCTCAATCGCGTCGCAGAGTTACAGGGCGTGAAAGTTCTCAACATTAACGAACTCGCCAATGCCGTGAAACCTGTTCTTCTCCCAGGAGAAGATATCTTTATCAAAATTATGCAAGACGGCAAAGAACTCGGCCAGGGCGTCGGTTACCTGGATGACGGCACAATGATCGTCGTTGAGGGCGGGCGACAATATATGGGTGTAACCATCGAGGTAACCGTTACGCGTGTGCTTCAAACCGTTGCCGGTCGCATGATCTTCGCCCACCCGAAACAGGGCAGCAATGGTAATAGTTCATCCCCCCCGCCACTGTCGAAACCAAGATAGCACTTATGCAAGAAACATCAGCCGCCATCATTGTAGCCGCGGGAACAAGCCGCCGTATGCAAGGTCGCGATAAACTCTGGACACCGCTGGCCGGACGTATCACCCTGGCGCGCTCCATCGACGTATTCGAAGGCTCGCCCATTATCGACATCATCATTCTGGTGCTCAACGCCGAACGTATCGATGACGCGGCAACGCTCTGTAAACAAGAGGGTTGGCGCAAAATCGCCGCCCTGATCCCCGGCGGTCAACGCAGACAGGACTCGGTCTGCGCAGGTCTTGACGCCCTGGCAACCTGCGACCCCGCCTGCCGCTGGGTAATGATCCATGACGGGGCGCGACCGCTCGTTACCCCCGCCATACTTGAAGCTGGCTTGCATGCCGCCCGCCAATACCAGGCCGCCATCGCCGCCGTCCCCGTCCAGGACACCATCAAACTGGTCCAGGATGGCAAAGTCAGCAGCACCATCGATCGCTCGCAACTCTGGGCCATCCAAACACCGCAGGTCTTTTCGTTCCCGTTCATCCATCAAGCGCATCACAGCAGCGCAGCGCAACATGACGTGACCGACGATGCCGCTTTGCTTGAACAGTTAGGGCAACCGGTAACCGTCTTTCCAGGCGCCTATACCAATATCAAAATCACCACCCAGGACGATTTGCTCCTGGCAGAGGCGTTCCTACAAGGACACCTCCTATGACGATGCGCATTGGTTTTGGCTACGATGTTCATACCTTCACTCCAGGCCGTCCACTCGTCCTTGGCGGCGTGACTATTCCCTTCCCCTACGGACTCTCCGGCCATTCAGACGCCGACACCGTCATTCATGCCGTTGTCGATGCCCTCCTCGGCGCGGCAGCCCTCGGTGACATCGGCGCGCACTTTCCCTCCAGCAACCCCCGCTGGGAAAATCAGCCCAGCTCCGTCTTCCTCGATTATACTTACAATTTATTATGTCAATATCAATGGACAATCAGCAACATCGATACCACCATCGTCGCCGAACAACCCACATTAGCTCCCCATGTGCCAGCTATGCGCGCCAACTTATCTCAACACCTCCATCTGGATATAGCGCAGGTAAGCGTCAAAGCCACCACAACCGACGGCCTGGGTTTCGCCGGTCGCCGCGAGGGAATCGCCTGCTACGCGGTTGCGCTCCTCGAACAGTAATATTTTTCACTAACTTTTTATTAGATACTTGACAAACGAAAGTATATATGCTACAATAACTTTAGTTAGTATAGTAACTAACTATTTGATAGTACAAAAACACAGCAACAAGGGAGATAATATATGGCTTGGAACATTGACGCTACACATTCACAGGTAACATTTTCATTAAAACACATGATGATCAGCACCGTCAGAGGACGGTTTGACGTCCTCAGCGGACAACTCGAAATCGACGAGGCGCACCCGGAAAATTCATGGGTCGAAGCTTTAGTAGATGCCGCAAGCATAAACACTCACGAAGAGAAACGTGATGGGCACCTCAAGTCCCCAGATTTCTTCGAGGTCGAAAAGTATCCAAACATTACTTTCAAGAGCACCAAAGTCGAGCCTATCGGTGACCATGAATATCGTGTCACCGGTAACTTGACCATGCACGGCGTGACTAAAGAGGAAACTTTCACCGCAGAGTATTCAGGCATACTCCCTAAAGACCTCTACGGTATGCAGCGCGCCGGCTTCAATGCAAAAGGTTCCATCAACCGCAAAGACTATGGACTGAATTGGAATGTCGCCCTTGAAACCGGCGGCGTCCTGGTCGGCGAAAAGGTCAACATCGAAATCGACCTCGCCGCAGTACAGCAAGCGCCCGTCGCGGAAGCTGCTGCAGCCCAGTCTGCCTGATCGGGTACTTAACACCAACTTCGCGTGAAATGGGTTGTCCCTGACGGAGCCAGGGGCAACCCATTTCACACATGTAATTTTTATTGCGACCTTCGGTCGCAAGTCAACAAACTACACTCCGTACAACCGATCAGCCTTCGCCGCCATAATAAAATCGTTGCGGTGCAGGCCCTTGATCTTGTGCGTCCACCACGTCACCGTCGTCCTGCCCCACTCGGTCAACAGCGCTGGATGATGGCCCGCCGCCTCGGCTATCTCACCTACTTTGTTCGTGAACGCTAACGCCTCGACAAAATTGGGAAACGTGAAAACGCGCTCCAAACGCTGAATACCATCGATTTCCACAACGCGCCATTGCGGCACCTGTGGCAAAAACTCAGCCATCTCGGCCTCTGTCACCGTCGGCTCCCCCTTACGACAGGCAACACACACCATCTGTGTCAATTGCTCCATTTTTGTGTCCTTCCGTACATCTCAAGCTAAATCTCCCTAAAGTTACGGTGAATTGTACTATAGTCGTGTTATAATTATGCCTGATGTCAATCTTAATACTAAAGGAACAAAACCACAAGGGCAACATCATAGTTGGGTAAAGCTTAATAACAGAGATTCGTCGTCTCATGGGTTTGCAGCCACGCGACAATGTCTACTACCACGCCTTTGACCTTTATGTTACTAATAATATCTCTTTTGCCGATGCCTACAACGCAGCCTATATGCTCTCTGAAAAGGTATCCAACATCTATACCTGGGATACCGATTTCGACAAGATCGACGGCATTGTCCGGTTGGAACCAGCATAATGGCCATGCTTCCTCATCTCTCAGACGCCATAAATGACGCGCTCAAGCTTCATAACGTCCACCAAGATGCTTAGCGAGGAATTTTTCTGCCGCTGCATAGAATTTAAGCCGATTTTCCGGCTTGGCGAAACCGTGGCCCTCGTCGGGGAAGAGCATGTACTCGTAATCGATGCCCTTGCTCTTCATGGCATCGACGATCTGTTCGGACTCAGCCTGTTTTACACGCGGGTCATTTGCCCCCTGACCAATCAGGATAGGTATCTTGATCTGATCGACCCTGAACAATGGCGAACGCGCATCCAGAAACTCTTCTTCGGTGTCGGGATTACCGACCCGCCTGTGGAAGGTCGCCAGGAATGTCGACCAATAGGGGGGAATTGTCCTTATTAATGTGTTCAGGTTGGAGGGGCCTACAATGTCTACGGCACAACAGAAAAGGTCGGGCGTGAACGTTGCCCCCACCAGCGCAGCGTAGCCACCATAGGATCCACCGAAGATTGCCACCATTTGCGGGTCAGCGATGCCTTTATCTATTGCCCACTGCACGGCGTCTACCAGGTCGTTATGCATGTTTCTTCCCCACTCCCTATCGCCGGCGTTGACAAAATCCTTGCCATAGCCTGTAGAACCCCGGAAATTTACCTGCAAGCAGGCGTATCCACGGTTCGCAAACCATTGCGCATCAGGACGATACCCCCACTCATCGCGTCCCCAGGGACCGCCATGCACATTGAGCACCACCGGCAGGCCGGTCTTCTGCTCGCCCTGCGGCAAGGTCAAGTAGCCGTGAATAGTCAGCCCGTCCCTGCTGGTGAAGGAGATCGGTTCCATGGTTGCGAGCATATACTTGTTCAATTCTGGCTGGTTGTCGAAGAGAAACGTTACTTTCTGGCTTTTCCTATCGTAGGCGTAAAACGGCACCGGTCCCTTGTCAACCGTGAACGCTACTACCCAGGTCGTATCGGCGTTGTCACGACTAATGATGAAGAAGTCTCCCCGGTGGATGCCGCCAATGTTGTCAAAATCCATCTTGATGGACTCATCTAAAACGACCCATTCGTTACGGTCTTTGTTGAATGCGACCGCCTGAACCTCGTAAGTATCTGGGTGGACGATCACAGTGCCTACGTCGTATTGCGGGTCTTCGGCGATGACAGTAATATCGCCCGTGGCGATGTTCAGCTTGACGAGGCGACCGGCATTGACGTTACGCGAGTCCTGGAGAGTGATTGATTGACCATCCAATGCGAAGCCAATAGCCCCACTGGTGAGGCTATCGTCGGCATCCCAGGTGACAAGCTTTCTCCATTCGGAGTGCTCGTCGTCGCGAACCAGAAGTTCTGTGCCGCCGTCAGGCAATGCCGTGACTGCGCCGCGTACTTTGAAATGTGCATCCGTGACCCAATTCATGACGTTACCTGGGTTCCTGGCGACAAGCGTGAGTTCGCCCGTAGTCAGGTCGAGGTGATAGACATCGTGCGCCTGTGGGTTTTCTTTGTTCATGCCGATTAAGAGTTCGTTAGGAAAGTGCTTGTCGCGGTCGATGATCTGCGCCTGTACATTCTCAAAGGGCGTCAGGTCTCTCGTCTCCCGCGTTTCCAGGCTCGTGGCATACAAGCGCCAGTTTTCGTTGCCGCCAACATCCTGGATGTACATGATATGTTTGTTATCCTGCGCCCAGAAGTAGAAGCGCACGCCTCTATCTTCGTCTTTGGTAACAGGCTGGTAATTGTCGCTGCCGATAGTTCCTACCCAGACGTTCAAGACATCGTTGATCGGGGCAAGATAGGCCATTTTTGTGCCATCCGGTGAAACCTGTGGGCTCGTCTTCTCTGGATTGCCAAACAGCACGTTACGTGGTATAAGCTGTGTCGTTGCCGGTGTTGTCATTTTTACTTCCTCTTGTTCATGTGGTAATAGACATTACCCTCATATAGAACTGTAAAAGTGTCTCTGTTGTCAAGGCAGAACATTGCCGATGAGGAGTCACGAGCCTTGCCGGGCTAAAAAATGATACACTAGAAGAGCAGCAAGCTTGCTGTCACGATACCGAGGAAGATACTCATCAATAGGTTTGACAAAGGAAACCACAACATGAGCTACGACGAGATGATGGTGTTCTCTGGCAGTGGCAGCCGCAGACTCACCGCGCGCATCTGCGACTACCTGCACATTCCTCAAGGGAAAAACGAAACCCTTCATTTCCCCGATGGAAACACCTTCGTGCGCATCCTGGAGAATGTGCGCGGTCGCCGCGTCTATCTTGTCCAATCGACCGTTTTCCCTGCCAACGACAATTTTGTAGAATTGCTGTTCTGGGTCGACGCCCTCAAGCGCGCGGGGGCGGAATCCGTCACCGTGGTTATCCCCTACTTCAGCTATGCAAAGGGAGATAAGAAGGATGAACCACGCGTCTCGATTCGCGCGCGCGTCTGCGCCGATGCCATCGAGGTCGCGGGCGCAGACCGTGTTGTAACAATGGATTTGCACGCCCCACAGATCCAGGGCTTCTTCCACCTGCCGGCAGACAATCTCTATGCCCTTCCAATCATCGTCGATTGCATACGCGCAAAGGAGCTGGAAAACCTCATCGTCGTCTCGCCCGATGTCGGCTTCGCCAAACAAGCTCGCAAGTATGCATCGCAACTCGGAGTCGACATCGCTATCGCCGACAAAGAACGTCCGGCGCACAACGTGATGCCGGCTATTCTTCGGATCATCGGCGACGTGAAAGGCAAAATCGCCGTAGTGGTCGATGATTTTACCATCACCGGCGGCACGCTGGCCACCGTATCCGTAAAACTCATGGAACAGGGCGCGAAGGCAGTCTACGCCGTAGTAACACACGGCGTTTTAGCCGGCGACTCAATCGAGCGTATCGACAAAAGCCCAATCAAACAGCTCCTGATAACCGACACCGTCGAAAATCAACCCGTCCAGTTCTCAGATAAAATTGAAGTGGTCTCCGTAGCGCCCCTCTTCGCAGAAGCCATCAAAAGAATCCACAACCGGGAAAGCATCAGCGAAATGTTCTCCTGAAAGACCTGCTTGCTACTCGCGCTCAGCCTTGCTTCTCGATCCACCCTGGCAACTCCACAATTGACGGCAGAATGGCATCAGGTTGCGCCCCCTCCAAAAGCGGCGAGTCAGCCCGATGCTTGCCCGTACAAACCAGAATACCGCGCAACCCTGCCTGTTGAGCGCCCGCGACATCGTTCTCGATATCATCACCCACCATAATCGACTCGTCCGCGGCAGCGCCAATCGCCAGCAATGCCTGCTCAAAAAATGCGCGATCAGGCTTCCCCAGCACCGTCGCCTCCTTCCCCGTGGCAGCCTCCAGGGCGCGCACAAACGGCCCGCTATCTAACCTCAACCCCTCACTTGTACGCCAATACAGATTCCTATGCATCGCTAACAGCACCGCTCCATCCATCAACATGCGAAAAGCCGCGTTCATCGCCTCGTAGCTCAATAGCTCCTCAGCGCCGCCAATAACAACAACATCTGCCCCCGACTCCACCAGCTCAATACCCGCGAAATCCGCCGCGGTATCGCCCTTCGTGAGTACCCAGCATCGCTTGCCTGGATAGTGCTGCCGGATATAATTCGCCGTCGCCACAGGAGCAGTGATCAAATGCTCCTCACCAACCGGCAGGCCGGTGGCCTGTAAACGTTCCGCGAGCGTAGCGCGCGCCAGCGTCGTAGTATTCGTCACAAAACACGTTGCATAGCCATGCTGCTCTAACCAATGCAATGCCTCTGCCGCCCCGCGAATAGGCTGCATACTGACATGCAACACACCGTCAATATCAAGTAATACACCACGAACAGGCTGCATCTCAAATCCTCCAAAATAACAACTCCCTCCGTTCTTCCTAACAAACATTATATATCCTGGCCTGGGACTCTCGTAACCCGGCACTAGGAGACTCTACTCATTGCATGACCGATTCGCTTGCTGTTCCGTTTGTACAACACGAGAGGTTCATAAAAGACTCAAAAGCAGCCAACATGACATCTACTAGTAAATGATGTTATAATAGCCGCGATGAGTAGCCTTACAGTGAGGAGTTGGCAAATGAACGGTGACATGATTGGTCGTGTCATCAAAGGACGGTATAAACTAATCGACGAAAGAGGTCGAGGTAGCTTTGCCACAGTCTACGTAGCACGCGATACAGAAAATAACCACATTTACGCAATCAAGGTCATGCACCTTGAACTATCAAGTGATGGTGAATTACTCGCGCGCTTCCAACGTGAGGCGCATATCCACTTGAACCTCAGTGACCCGCATATCGTGCGCATCGTCGATTATGGCAACGACAATCAGACCTACTTTATCGTTATGGAATACATCGATGGGCAAAACCTGAAGTATCACATGCTCACACACGGTTCCATGGAACCATTACGAGCGATAAATTACTCGCGACAGATCGTTGAGGGATTGGAAACAGCGTATAAACAGGGAGTGGTACATCGCGATATTAAGCCACAAAACATCCTCATCAACGGCAAAGATGTGGTCAAGATCGTCGATTTTGGGCTGGCGCGCAGTAGGGAAACCGTCACTCTTACTCAATCTAACGTATTCATGGGCACTGCCTACTACATCTCACCCGAACAGGCGGAAAGTGGGCGTTCAGCGGACACCCGCTCCGATCTCTATTCGGTTGCAGCTGTTTTGTTTGAGATGTTGACTGGCAATCCTCCCTTTGAAGGCGAGACTGCGGTTGACATTGTCATCAAACACATGAATGAAAAAGTGCCTTCGATCTGCCGCCTTCGCCCCGACCTGCCTCCAGATATGGATATCTTTATACAGAAGGCCATGGCTAAAGCCCCGGCAGACCGCTTTGCCACACCACAAGAGTTCATTGCAGCGCTCGATCAATTACAGGAACGTATCCAGGCTATGCCACCAGCTAAGCGAGTCCCAGAACCTGGCTACGAACAACAACCAGGAATAGCTGGCCCTTCCAGGCCTCCAGCCGTTCCGCAAAAACAGGCGTGTCTCGTGGTTATCTCCAGTGGACAACAAATTCCCTTAAACGGGGAGTTGATGGTCGTTGGTCGACAGGACCCCATTTTGGGTATCTTCCCAGAGGTTAACCTTGCAGACAAAACGGTTGGACGCAGGCACGCCTATCTGAGAAATCAGCAGGGCGCTTACACCGTCGAAGACCTCAATGCCTTGAATAAGACTCGCTTGAATGGAATTACCTTGACACCACACGAAGAACGTACGCTCAAAGATGGCGATATTCTACGCTTTGGCAGTGTTGAGGTGCGTTTTGAATTGCGATAGCGGTGGTGTTAAGTCGCACTAAATCGCATTTTTGGGATATCGCTTGAGAATTTCTGAGGGCGGTCACATCACAACCGCTCCTACGATCAGAGGGGTGAACGACATGACACATTTTCTTCTACAACCAATCGTGATCATTGTTGCAGGTTTGGCACTGGCAGTAGTGATCCTGATAACAGCTCTTTTCCTTTTCCGCAATAGCGGAAAAAAGAAAGGGGCAAAAGCCGCTAATGCTGGAGGTGGAGGCACGCCGGATTGGCAGCGTCAGGGACAGCAAGGGGCGCCAGGAACATGGAATCAACCTGGAGCGGGGGGACCAAACGACAGTT
>WNGK01006360.1_pt1 | contig 18521 bp, 18 predicted proteins | sample 5400601 | NCBI WGS metagenome assembly WNGK01 (sample SAMN13153376, study PRJNA577476) | soil metagenome | isolation source: 60 cm soil or saprolite under Garry oak tree replicate 1 | place: USA:California | collected 2016-06-15
CTCGTCGGCCTGCGACCGCCACGACACGGGCACCACCTCCGCGCCCAGCCGGGCCGCCGCACAGGCCGCCTCGAACGATTCGGGCCGGTTCCGCAGGGCCACGGCGACGCGATCCCTCGACCCCACGCCGAGGCGGCGGAAGGCCCGAGCGGTCCGGTTGACCCGTTCGTCCAGCCGCCCGAACGTGATCCGCTCCGCACCGGCCACGATGGCGACCTTCGAGGGGGTGGCACGGGCGTGGGCGGCGAGCCCGAGGGGTTGGTCCGATGCGTTCAGGTCAGTCGAGGCGTTCGATGATCGTGGCGTTGGCCTGGCCGCCGCCCTCGCACATGGTCTGGAAGCCGAACCGCCCGCCGGTCCGTTCCAGCTCGTGCAGGAGGGTCACGGTGATGCGGGCCCCCGTGGCCCCCACCGGATGGCCCAGGGAGATCCCGCTGCCGTTCACGTTGACCCGCTCCAGGTCGGGTTCGAACTCCCGGGCCCACATGGGCACGATCGAGCCCATGGCCTCGTTGCACTCCAGAAGGTCGAAGTCGTCGATGGACATGCCGCTCCGCTGGAGGATCTTCCGGGTGGCCGGGATGGGCCCCTGGAGCATGACCACGGGCTCGCAGCCGGCGATGGCGAACGCGTGGAAGCGGGCCCTCGGCTTCAGGCCGAGCTGATCGGCCTTCTCGGGCGAGGCGACCAGCAGGGCCGCGGCTCCGTCGGAGATGGGCGAGGAGTTCCCCGCGGTGATGTCGGGGCAGTCGGGCCGCACCGACTGCAGCGCGGCCAGCTTCTCCAGGGAGGTGTCCGGCCGGATGCACTCGTCGGTGGTCATCTCCTCGACCGAACCGTCCTCCAGGGTCACCTTCACCGGCAGGATCTCCCGTTCGAACCGTCCCTCGGCGGTGGCCTTCGAGGCCCGCCGGTGCGACCGGAGGGCCAGTTCGTCCATCTCCTCCCGCGAGACTCCCCACTTCCGGGCGATGTCCTGCGCCGCCTGGTACTGCGTGTAGAGGTTCTGAGGGCCCCCCACCGCCTCCATCCACGCCTCGCTGAACGGGAACCCGGGCTGGATGCCGTTCGCGCCCAAGCCAACGCGTGACATGGATTCCACTCCGCACGCGATGGCCAGGTCGTAGTGACCCGCCTGGACCCCGGCGGCGGCGAAGTGGGCGGCCTGTTGGGCCGATCCGCACTGGCGGTCCACGGTGGTCGCGGGGACGTCCCACGGCAGCCCGGCGGCGATCCACGCGTTCCGGGTGACGTTCACGCCCTGCTCGCCCGTCTGGGTGACGCACCCCCCGATGACGTCGTCGACCTCCAGGGGATCGATCCCGGCCCGTTCGATCAGGCCGCGCAGCACCAGCCCGAGGAGATCGTTCGGGTGCAGGCCCGAAAGCTTGCCACCCCGCCGCCCGATGGGGCTCCGGACCGCACCGACGATGACGGCGTCGCGCATCGTGCCCGAGTCTACGGCCGCGGCGGGCGGAACATCGAAAACGCGTCGCTGCCTTCGATGCGATGGCCGCCCACGAGAAGTCCCAGGCCCGCCGAAGCCAAGACCACCGCGTGCAGGACCCGGCCCTGGAAGAGCCGCTTCAAGGCCAGAGCCATGACGACGAACCCGGCGGCGTGCATGGCCAGGTTCGCCGGGTCGCGGTGGTTCGAACGGAACGCCTCGACCCGTGAGCTCATCCCGATACCTCCCCTGCGGCGCGTTCGGCCCGCAGCCTCTCGCGCAGGGCCGCCGTCGCCTCGCCGTCGACCTCCAGCGAGTAGTCCTCGAGCTCGCCCGTGAGCATCACCCCGTAGTCGCGCTCGGCCGCCTCCAGGCTGATGTACTCGTCCAGGACGTCGTCCCTCACCTTCTCCGGCTCTCGCTCCAGCGGATCGCCCCATCCGCCACCGCCGCCCCAGTGGTACTCGATGCGGTCGCCCGGGTTCAGCGCCAGGTACAGCGCGGTGTGCCGGATCTCCTCCAGCTCCTCCTGTCCCACCCGCCGGATGGTCAGCCGGTTCGGGCTCCCCTTGAGTCCCCCGGCGATCCCCGGCATGGGGTACTTCATCCCCACCACGAACGTGTAGATGGACTGGGGGAAGGTGGCCTCCTTCACGTAGAACGAGCCACACTGGCCCCGCCACCGCCCCGCCCCGCAGGTGTCGGTCTCCAGGTCGTGCGACAGCTGCCGGTGGGGGAACACGCTTTCGTTGATCTCCGCGGTGGACATGACCAGGTTGCCGAACCCCGCGTTCGTGCACCCCCACCCGTCCTGCCCGTGCGCGGCCGAGGCGTTCGTCGACGTGGTGTCCACCGAGTGGTCGATGAACAGCCCCATCGTCTTCGGGTTGAACCCGAACAGCACCGTAGGCATGGCCGCCTTGTACACCTGCGGCACGCACCGCTCCGGGATGGCCTGCGACAGGGCCATGGCCACCGACTCGGAGATCTCGCAGCCGGGATGGTGCGTGCCCATCGAGACCGGCTTGCCCATCTCCGGGTTCACGATGGTGTTCGGCGGATAGACGATCGTCACCGGACCGAACAGGCCCTCGTTCTTCGGGATGGAAGAGTCGATCATCGAACAGAGCTGGGCCATGGTCATCGAACGGGTGTTGCCCCGGGTGCTCCAGGCCTGGAGACCGCCCCGGTCGTCAGAGCCCGTGTAGTCGATCTTCAGCTCGTCGGCCTTCACCGTGACCGTGCAATGGACCTTGACGTTCGTGCTGCCCTTCACGTCGTGGTCGAAGAACACGTCGGACGCGTAGACCCCGTCCGGCCACGACCGGATCTCCTCCCGGAACCGTCGTTCCGTCTGGCCGATCACATGGTCAACCGCGGCCCTCACCGTGGAGGGCCCGTACTTCTCGATCACCTCCCGGCACCTCCTCGCCCCGAGCTGGGCTGCCCCCACCTGCGCCCGGAGGTCGCCCGGGTAGGTGGGCGTTCGGTTGTTCGTCTGCAGCAGGTAGAACACGTCCTTGCGCTCGACCCCGCCGTCGACGAGCTTCAGGGCGGGGCACCGGAACCCCTCCGCCCAGATGTCCATGGCGTCGGCGGGGTAGCCCCCGGGCGTCATGCCGCCGGTGTCGGCGTGGTGGCACTGGATGGACGCGAACAGCACCAGCTCGTCCTTGACGAACACCGGGGCGAAGATGCTCCAGTCGGGGAGGTGCCCCCCGCCGTGGTAGGGGTCGTTGCACGCGATGACGTCCCCGTCCCGGAAGCCCTCCCGGCCGAAGAAGTCCAGGGCGAACCGCACCGGCCCCATCGAGGACAGCATGAACTGGGGGATCCCCACGGCCAGGGCGGCCAGCCGGCCTCGCTCGTCCAGGATGGTGGCGTTGCGTTCGTTCGACTGGTTCAGGATCGGCGTGGTGGCGGTGAGCGAGACGTGGGTGGCCATCTCGAAGGCGATGGTCTCCAGCGCCCCCCGGATGACCTCGGCGGTGACCGGGTCGACGGCGGGCCTCTTCGGCTTCGGCGCCCGGCGCCCGGCGTTGGTTGCGACGGCCATCGGTCACGACCTCCTTGCCACGTAGTTGCCGAGCCGGTCCAGCTTCACGGTCCAGCCGGGCGGGACGACCACCGTGGTGAACGGCTCCTCCACGATGGCCGGGCCCTCGAGCCGCTGGCCGGCCCGCAGCGCCGGTCCCTCGAAGATCGAGGTCCGGCGGAACCGTCCGCCGAAGAACGCCTTGCGCTGGCCCTTCGGCTTGGGCGCCGCGGACGTCCCCGCGATCCGGGGCAGGTCCGGCTTCGGCATCAGCCCCGAAGAGCGGACCCGGAGCGCCGAGATGACCACGCCCTCGTCGCGCCGGGCGTAGGTGTGGAATCCCTCGTGCTGTGCGTGGAAGCGTTCGGCGATCCGTTCGACCTCCCTTGGCGACAGCCTTCGCCGGTCGAGGGGGACGTCGAGGTCGGCGGTCTGGCCCGCGTACCGGCACTGGGCGAACCGCCGGTGGACGAACCGCCTCGATGGCAGGCCCGCCTCCCTCAGCTCGGCCTCCGCGGCGGCCTCCAGCTCCTCGAAGATCGCCCCCAGCCGGTCGGGGTCGGCTTCCCCCGTCGTCACCAGGGTGGCCCGGACCCTGTCCACCAGGTAGTCGGCTACCAGCAGCCCCAGGGCGGAGAAGGCCGGGGCGGCCCTGGGGATGACCACCCGGCCGATGCCCAGTTCGTCTGCCTGGGCCAGGGCGTGGACCGGCCCGTTCCCCCCGAAGGCCACCAGGGCGAACTCGCGCGGGTCGAGCCCTCGTTCGGACGAGACCCGCACGATGGCGTTGTTCATCTCGGCGTTCACCAGGCGATGGATGCCCCAGGCGGCCTCGATCCCGCTCAGCCCGAGCGGCGCGCCGATGCGCTCCTCGATGACCTCGGCCACGCCGTCGGCCTTCAGCGGGAACTCCCCGCCGGCAAACGAATCGGGGTTCAGGTATCCCAGCACCAGGTTGGCGTCGGTGACCGTGGGCTCGATCCCCCCACGGCCGTAGCACAGCGGCCCCGGGTCGGCCCCGGCGGAGTCCGGTCCCACCTGGAGCCCGCCGCCGGCCCGGACCCGGGCGATACTCCCGCCCCCGGCCCCCACGGAGGCCACGTCCACCATGGGCAGGGCCACCAGGTACCGGTGCACCCAGTTCCAGAAGGACTTGATGGTGGGCTGACCGTCCCGGACCAGGCACACGTCGTAGGAGGTCACCGAGATGAAGTCCCGAACCCCCGCCTCCTCGGCCACCCGGCAGGCCCCGAGGACGCCACCCGCGGGCCCCGAGGCGAGCGTGGCGATGGGCCGGCGAAGGACCGAACCGCCCGTGGCGATCCCGCCGTTCGACTGCATGACCAGCAGGTCGCGGGCATACCCGTTCGACCTGAGCTGCTCGGCCAGCCGTCCCAGGTAGGCCCGCACCCTGGGCCCGACGAACGCGTTGACCACCGTAGTGGACGTGCGTTCGTACTCCGGGGCGGCCGGGTGGACCTCGTGGGACAGGGAGACCATCCCGACGCCCGGGTACTCCTCGAGGACGATCTCGCCGACCCGTCGCTCGTGTTCGGGATTGACGAACGAGAACAGGAGGACCACGGCGATGGATTCGACCCGCGCCCCCGCCAGCCGACGGACGGCCCGGCGGACCTCCTCCTCGTCCAGTGCGACCAGGACGTTCCCCTGGTGGTCGAGCCGCTCGCTCAGGGTGAGGCGGTAGCGTCGCGGCGCGATCTGCGGAGGTGGGGGGGCTGCGGGGTCCCAGATGTTCTCCTTCCACCCCCGGCGGAGCTCGATCTCGTCCCGGGCCCCTCGGGTGACGAGAAGCCCGGTCTTGGCCCCGTCCATCTCGATCATCGCGTTGTCGGCGGTGGTCGTTCCGTGGACGATCAGGTCCGTCCGCCCGAGCAGGCCGCCCAGCGAGAGGTCCCGGTCCACCGCGATCCGCTCCAGGCCCTCGATCACCGCAGCCGACTGGTCCCGCGGGGTGGTGAAGCTCTTGCTCAGGGCCAGCGAGCCGTCGGGCTCCACCACCAGGAAGTCGGTGAACGTCCCGCCGACGTCGATCCCGATCCGGTAGCCCATTCGGTCCCTCCTCACACCCGCTCGATCACCGCGGCCGAACCCATGCCGCCCCCGGCGCACATGGTGGCCACGCCGTAGCGTGCCCCACGCCGCTCCAGCTCGTGCAGCAGCGTCACCAGCAGCCGGGCCCCCGTGGCGCCCACCGGATGGCCCAGGGCGACCGCGCCGCCGTTCACGTTCACCCTCTCCGGATCGAGTCCCAGCTCCCGGACGCAGGCCACGGTCATCGATGCGAACGCCTCGTTGACCTCGATCAGGTCGATATCGTCCTGTTCGATCCCCGCCCGCTTGAGCGCCTTGGGGACCGCTTCGATGGGGCCGGTCCCCGTGTACATGGGGTCGACTCCCACGGTGGCCCATCCGCGGATGACCGCCCGGGGGGTGAGGCCCAGCGCCGCCGCCTTCGATCCCGAGGTGACCACCAGGGCGGCCGCGCCGTCGTTGATGCCGCTGGCGTTGCCGGCGGTGACGGTGCCGCCCTCTTGGTAGGCGGGGGGCAGCGCGGCGAGCTTCTCCAGCGTGGTGTCGCGGCGGGGCCGTTCGTCCGTGTCGAACAGCGCGGGTTCAGGGCCACGGGCACGATCTCCTGGGCGAACCGGCCCTCGTCGATGGCCGCCACGGCCCGCCGGTGGCTCCGCAGGGCCCACCGGTCCTGGTCCTCCCGCGACACGCCGTGGCGTTCGGCCACCGACTCCCCCGTGTTCAGCCCGACCGAGAACGGCGCCATCTCGAAGGGGTGGGTGAGGGGGACGAAGTACTCGGGCGGCTTCCGCTGGTACGGTCGGGCCGGGCGCTTCATGAGCCACGGCTGCTGGGACATGCTCTCGGTGCCGGCGCACAGGTAGGCCTCGCCGATCCCGGCCCAGATCGCCGTGGCCGCCTGGAGCACCGCCTCCAATCCGGTGGCGCAGGCCCGGGTCACGGTGTAGCCGGGAACCTCCCGGGGCACGCCCACCTTCAGCCCGACGTACCGGCCGGCGTTGCCGCCTCCGCCGACGGTCTCCCCCACGATCACGTCGTCGAACACACCGGGGTCGACGCCGGACCGGTCGATGGCCTCGCGGCAGACCAGCTCGGCCAGGTCCCACGCGGGCACCGCGGCCAGGGCGCCCCCGGCGTTCCCGATGGCGGTTCGAACCGCAGAGACGATGACGGCGTCTTCCATGTTCGTTCGTCCGCAGGCTCGGCGACGATGTCGCTGGCCGGCCGATGATTGCACGGCTCGCGCGGGCGTTGCTACCGTCAGCCCCAGGTGCCCGGGGACGAGGAGGAACCGATGGGACTGTTGGACGGACGGGTCGCGGTGGTCACGGGTTCGGGCCGGGGGATCGGCCGCGCCATCTCCCTGGAGCTGGCGTCGCAGGGGGCCAAGCTCGTGGTCAACGACGCCGGGGTGGGCGTGGACGGCCGGGGCGGGTCCGAGGATCCCGCCCACGCCGTGGTTGAGGAGATCGAGGCCGGCGGGGGAGAGGCCGCGCCGAACTACGACGACGTGTCCCAGTGGGACAGCGCCCAGTCGATCATCGAGACCGCCGTGTCGAAGTTCGGCCGCATCGACGTCCTGGTGAACAACGCCGGCATCCTCCGGGACCGCTCGCTGCTGAAGATGACCGAGGAGGAGTTCGACGCGGTGGTCGGCGTGCACCTGAAGGGCACGTTCAACTGTACCCGCCACGCCGCGGGGCACATGAAGGAGCAGGGCTACGGCCGGATCGTCAACATCACCTCCAGCGCCGGACTGCGCGGCAACTTCGGACAGACGAACTACGCGGCGGCCAAGGCCGGCATCGCGGGGATGACCCTCGTGTGGGCCCTCGAGCTGGGGAGGTACGGGATCACCGTCAACGCGATGGCGCCCGCTGCGGTGACCCGCATGACCACCGGCATCCTGCCGGGTTCGGAGCAGAAGGTCCCCCCAGAGATGGATCCCGCGCTGAACGCCCCGATGATCGCCTTTCTCGCCTCCGAGCGGGCCGGGCACGTGAACGGGCAGGTGTTCGGGCGCCGCGGCTACGGCTACACGATCTTCCAGAAGTTCAAGCCGGTCGCCCTGATGTACAGGCCCGGTGGCTGGACCACGGAGGAGGTGGCGGCGCACTTCGACAACGTGCTGGCCGAACACATGATGCCGGCCGGCATGGACATCGTCCTGAACAGGCCCGACAAGCCCCAGCCGGAGCGAGACGCCAGGCCGTGATCAGCTACGCGGAGAAGGCCGATGTCGCGGCATCGCCCGAGAAGGTCTGGGCCTACCGCCTGGACTTCGCCAACCTCCCCCTGTACAACCCGAACGTCTCGAACTTCGCCCGCACCGACGGCGGGACCGAGCCGGGCCCCGGCGCCACCTACGCCTTCGAGGTCACCATCCCCGACATGGGGACGCTGCCGCAGACGATCACCGTGGTCGAGGCCGAGGAGCCCTCGCGGATCGTGTTCGAGACCGGACCCTGGTATGCGCGGGAGGTGGCAACGTTCGAACCGCTTCCAGGCGGAGGGACGCGCGTGCGGTTCGACCTCACGGCGTCCGTGCCGGAGGAGATGGACAACGACGAGGGGCGGGCGTTCATCGAGCAATCGGGTCGGAAGCAGCTCCGGTTGGAGCTGGGCCTGTTGAAGGAGGCCCTGGAGGGCTGATGGGCAGGCTGGACGATCGGGTGGCCATCATCACAGGAGCCGGCCAGGGGATCGGGCGGGCCTACGCGCTCCGGTTCGCCGCGGAAGGCGCCCGGGTCGCGGTTGCCGACCTCCAGGCCGAGAGCGGCACGGTTGTGGCCAAGGAGATCGAGGCCGGTGGGGGCGAAGCCATGTTCGTCCTTGCCGACGTGTCGGATGAAGAAACCACGAAGGCCATGGCGGCGGCCGTGGGCGAACGGTGGGGGCGGATCGACGTGCTGATCAACAACGCGGCGATCTTCCACGATCTGCGGCAGGGCGACGCCTCCCTTGAGTACCTCAAGCGGGTCCTGGACGTGAACCTGATCGGGCCATGGCTGTGCACCCGGGCCGTGTTCCCGTGGATGAAGGCCCAGCGGTGGGGGCGGATCATCAACCAGTCCTCCGGCGCGGCGTGGATGTACGCGGCTGCCGGGTACGCCATGCACGAGGGCTCCGAGGAGGTCCCGAGCTTCCACTACGCCGTGGCCAAGGCCGGGCTGAACGCGTTCACCCATTTCCTGGCGGCCGGCCTCGGACAGTTCGGCATCACGGTGAACGCCATCGCTCCCGGGACCACCATGACCGACGCCACCAGGAAGCAGGTCCCCGAAGGGATGCTCGGGATGATCAAGGCCATGAGCGCCCTGCGCCGCACGCTGGAGCCGGAGGAGCTCACGGGCACGGCGGTGTTCCTGGCAAGCGACGATGCGGCCGCCATCACGGGCCAGGTGATCTCGGTCGACGCCGGCACCATCATGCTCGGATGACCGAGGCCTCCGAGGAGATCCGAACGTTCGTTCCCCCGCTTCAGCGCACCCTGGGGATCAAGATGCGGCTGGGCCCCGAGGGCGAGGGAATCGCCTGGATCGACGTGGACCGGGAGAAGCACTGGGGCCGAACCCGGGTTCACGGCGGCGTGATCCCCGCCCTGGTCGACGTGGCCGGCGCGGTCACGGTGGCCCACACCACACAGGACGCGGTGAACGCCATCGAGGGGACGATCCAGATGACCGTGAACTACCTGAAGCCCGCAGGCGACGGCGACCTCACCGCCATGGCCAGGGTGATCCACCGGGGCGGAAGGGTCGGCGTGGCCGAGGTCGAGGTGACGAACAACGGCGAGCTCTGCGCGAAAGCGCTGGTGACCTACATGCTCCGGAGCGCCAGGCCGGCGTCGAGCTGAGGTCAGCCGGGCTTTCGGCGGAACGGCTCCCAGGCCCACGTGGCCGGTTCGGAGTCTCCGGGCCACCGCCTTGGCCCGCTTGTTCAGGATCTCGGCGGTGGCCTCCCCGAGGGGTTCGACCCACGAGCCTCCGATGAAGAAGCGGTCGACCCGCATCGGAGTCACAGATCGAACAGCCGAGCCAGCCGCTCGCGGTGGAACGCCGCGTCGCCCATGAGCGCCTCCAGCGACTTCATCCGCCGCAGGTACAGGTGCATGTCGTGCTCCCACGTGTAGGCGATGCCGCCGTGGACCTGCACCGCCTCCTCCGCCAGATGGCCCAGCGCGTCGGAGCAATACGACTTGGCCACCGACACCGCCTCGTCGGCGTCCTCGGCGTCCGCCGCCACGGCCCAGCACGCGTACATCGCGGCCGCCCGGGACGCCTCCAGCCCCATGGCCATCTCCGCGCATTTGTGCTTGATGGCCTGGAAGCTCCCGATGGGCCGGCCGAACTGCTCACGCACCTTCGCGTGGGCCACCGTCATCTCGAGGATCCTCTCGGCCACCCCAACCATCTCGGCGCACACGGCGGCGACGCCGATCCGCAGGGCGGGCTGGAGCCCCGGACGCTCCAGCCTCTCACCGGGCACACCGGCAAGGGCCACGGTTCCGAGGGGCCGGGTTCGGTCGAAGGCGATCTGCGGCACGACGTCGAAGCCCTCCTCCACCACGAACCAGCAGGGCCCATCGGGCCCTTCCGCAGCCACCACCAGAAGGTCCGCAAGAGGGGCATCGAGCACGGCGGTTCGCTCCCCTGCCAGGTCCGGCTCCGAACGCACGACGGGGCCCTCGCCGTCCGGAAGGACCACCGCGGCCACCCGGTCGCCCGACGAGATTCGGGGCAGGAGCCGCCGCCGTTGCTCCTCGGAGCCGTGGTGCACCACGGCCTGGCCTGCCAGCACCACGGAGGACAGGTACGGGACAGGCGCCAGCGTTCGTCCGAGCTCGCCGAGCACGAGGGTCAGGTCCAGGAAGCTCTGGCCCAGCCCCCCGTATTCCTCGGGGAACGGCAGGCCCATCCACCCGAGGTCGGCCATCTGCTTCCACAGGTCCTTCGACCACCCGGAAGGGTCCTCGACGAGCTCGCGGACGACGGCCGGAGGGCACTCGCGTTCGAGGAAGCGCCGCGCCTCGTCCCGGAGCTCGTACTGCGCCTCGGAGAAGTCGAAGTCCATGCAGAGCTACCCCCGAGGCATCCCCAGGACGCGTTCGCTGATGATGTTCTTCTGGATCTCCGAGGTCCCCGCGGCGATGGTCTGGGCGAACGAGGCCAGGAACCCCCGCTGCCATCTCCCCCGGTCGATGGCGTCCTCGCCATCGACCAGTCCCGCCTCGCCTTCCATCTCCAGGCCGAGCCGGTGCATCCGCCGGACCATCTCGCTCCAGTAGAGCTTGGCGATCGAACCCTCCGCTCCGGGCTGGCCGTGCTTCTGGATCGACGTGACGATGCGATAGCCGATGGCCCGCATCACCTCCACCTCTGCGTAGGACTGGGCCAGCCGCAGGCGGAACGCCGGGTGCACCGACGCGGGGCCGCCGTCGCGGCGAACCCGCTGCGCCATCGCGACGAGGTCCTCCAGGACGTTTCGAAACCGGATCTGGTGGGCCAGGAAGGCCGGCCCCCGCTCGTGGGCCAGCGTGGTGGAGGCATAGGTCCAGCCCTGGTTCATCTCACCCAGGAGCTGCCTCCGAGGGACCTCCACGTCGGTGAAGAAGACCTCGTTGAACTCCGACTCGCCGGTGATCTGCCGGAGTGGTCTCGGTTCGATCCCCGGGCTCCGCATGTCGACCAGCAGGTAGGAGAGGCCGTGGTGCTTCGGGGCCGACGGGTCGGTTCGGCACAGCAGCAGGCACCAGTCGGCCACGTGGGCGAAGCTGGTCCACACCTTCTGGCCGTTGACCACGAACCGTTCGCCGCGCAGCTCCGCCCGGGTCTGGACCGAGGCCAGGTCGGAGCCCGCGTTCGGCTCGCTGAACCCCTGACACCAGATCTCCTCCATCGACAGGATCGGTGGCAGGTACCGGCGCTTCTGCTCCTCGGTGCCGTGGGCCATGATGGTGGGCCCCGCCAGGTTGATCCCGACGAAGTTGATGGAAAGCTGGGGAGCCCGGGCCCGAGCCATCTCCTCGTGGAAGATGACCTTCTCCATCAGGGTGGCCCCGCGGCCCCCGTACTCCTTCGGCCACGAGATGCCGGCCCACCCCGCCCCGGCCAGCTTCCGCTCCCACGTCCGGGCGAAGGCCAGGCGTTCGTCGAACGTCTCGGGCTCGCGGAAGCCGGGCTGGCCCCATCCCTCGGGGAGATTGTCCGAGATCCACGCTCGAACATCGTCCCGGAACGCCTGCTCTTCTGAGGAGAGGGACAGGTCCATCGGCGGGGCGATTCTCGGGCAGAATGCTCGGCGTGTCCTCCCATCTCGTCCTGTTCGAACGTCGCGGGGCCGTGGCGTGGCTGACGCTGAACCGGCCGGAGGTTCGAAACGCCCTTACCCCCGAGATGCGCGAGGAGCTGATCGAGGCCGTCGGCACGGTCGCCTCTGACCCCGAGCTCCGGTGTCTGGTCCTGACTGGAGCCGGCGACGGGTTCTGCACCGGGGCCGACATCGGGGGGACGGCCTCGCGCCAGGGCCAGCCTCGCGCGGCAGGCTCGGTTCGAGACACCATCCGCGGCGGCGTGCAGCGCCTGTTCCGGGCGCTGTGGGAGCTGGAGAAGCCGACGGTCGCCGCGGTGAACGGCGTCGCCGCGGGGTTCGGCTGCCACCTGGCGTTCGCCTGCGACCTGCTGATCGCCGCCGACTCCGCGAGGTTCGTCGAGGTGTTTGCCCGCCGAGGGATCGTCCCGGACGGGGGCGGCGCCTACATCCTGCCGAGGCTGGTCGGCCTGGCCCGGGCCAAGGAGCTGGTGTTCCTGGCCGACTCCTGGACCGCCGAAGACGCGGAGCGGATCGGTCTGGTGAACAAGGTCGTGCCTGCTGGTGAGCTGGAGAAAGCCACCACGGAGTGGGCCGAACGCCTGGCCGCCGGTCCTACCAAAGCCCTGGGCCTGGCCAAGCGCCTACTGAACCGGTCGCTGGAGTCCGACCTGGCCACCTCGTTGGAGGAGGAGGCCCTGGCCCAGGAGCTGATCGTCGGCACGAACGACATCAAGGAGGGCATGCGCGCCTTCGCCGAACGAAGGGACCCCAACTTCACCGGGACGTAGAGAACGGACTCTCAGCGTGGCGGATCAGGGAGACCGGCGACGTCGCAGTCAGCCTGCCAGCCTCACGCCTTGGCTCTTCCTCCTCGTGACGGTAGGGGCCGCCTCGGCGAGTCTCGCCTTCGACGCAGAGTTGCGCCCGAAGACTCGAGTCTGGATCCCGCTCGCCCTCGGCTCTGGACTCGGCTTGATCGGTGGTCTGCTTGCCCGGAAGAGACGCGGCGAGGGAAAGCGGCACTCTGGGCGAGGGGGGTATGTCGGCTACCTCGTGGGGGTCGCTGCCGTGGTCTCAATTGCGTTCGTGCCGACGATCATCTTGGTGGTCGTGTGTGCCGCCATCGCAGGTCTTGGGGCCGTGATGTTCGCGACCGCGCTTCTGGATGTCTTTCGGACAAGCTCGTAACCCGTAGCCGGGAGTGAAGCTCCCAAAAGATTTGCCCGAGTCCGAAGCGGGCGTGTCCTTCGCCAACTGCCTCCCGCGACAGGCATTTCACTCGACTGGCACGAAGACGGGAAGCGCCACCGAGTCCTCGTCGCGGTGCTCTTCCCGGAACGCCACCTTCACCGCCATGCCGCAACGAACCTCCTCAACAGGACAGCCCTCCACGTTCGAGGTCATCCTCACGCCCTCCTCCAGCTCCACGATGGCCACGACGTAGGGCACGCGGTCGCGGAAGGGCGGGAGGTCGTTCTGGTACACGACCGTGAACGTGTAGACGGTCCCCTTCCCGGAGGCCTCGCGCCAGATCGTGTCCGCCGACCAGCACCTCGGGCAGTACGTCCTCGGATGGAAGAACGGCCGGCCGCACGTTCGGCACTCCTTGATGAGCAGGCGACCGTCGGCGGCGGCGCGCCAGTACTCCTCCGTCTCGTCGTCGGGCACCGGGATGTGCCACGTGGTGGACGACGGCATCGTGGGCACCTACTCCACCCCCAGAACCAGAGTTCCGGCCGAGGAGAACCAGCCTCCCGTCCCGTTCACCGCGGCCAGGGCCGCCTGCTCCACCTGCCGCCCCGCGGCCTCGCCTCGAAGCTGGCGCACCGCCTCGATCACCAGGAACAGCCCCCGCATGCCGGGATGGTTCGACGACAGCCCTCCCCCGTCGGTGTTCGTGGGCAGCCCGCCGTCCACGGTGAGACGGCCTCCCTCGACGAACGGCCCGCCCTCGCCCTTCCCGCAGAAGCCCAGGGCCTCCAGGGTGAGCAGCACCGTGATGGTGAAGGAGTCGTAGACCTGCAGGACGTCGATCTCGTCGGGCTTCACCCCAGCCATCCCGAAGGCTCGTTCGGCGCTCACCCGCGCCGGCGACTCGGTGAAGTCCTCCCAGTCGCTCATGGAGTGGTGGGTCACGACCTCGCCCGCCCCGAGCACCCACACCGGCCGCTTGGGGAGGTCTCGAGCGCGATCCTCGCCCACCAGGACGACAGCCCCACCTCCGTCGGTTCGGATGCAGCAGTCCAGCATGTGCAGGGGCGAGCAGATCAGCCGCGAGGCCAGCACGTCGTCCGCCGTGATGGGGTCGCGGTACATCGCCAGCGGGTTGCGCGACGCGTTCGACCTGATCTGCACGGCGATCTCGGCGAGCTGTTCCGGCGTCGTTCCGAACTCGTACATGTGCCGGGTGGCGGCCATGGCGTGGCGCCCGATCACGGTGTGGCCGTAGGCCGATTCGAACTGCGCGGGCCCGCGGGCGTCGATGGGGACGTTCGACGGACGCACCCCTCGCTTGAGGTCGGACCGGGAGGTCGACCCGTACGCCAGGACCGCCACATCGCACAGGCCCGCCTCGATCGCGCCGACGGCGTGATGGACGAAGAACTCCCACGACGACCCGCCGACCTGCGTGCTGTCCGAGTACCGCGGGCGGAGCCCCATGTACTCGGCCAGCATCATGCCGTGGCGGAGGTCCCCGCCGCACGAGAACAGCCCGTCGACCTCGTCCTTCTCCAACCCCGCGTCGGCCAAGGCGGCAGTGGCGGCCTCCATGTGGAGCTGCCACGAGGTGGCGTCCGACACCTCGCCGAACCGGGATTCGGCCACGCCGGCCACGGCCACCTTGCGCCTGGGCACCGGCCAAGGCTAGCGCGACACGTGTTCGACGTTGAACACTTCAACCCAGTGAGCGACCACGGCCCCGAGGCCGACCGGCGGTCCGGCCCCCTCGACCCGAAGGAGCGGCTCTCCGAGGTCGAGCGGCGGGCCCACCACGACGAGGTCCTTCGGCAAACGGTGAAGATCGTGTGGGAGGGGCTCCCTTTCTACCGGGAGAAGCTCGAACGGGCCGGCCTCCGGCCCCAGGACGTCCACGGGCTGGAGGACATCCCGCGCGTCCCCATCACCCGCAAGGACGAACCCGGCGTGTCGACGCTCGGGCTGGGAACCTTCCCCCTGCACGAGGCCAGGCGGATCTTCGTCTCGCCCGGCCCCATGTTCTACGCCTCGCAGCGGCGCTCGGACCCGCCGGCCCGGCGGGGCGAGACCCCGCTGGCCCTGGCCCTCCACGCGATGGGCTTCCGCGAGGACGACATCGTGCTGAACACGTTCAGCTACCACCTGACCCCCGGTGGGCACGGCCTGGAGGAGCAGCTCACCGCGGCGGGTTGCGCGGTGATCCCGGCGGGCCCGCAGAGCACCGAGGTGCAGGTCCAGGTGCTTGCGAACCTCCCCGTGGCCGGCTACGTGGGCACGCCCACCTTCCTGAAGCTGCTGTGCGATCGGGCCGACGCGCTGGGCATCGACACCCGCCGGGACTGGCGACTGCGGGTGGCCTTCGTCACCGCGGAGCGGTTGTCAGAGCCCCTGCGCGAACAGCTCGAAGGCAGGACCGGAGCCACGGTCCGGCAGATCTACGGTTCGGCCGACCGGCTCCTCCCGGCCTACGAGTGCTGGGCGGCCCGGGGGATGCACCTGCATCCCGACCAGATCCTCGAGGTCCTCGATCCCGAGACCCTCGCGCCCTCACCCGTGGGCGAACCCGGCCTGGTGGTGGCGACGGTGGCCGACCCCAAGCGTCCCCTCCTCAGGTTCGCCAACCTCGATCTCGTGGCGCTGCGCGGCGATCCCTGCCCCTGCGGGAGGACGGGACCGCGGATCGACCGGTTCGTCGGCAGGGTCGGCGAGGCGACCAAGGTCCGGGGGATGTTCGTCTACCCCGAACAGCTCGCGGAGATCATGGCGCGTCATCCCGAGATCGGGCGGTGGCAGGCGATCGTGGCCAGGGGATCCTCCGGCACGGACGACTTCTCCCTGAGGATCGAGCTGGAAGGCCCCGAGCCCGACGGGCTTCGCGACCTGGTCACGGGGGAGATCCGCTCGCTGATCCGGCTGCGGTCGGAGGTGGAGGTGGTTCCCTCCGGGACCATCCCCGAAGGCGCCCCGCGGCTCGACGATCGCCGGGCCGGCCCATGACCGGCCGGCCCCTCCCTCAGCCCGACCCGGAGACGGCCTTCTTCTGGGAGGGCGCCAGGCAAGGGCAGCTGCTGATCCTGCGGTGCGGGGCGTGCGGCCTCTACATCCACCCGCCGCGTTCGGGCTGCCGCCGGTGTGGGAGCACGGAGATCCAACCGGCCCCCGTCAGCGGAAGGGGCGTGGTCCACACCTTCACCGTGACCCACCGTCCCCTGCCCGGGTTCGAACCGCCGTTCGCCGTGGTGCTGGTCGAGCTGGAGGAGCAGCCCGGGCTCCGCCTGGTGTCGAACCTGGTCGATGTGGCCCCGGACCGCATCGAGGTAGGGATGCCGGTGGAGGTCGTGTTCGAGCCCGTGGCCGAGGACGTCACCCTGCCACTCTTCCGAAGGCGGACTCCGTGAGGGCCGCCGTCGTCGCCGGGGTCGGCTACAGCGAGATCGGCCGCGACGTGCCCCGGTCCGCTGGAACCCTGGCCGTGGAGGCCTGCCGCGCCGCGCTGGCCGACGCCGGCCTCCGACCGCAGGACGTGGACGGCCTGGCCACCTACCCCGGCGGCTACGATTCGGTGCCGGCCTTCCACGTCTCCGGCACCCTGGGCATCCCAAGGCTGAACTGGTTCGCCGACCTGTTCGGCCAGATGCCCGCGGCCATCAGCGCGGTGATCGCGGCGGCCGAGGCCGTGAGGACCGGGGCCTGCGAGGTGGCCCTGGCCTTTCGCTCGGTCAAGCGGAAGCACGAACGCCCCCCCGGCCTCGGCTTCCAGGGCCGGGTGGGAGGCGACATGCAGTTCCGGGCCCCGTTCGGGGACTCCATGACGAGCCAGTGGCTGGCCATGTGGGCCCGCCGGCACATGCACCGGTTCGGCACGACCGAGGAGCACCTCGGGACCATTGCGGTCACCTCTCGGCGCCACGCCTCGCTCAACCCGAACGCGCCGCTCCAGGAGCCCATCACGCTCGAGGACTACCTCGCCTCACCCCTGGTGACCACGCCCTTCCGGATCCTCGACTGCGACTATCCCGTGGACGGGGCGGGGGCGGTGGTCGTCACCACGCTGGAGCGGGCGGGCGACCTCCCGCAACCGCCCATCCGCGTGATCGAAGGGGTGCTCGCCACCGGCCCCCGCCCCGATTGGGACCAGTGGGACGACCTCACGCACATGGCCTCCCGGTACGCGGCCGCCCGCCTGTGGGAGCGAACCGGCCTCGGCCCGAGCGACGTGGACGTGGCCCAGGTCTACGACGGCTTCTCCTGGCTCGCCCTGTGCTGGCTGGAGGATCTCGGGTTCTGCCCCAAGGGAGAGGGAGGGCCGTTCGTCGCCGAAGGGAACGTCGCGCTGGGAGGTCGAGTCCCCACCAACACCCACGGGGGGAGCCTGTCGGGGGGACGCCTCCACGGGATCAGCCATGTGATCGAGGCCGCCCAGCAGCTCAGGGGGCAGTGCGGGGAACGGCAGGTTCAGGAGGCGAACCTCGCCGTGGTCACCTCGGGCGGAGGCCCCATGGCGGGGGCCCTGCTCCTGGGCCGGGACTAGACGCCCGAGGGCCCGCGAGGGCTCCCGTCCCGCCCCGGGACAAGCGGTGCTAGCGTAGCGAGCATGTCCCGGCGAGGCCGTCTTCCTCGCCCCTCCCCATGACCCGCTACCGAGGCACGCCGCTCCACGCGAAGGACGTGTCCGTGCGGTTCGGCGGGCTCCAGGCCCTGGACTCCGTGTCGCTGGAGGTTCCGAACCGGGGGATCGTCGGCCTGATCGGTCCGAACGGCGCCGGCAAGACCACGCTGTTCGATGCCGTGACCGGGGTGAACGACCCCACCAGCGGGCGCATCCTCCTGTTCGGCCGCGACGTCACCGGGTGGCCCGCGCACCGGAGGGCCCGCCTGGGGGTGGGCCGGACCTTCCAGCGGCTCGAGCTGTTCGGCTCCCTCACCGCGCTGGAGAACCTGATCGTGGCGGTGGAGTCCGAATTCCGCCGGGGTGGGGTGTTCTCCGATCTGTTCGCCCTCCCCGAGAGCGTGGAGACCCGCGCGGACGCGGCCGACCACGCGCAGCTCGTCCTGGAGAAGGTCGGGCTCGGTGAGTACGCCCACATGCGGGCGGGAGACCTCCCCATCGGCCTGGCCCGGATGGTCGAGCTCGGCCGGGCCCTGTGCACGTTCCCCCGCCTCCTCCTCCTGGACGAGATCTCGTCCGGGCTCAGCCCCGAGGAGTCGCGCGGCCTGGCCGTGCTGATCAGGGGCCTCCGCGACGACGAGGGCAAGAGCATCCTCGTGGTCGAGCACGACATGCCGTTCGTGCTGGGGCTGTGCGACTACGTGTACGTGCTCGACTTCGGCAAGCTGATCGCGGAGGGAACACCCGAGGTGATCCGGCGGGACCCGGCGGTCCAGGCCGCATACTTGGGGCAGGAGTCCGAGGAGCTCCAGGAGGCGGAAGGGGAAGCCGTGGAGGAGACCGAGGATGCCGCCGCTCCTCGAGGTTAG
>WNGK01003106.1_pt1 | contig 18514 bp, 16 predicted proteins | sample 5400601 | NCBI WGS metagenome assembly WNGK01 (sample SAMN13153376, study PRJNA577476) | soil metagenome | isolation source: 60 cm soil or saprolite under Garry oak tree replicate 1 | place: USA:California | collected 2016-06-15
GCGCTTGTGGGTCATATTTGGTTTTCGCTCGGTTTGGACTTCCATTACGAAGACAACGACAAGCAAAAGGAAGCAAAGCTGCTCTGACAAAGCGCTTGCCACCGACCATCAACAATTTACCGTTCACCAATCACTCTTCATTCGCTCGGGTGGTGGAATGGCAGACACGTACGTTTGAGGGGCGTATGCCGAAAGGCTTGCGGGTTCAAGTCCCGCCCCGAGCACTTTTCCATTCACACCTGGCTCTCTTTCTCGATGAGTGGCAGGCTTTCCGCGACTAGTCGCAATTACGTCTTTGCGCGCGGGTTCGCTTTCGATAACCTCGGAGAAATATGGAATCGCTGTACTATGTCGGCGTCGCGGTAGTGGCGCTATTCGCCTTTGTCCTTGCGATCATCTTTTTCAAATTTTTCACAACCTGGCTCCGGGCTCGCGTGGCAAATGCTCCCGTTAGTATAGGAAAAATGGTTGGAATGAGCCTGCGAAAAGTGCCGGTCGGCTTGATTGTCGACAATCGCATCACGGCCGTGAAAGCGGGTCTGGATGTCCGAAGCGATCCGCTTGAAGCGCATTACCTGGCGGGTGGCGACGTCAGCCACGTGGTTCTCGCCTTAATTGCCGCTGATAAGGCCGGCATTTCCCTCGATTTCAACCGGGCCTGTGCCATCGACCTGGCCACCAAAGGCACTGGCAAAACCGTGCTCGAAGCGGTGCGTACGAGTATCAATCCAAAAGTAATTGACGCACCGAACCCGGCGATGGGCCGCGGGACCATTGACGGCGTCGCTCAGGACGGCATCGGCGTAAAAGTAAAGGCGCGTGTAACGGTGCGTTCGCATCTTGATCGATTCGTCGGTGGCGCCACTGAAGAAACCATTATCGCCCGCGTCGGCGAAGGCATTGTGAGCGCAATTGGCTCCGCCCATTCCTATAAAGAAGTGCTGGAAAACCCCGATCGCATTTCGAAGACCGTGCTCGCGAAAGGCCTCGACAGTAATACAGCGTTTGAAATTCTCTCGATTGACATCGCTGACGTAGATGTCGGGGATAACATCGGCGCGAAGTTACAGACCGAGCAAGCCGAGGCAGACAAGCGCGTTGCGCAAGCAAAAGCCGAAGTCCGGCGCGCAGCCGCCGTGGCCGTAGAGCAGGAGATGCGCGCCAAGACGCAGGAAATGCGAGCCAAAGTGGTCGAGGCCGAGGCACTCGTTCCGCAAGCAATGGCGGACGCATTTCGCTCCGGAAATCTGGGGATAATGGATTACGTGCGAATGAAGAACGTTCAGGCCGATACTTCGATGCGCGAATCAATTGCCGGGGGAGACAAGACCCGCGCAGAAGGAACGTGAAGTGTAAATCGTGAATCGATGTAACGGTGTAACCTTTTTAACGATTTAACGCCTTCGAAACATGCACCTCGATAATCTGCTTTTCCTTTTGCTTCTCGCAGTCGCCTTCCTGTTCCAGTTGCTGACGAGAGCGGTCACCAGGGCAAGCAGGGACCAAACAAAGCGAGAATCAACATCTACGCGAGAAATGCCTCCGCCAGTTCTACACTCGCCGACAGAGTCGGACGCAGAACGGATTCGCAAATTTTTGGAAGCGCTCGGGCAACCTCCCACGTCGAGACCACCGCCCCCAGTCGTGCCGCGCACGGATATCCCACCGCGACCCGTGGCTCCGGTGCGTCCTCCGCCCATCCCGACTGCGCGCAACGTTCTCACTCGCAAAAAAAGGCAAATTGTCCAAGCACCGAAAACGCCAGCGCTGGCATCGATTTTCGAGGTTCACGAAGCTCCGCCGCCACTTAAGCCGGCAGATTCGGTCAGATCGCCGGTGGAAGCATCCATGATGGCCATTGGGCCAAAGGCGAAGCTCGCCGAAAATGTCACAAACATCGCAACGCTCCTCCGCTCAACAACAGGTCTGCGCAACGCAATCATCCTTCGCGAAATCTTCGGACCGCCGCGAAGTTTGCAGCCTTTCGATCTTATCGGAAGCGCTTGAGCTTCGACGAGGACTTTGTAGCTTCAGATTCCCTTCGCCGGCGTGGCGGAATTGGCAGACGCGCTGGACTCAAAATCCAGTGATCGCAAGATCGTGTGGGTTCGAGCCCCTCCGCCGGCAATCCTTTCTTGAACATTGTGCGTTGGACCTTGCGTATTCGACGTTCGACGACACGCAGTTCTTCCGATTCACCTTGCTTGCCTCGTCCATGCATGTGAAATTTTGCCTCTATGTTTACCAAATCGCTGCGGCTTGGTTTTGTGGGGCTCGTTCTTTCTGTTGCGACTGCCTGGGCTGGGCCATCAGCTATTCAGGGCGTCGTGAACGATGCAAAAGGGCAAGTGATAAAGGGTGCAGACGTGCGAATTGAGTCGAAAGATGGCAGTAAGCTGTTCAAGACCGTCAAGACCGATGCAAACGGCCGCTACGTTTCAGATGGTCTAGCGGCAGGCATGTACCGGGTCACGTTAGTCGTGAACGGCGCGGTGAAGGCTTCGATCAACAATACGAAAACCAAGGCGGATCAGCCGACGCAGCTCAATTTTGATTTGAAGCTGGCGCCGGCACCGCAAGCGAATGCAGCTGCAAAGACCGGAAAACACAAGGTCTGGGTACCGGCGACCACAGGGAGCCACATAGGCGGCACCTGGGTCGAAGTTGATGACAGTGGAAGTTCGGCCGCTGGCGCCGAGAACGTCCAACAGATCAACTCCCAACAACTGCAACGGCAGATTCACAGTACAACGGGTCCAGCGCCTACTCCTTAAAGTCCAAAGCGGAGTTTCAACCCGGCGCGTGCGCCGTCGGAAACAACGTCTTCACCGATTCGCGTGAGAGCACGATAACTGTGAACATTCCAAGAATCGTCCCGAAGGGAATGAAGATGCATTCGATGCAGGCGACGACGAATGCGAACCAATAGCCTGTTCGATGGGAAAGCGATCGACCGGCAAGGGCCAGAACGACGGCAAACGCTACGCCAAGCAGGAAAAGAAAAATTCCAAGACCGACGAACGCCCATCCCAACGCGACCGGTGGAAGCTGCTGAGTCGGATTAGTTGGTGGACGGTGAGATAGTGCGACGAAGACAAATCCAAGTACTGTGTAAAGCAGAGGAAAAAACGAGCAAAAACCAGCTACGCCCGCGACGACGTAATGAAAGATCGACAATAACCTGAGATGCTCGGCATCCTGATTCATCTGTTAGGCCCAACGAATGTCGGTGTAATCACGATTAACTTCACGATGTGATGTAGCCCTCTTCGCCGTGCTGATTGATGTCGAGTCCTTGCCGTTCGATCTCCGGCGCGATACGCAGACCGATCAGCCCCCTGACGAGCGCACCAATAATCGCGCTTCCCACCACCGCAAGCACAATCGTGACTACGATCGCCTTCAACTGCTCCAGCCAGAGAGCATGTCCAACAATTCTGGCGAGACCATTTTGCGTGGCGGGGTTAAGCGGTGCAGAAGCTAACAGTGCGAGATTCGAATTCACTCGCGAAGTGGCCAGAATTCCGGTCAGAAATGCGCCTAGCGTTCCGCCGACGGCATGCACGCCAAACGTATCGAGCGCGTCGTCGTAGCCGAGCCAGGATTTTAACTTCGTGCAGGCAAAGAACGGAACAATGCCCGCGCCGATACCGATGACGATCGCACCGGTCGCGTCGACATATCCGCAGGCCGGCGTGATGACAACCAAGCCGCCAACTGCGCCGGAACAGAATCCCAGCACACTCGGTTTACCGCGCAGCCCGTACTCGAGCATTGCCCACGTGAACGATGCGACCGCGGTGGCGAGAGTCGTGGTCATAAATGCATTCGCGGCAATGCCGTCGGGCGCGAGCGCGCTTCCCGCATTAAAGCCATACCAACCCACCCAGAGCAAGCCCGTCCCGACCATACAAAGCACCATGCTATGCGGCGCCATGACTTCTTTTCTAAATCCAAGCCGGTGGCCCAGAATTACGCAAAGAACGAGCGCCGACCAGCCGGACGACATGTGCACGACAGTTCCACCGGCGAAGTCGATCGCGGTGATCTTCGCATCGGAATTCCAGACGCCGTTCATCCAGCCATCGATTCCCCAGACCATGTGCGCGATCGGGAAATAGACCGCGAACATCCAGACTGCGACGAAGACGAGCACGGCGGCGAATTTCATTCGCTCAGCGACTGCTCCAATGATCAATGCTGGCGTGATGATCGCGAACATAAGCTGATACATGGCGAAGACATTTTGCGACACCCAGTAGGAGTAATCGCCGTTCGGGTGCGCATCGACACCGCGGAGAAAAGCAAATTTGAGTCCGCCCAGAAATCCTGAGCCCCGCGAGAAAACCAGCGAATAGCCCGCCGCCCACCAAAGGATCGTAACTAGACCTGCAATGCCGAGACACTGCGCGAGGACGGAAAGAACGTTCTTCGCGCGAACAAGCCCGCCGTAAAAAAGGGCCAGGCCGGGAAGGGTCATAAAAAGCACGAGCGCAGCGCAGGTCATCATCCAGGCGTTGTAACCAGGACCCGGGCCAGAAATGTTTGAAACCGTCTGTGCGTTGGCAACATCTGCGCCGCGCGCGGAGTTGTTTACATACGCTTCAAGGTCGGCGACGCGCTGCTCAAGAGACGGTGATCGAGCTGGCGACGACGTCGACGTTTGCGCGTGGAGCGGAGAATAAATCGCAATGATCGCTATGAGCAAAAAGATTCGCACCATTACGCGCCCACTTTATAGCGTGCGGGGATTCATGACGGCAAGGAAAACTCCGCCGGGCGGAACTCACCCCGTAGCCGCTCTCTTGAGAAACCCCCGAACGCGTTGCAAATACCTCGAACGCTGCGCTTCCCACGGGGAAGCGCCTACAGCTGTCTTCGATCTCTTGTGCGCAGACGCATTTTCGCTGCGCTGGATGAAAACGTTTCGCAGAAGAGAGAACTCCGCCCAGCGGCGAGCCGGGCCAGGTTAAGAAGCTCGGCGGAGTCTCTCTGCGTTAAAAAATTCGATTCCATTGCAGCTGAGGACTCCGAAACGGTTCGCGAGCAGGCACCTGCCTCTACACCTGCTCCATTGGCGGGGCTTCGTCTTCTTCATCGTCATCGGCCGATTCATCTTCATCGGCATCGACTCGCGGTGTGACTCCGGGCAAATGATTCTGCTGTAATTTTTCATACCGCTGACGAATCTCTGGCGGCAGTTTATCAACATCCTCCTTTGTCTCCACCGGACCGCTGAAAAGCAGTTTGCCTTGTGGATCGTTCGCTGTGAGCAGTTTTTTACCGTCTACGGTCTCCAATTTCATCTCGCCTTTGTCATCAGAAAAAACAATCTGGGCCTTGCCGATGTCGATCTTGGTGGTCTTCAGCGCGCCGTCATCGTTGCTCAAAATGCGGACCTCGTCCATCGCGCGACGGGCATTATCGCGCGCGTGCCTTGCTGCTTGGTGAGCTGTCATCACAGCATCACGAATCACATCATGCTGCGCATCCCCCAATCGTTCCTTGAGAGCCCGCATTTGATCGCCGAGATCGCCCAAGTCATTGAAATTCCAGTCCCGCCCATGGCGATGCCGAGGGAGCCAGGAATCGTGCTCGTGTACCTCTTTTTCGGTAAGTTTGACGGGGATTTTCTGTTCCTGACCTTTCCGCAATACCGTGAGCGTAACGGTCGTGCCTTCTGAGAAGCTGCGCACCAGTTTTGAAAGCTGGTTTGGATCAATCAGAATTTGATCGTTCAACATCTTGATAATGTCGTTCTGCTGCACACCGGCGGCTGCGGCGGGGCCATCTGGAACAACGTAGTCAACGACGAGCCCAAATCCTTTTGGCAATCCCAATTGCTCGCTCACCACACCTGGCACTTCCGATGTCTCGACGCCGAGAAAAGTCACTGGCACTTTCGGCATTTTCTCATGGCGATCCGGTGGCCCCGAGGGTGGAACAGGCGGAGGCGGCGGTGAGGGCTGCCCAAATCCCGCGATCGGGAAGAAGACGATGGTTGCGATCGTTGCGGTGAGTTTTGTTTTCATATTTTCGTTGTTGGTCTTTGGGCTGTCATTGGCCGGAAATTGGAATGAGGACGATTTCTTCGCTCGGATAAGAGACGCGAAGCGACGCGCCGGTGGCGGGATTGCGCCACTGCCATGTCTGGTGCGTTTGATAACGAATACGGCGTAGCGGTTGGGCGGAAGCATCGGCAAACTGCAATCCTTCGTCCCGCGTGTTGTAAACAACCTGCGTCGCGGCGGAGGGAATAAATTCGCCGGAAGATGTCGATCTTGTTTCGGACGCAGAAGGAGCCTGCGCGATTTTGTTACCTTTTTCTGGCCTCTGCTCGGTATTGATTCGCGCGAGCAAAAGAAAAACCGCCGCTGCCGCGACACCAAAGCCGAGCCCGACCCAGTTAATGCGAAAAGGATTCGGCCGAATAATTTTGTCTTCGCTGATCTCCTGATCGGCCATCGCTTGCTCGACGCGCGCCACGAATCCATGCGACGGGTGTACGGGGCGCAGTTTCTTCAATTCATTTTCTATGTCGGAGAAGTCGTTCATTGTGGTTGAAATATTTTCTTCAACGCTGCCAGTGCATAGCGATAGCGCGATGCAGCCGTGTTTTGCGAAATATTCAGCGCGGTGGCGATTTCTGCGAAAGTAAGGTCGTTCCAAATCTTCATAACGAGCACCTCGCGTTGATCGTGCGGCAAACGATCCAGTGCTGCAGCAAGAGCAAATTGTGCTTCATCCGCCAATTCAAACTGCGGTTCCACCACGTGCTCCGATTCAGAAACAGCTTCTGCTTCACGTCGTGCCCGGCGACCGTTGCGGCGAATGAGATCCAGCGCGATCGAACGGACGGTGGCGTAAAGCAGCGCGCGATTATTGATTGCATGATTGCGCCGCCAAAAACGGATGAATGCTTCCTGGACAATGTCTTCCGCGTCAGCGCGCGACCTGACCCATTGCCTGGCGAAGAGAAGCAAGCCAGGCGCGAGTTCAGAAAAACAACTTCTCCAATCTTCATGGCTGGCGACATTCTCCATGACCTCTTCACGGTCTTTTATAAACAAGACGCCGCCAACTTTTGATTTTGTCTAAATTGCCTAGCGTTTTCTATGGGCATTTTTCTTGCCGCGGAAGATCGCGGCTGACAAAAGAGCGGGATGAGCTGGCTGGCTGTTTGTTTGCGCGGCAATCGTCTACTGGATTTTGGGCTGGCTGCTGTTTGTTTGTTGTTAGTGTCAGTCGCACCTGCGCTGGCGCAACCGGAGCAGGTTGGTAACGACACGTCGCCGAATGGCAAATATGCCATCAGCGTCACGACTGCTGATGAAGAGCATTACGAACTGAAGATCTCAAATGCTGCGACTGGCGAGATCGCGAGCGTATTTCCAATGGAAGATTATGACACGGAGACGCAGCACCACGCGGTGGCCGCCGTTTGGCGGCCAGATAGCACAGCATTTGCGCTCAACGCTGAGCACGGAAGATCAATCACCATTTGCGAAATCTATGTGGAAGCACAAGGCAAATGGCAGAAGCTCGCGATTCCCGATCCAGACTTGGAGAAAGTTCGGAAGAAAGCAAACCAGCAAGGCGGACCAAGTCACGATTATCTGAACGCCACCGGATGGAAAGGGAAGGACACTTTAGAACTCGAATACACTGGCAACAAAGGCACAACTTACGAGCTCATTTGCAAACTAATTGCTGGGAAGACGCCGCACCTGAAGATCATCAGCAGCAAGCTCAAGCCGGATTGACGTAGTCATTTCGCCGCACGTGGCGTGAGCGCCCGTAAAATCAAATTGCCCAGCCAATCCGGATTCGCGACGCCTTCCCGATATGCATTTAATGATTCGACCGAAGAATTAACGCGCAGATTGCTGTAAGACTGGTCTGGATTTTGCCAGCGCTCGTGCCAGTAAACCGCCGCTTTGATGCGCGGATAACGCGTCCGAAACAGCTTGAGTCCCTCTTTAATCCAATCAGCTTTTCCGAGGCCGCCGCCCTCTGTCGAATGTGGAAATTCGCCGGTCGCCCATTCCGCGATCATGATCGGCTTCTTTGGATCAAGCCTGCACATTTCCTCATACGGCCAATCTACCAGCGAAGGAATGTCTGGATTTGGCTCGTCCTTATATTGCTGCCCATAAACGCTGAGCCCTAGCCAATCGACGTAATCGGAACCGGGATAGTAAGCAGGAGCGCAGTTCCAAGTCTCATACGGATAGGGATAATTGTTGGTGTGAAACATCCACTTAATATTCGACGCTCCACGCGCACGAACGCGATCGACCACATGACGGTAGGCAGTGCGGAATGTTTCCGGGCCTTTCCAATTATTGCGCTCTTTGTCCCATTCGGCGCCGCCGTAATAGGCTCCTGACCATGGGAACCACGTCCCATTCATTTCAACGCCGAAGACAACGATTAATGGATGGCCAAAACCTCGGGCCGCGTCGGCCCACTTGTCGATGTATCCATCCCACGTCCCGGCAATGATCTCGTTCAAATTAAACTTGCCCGGCCCGCGATCTTCTTCATAGGGTTTGTCCCAAGGCGACCAGAAAACGAGAGGCAACGAACCGTGTCGCCAAATGACATTTAAATTGTCCGTCGGGAAACTTTGCTCGCCCCAATAGCTCGAGGAAGCGATGATGGCCTGATGTTTGCCCACCATCGTCTCGAAATCCTCGATCATTTCCAGCGTCACGTCATCTTCCTCATCGCCGAAATCCATGAACGCGCCGGTGTAAGCGCCATGCTCGGGAATCACAACCTCAACCGGACCATTGGGATCGACCCGCGATACTGCCGCGCGTTCGTGGCACCCGAGTAGGGCCAAACTCGACGCAATCGTTACAACGACTGCAAAAACTGGATCCGCGCGCATTGGGTCCGCAAATTCTGCGCAAACGTTGTACCTGTCCAGCGTGCGCTGACTTTGCTTTATTCGCCTGCTGCTATCTTCTGCTTTAGCTCGAGTTTGCCAGCATGCATCAAATCGATACGAAGCTCACTTTGGTTTGCCTCGTCTGCTTCGTGGGAGGCACAGCGCTTTTGGAAGGAGGCACGCTTTCGAATCTGCAGCGCCCATTTGCCGTTGTGGCCGTCGTGGCCGCGGATCAGCCTGTAAATAAATGCGTACCGATACAAGCACTGGGAGGAGGCATTGACGGGCACGAAAAAGGCGAATGTGCGCGGATGTTGTCGGATAAAAACATTGCCGAAATGCTCTCAGCTGGACTTGGGCCTTTAACGTATCGGCTACGCACGGAACTAGCGGGCGAAGTCTGGCACTGGAATCCGCGCGGCACCTGGAGTGATGCATCCCATCACTGTGGCTATTGGACCTCGGATGATTCCGTCGCCGATCCGATCGTTGTCTCATACGGCTATCGTTTGCCGCGTCGTGGAAATACGATCGATCAGGCGAACGATGATGGGTTCTCCCGAATCGCGGATGGCGACGAAGATTCTTTTTGGAAGAGTAATCCATATCTCGATTCTCACTTCACCGGCGATTCCGACAACGTGCATCCGCAGTGGGTAGTGATCGATTTGGGCACGGCCAAATCGGTAAACTCTATCCGTATTCATTGGGGCACACCGTACGCGGAACAGTATCGCGTCGAGTACTGGACTGGAAGTGATCCGATGCACTTACACAGCGACCGCGAAGATGAATGGCGTCTTTTCCCGAAAGGTGAAGTCGATCACGGCTCGGGCGGAGACGAATATGTCCGGCTCAGCGGAAAGGCTCGTTCAGTTCGATTCCTCCGTTTTCTAATGAGTCAGAGTTCGGGAACAACTGCACGACCCTCAAATGATATTCGCGACCGCGTCGGGTTTGCCATTCGCGAAATCAGCATCGGCAGGCTCGAGAGCAACGGTCGCTTTCATGATTATGTCCGCCACGCGGCGGATCGACATAAGCAAACGATCGTCTATGTGTCGTCGACCGATCCTTGGCATCGAGCCGAGGACCTCGACTGCAACATCGAACAGCCCGGTCTCGATTTCATTTTGACCAGCGAACTCACAAATCGCTTGCCAGTTCTCGTGCCAGTCGGTGTTTTGTACGACACGCCAGAGAACGCAGCCGCCGAGGTCAAATATTTATTAGAACGACAATATCCCCTGGAAGGAATCGAGCTGGGCGAAGAACCTGACGGCCAGTGGGCTTCGCCGGAGGATTATGCAGCGCTTTACGCTGGAGTTGCTCATCGTCTGTCTGGACTGTCGCCACACCTCAAGCTCGGGGGACCGAGCCTGCAGAATTTCGAGTCACAATTACTCACGTGGCCCGACGAGTCCGGCAACCGTTCCTGGATGAACCGGTTCTTGCGTCATATCCGCGCTAAACAGGGTCCGTTCGATTTTTTCTCGTTCGAATTCTATCCCTTCGACGACGTCTGCTCGGATGCGGCGCCACAGTTGTTGGAAACCCCCAAGCGGCTGGGCGTGATGATGACCAGCTTGCGCGCGGACGGAGTATCAACTGATATCCCCTGGCTTATGACCGAATACGGCTATTCCGTATTCGCCGGACGGCATGAAGTAGATATGGAAGGGGCGCTTTTCAGTGCAGATACGGTCGGGGCTTTCCTGACATTGGGTGGCTCCAAGTCTTACCAATATGGATATGAGCCGAACTACCTAACAGATGAGCTCAAGTGTTCCTGGGGCAATCTTATGATGCTTCAGCTGAATCTGAACAGTGAGCAAGTTAATCGGCTTTCTGCTTATTACGCCGCCCAGCTGATCACGAAAGAATGGATGCAGCCCACGAATAAAGCGCATGACGTATTTTCGGTAAACATCAAGCAGCGTGGCTCAAGATCGGCGCCCGCCGTGAGCGTCTATGCGGTGCACCGACCGGACAAGCAATGGGCGCTACTGGCGATCAATAAGGATCCCAAGCGCGCCGCCCAGCTTACCGCCCAGTTCAAACTCTCGGGCACGCAGCCGCCAATGAGTTTCACCGGCCAGGTTACAATAATTCAATTTACGCGGCAGCAATATTCGTGGCGCGATGATGGGCCGAATGGCCATCCTATCCGAAGCCTGCCCTCGGCACATTTTCGAGGCGATGCTTCTGTGTCGTACCTTTTGCCCCCCTATTCCCTAACGGTATTGCGGGGACGGCTACCGGATTTCCGCTGAGCAACGCCTCGCGTTTCCGTCTACGCGCGCACGGGTACGGAAGCCGTGCGTTCCAGCTTGCCCCAGCTAACCCACGCGCCTTTCACCGCACGCAGAATCGCTTTCCAGATGCAATAGCTCAGCATCGGTCGGTAAATCAGACGCATCGGTAAAATGCGCCAGGCGCGCGCAATCGGTTCGCGCTCGAGAACGCAGGCCAGCGTCGCAAGAACCAGGTCCATCGCGAGGAAGGTGATGACAAAGGGCATCACTGCGCTCCAGGCGCCAAAGGGCAGCGAAGCCAGCAAGAACAGATCGACCATCGGCGTAACCGCGACAAGAATGATCTGGAAAAACCAGACGCTTGGCAAACTAAACCAGCCCAGCGCGCGATAGTTCCAGTTGAATATCATGTCGCGATGTTTCCAGAGACATTGCAGTGTGCCATAGGCCCACCGAAAACGCTGCCGCGCCAGCGTTCGCACGCTCTCGGGCGCTTCCGTCCACGCGACCGCACCAGGCACGTAAACGATTCGCCCTCCATGTCTGTGCAACGACAAAGTCAGGTCGGTGTCTTCGGCAAGCGTTTGCAAACTCAGGCCGCCCGCTTCATCGATCGCATCCTTACGGATGGCGCTGATCGCGCCAGGCACCACCGTGATGCAGTTCAAGCGGTTGTAAGCGCGTCGGTCGAGATTAAAACCGCACGTATATTCCAGCGCCTGACAACGCGCGATGAACGAACGTAAGTTTCCAACTTTCGCGTGACCCGACACGGCGCCGATGCGCGCATCGGCAAATGGTTCCAGCAAACGCGGGAGCGTGTTGCGCTGACATTGCGTATCGGCATCGATGAAAACGACGATGCCGGTATGCACAGCACTGAGACCGCGCTGCAGTGCGCGAGCTTTACCTCGGTTTTCCTGCGGCAACAAGCGAACGCGCGGATCGATATGCCCAATGCGCTCAACTTCGGCGGCTGTCTCATCACGCGAGCCGTCGTCCACAACGATGACTTCGATTTCACCCTTGTAGTCGGTCGCTAGAAGAGCACGCAAAGTTTCCGCGATGACTTTCCCTTCGTTGTAAGCAGCCATCACCACACTGATCGGCTCCGCAAAATCCGCCGTCGGTCCTCGCCGGAAACGGTAGGCCAGCCAGATGACGACAAGCGTGCGGATCACCACAAGCGCCGTTGCAACAATCATAAACGCCCAAAGGAATTCTTCGATACCGTGAAAAACACGAAATCCAGCGCTGCTGACAAGACGTGTCAGCGACTGCCCATTTTGTCGCAATGGCGGCATGATTGCATCACGCGTCGTGCCCAGAAGCGTACTCAGCGGTAGCACGCTATCACCGCGCGTGTGCAGCCAATCCAGAATGCGGGGGAGTGCCTCGACAGTCTGCGAGCGATCGCCACCCGCGTCGTGCAGCAGGATGATACTGCCGTCGTGCCGCTGTTGCTTCACGCGCTGAAGAATGGTGTCTGCGCCCGGCTTCGCCCAATCTTGTGGATCGATGCTTTCCATGACGACTATGTAATTGAGATCTTCAGCGATTTGCAGCGGAATCAGTTCGCTTAGTTGCGATGGCTCGGTATCAGCGGCATAAGGCGGGCGGAATAACGTTGTGGCGCGACCCGTGATCGTTTCGAGCAGAAGCTGCGTCGCGTTCAGTTCAAGCCGGATGTGCTCCGGCCAGCAGAGCGCCAGGTTTGGGTGATAATAAGTGTGGTTCCCGATCTCGTGCCCTTCATCGACAATGCGGCGGACGAGGGCCGGGTGATGCTCCGCGTTCACTCCCACCAGGAAAAAGGTGGCTTTCACGTTTGCCGCTTTAAGGATGTCTAAAATCTTTGGCGTCCATCGCGGATCGGGACCGTCGTCAAAGGTAATTGCCACCTGATGCTCACCGCCAGCGCCTTGATGATAGAGAGTAGGGAATTGCGCGAACTTCACGTATTTCGCCGCGAGATAACCGTCCGCGTCGACCGTGAGCCTTCGCATTCCTTCTGAGCGGCTCTCGTCGACGGTGACAATCTCGCCATCCCCGACATCTGCGATCGTGTCTGTCGCTTTGATTACTTCGAGAGACTGACGCGTCTGATTGTCGATCTTAAAGTCCCGCGGAACGCTTAGCGCTTCCCAAATCGCAGGGTCTTCGCTGCCGAGCCGATAGAGCGCAAACCCACCCGCCTTTTCGTCGCGCACCTCACGCAGTTCGTTTAAGAATGTCACGACATCAAGAAACCAGACAGCGTGCTCCTTATTCTCATCCTGAAAATAAAAATAGGGACTGTAACTGGGCCCTTTCACTTCTGTGCTCTCGACTTCTGCATCATTGGCGCGGCTCATCGCCTCTGGAAAACTGATCAGCTCCGCTTTTTTCGCGCCGATCGTCCAATCATACCCGTAACTACCCAGCGCGATGATCCATTGCTTGGTGTCCGAATCTTCCAGCAGGACGTGCATCCATCCTTCGAACCATGAGCGCGATGCCAGCGGCCCAGGCGGATCTGTCTCGGAAGTTTCGTCAAACAACATCGCCACAAAACGATCGACGTTGTCCGCGAGGGTATTGAAGTCGATGTAATCCAACTCCTGGCCGGGCTGAACGCAGAGCCACAGCTCCTTGTTATCATCATGCAACGCGTCGGCGAATTTATCGATGAATCCAGTGATGTCTTTTTTGTAAGCCGGGTCGACTTGCTCCCAATCGACCACCACTCCTGAAGCCTTGGCATCCCGTAAGACCGCAAGCACTCTTTGAATAAACCGATCCTGTCGCTCCGCCGGACCGTGCGCCAGGTTTTCGATCGCCTCCGGTTGCCAGGTGTCCCCGACGAGGTTCGTGAGCAGCGGCATAAGCGCAATTCCTTTGTTCGCGGCAAGTTTCGGAAGCCGAGGGTCCGCGTCGATTTGCAACTCGCCCATGCCATTGACCACTGTCATCCACTCAGGGCAAAGATGTGTAATCTGCGACACGTGTTGCTCGAGGGATGCGTAGCTGTACGGATCCCCGTTGGTGTAAAATGCGAGCCGCACTTCATTGTTGGGCGATTTCTTTCGCGGCCGCGGCAGAGGAGTAGGTGCTGGGCCACCGAGTTTCTTTGCCGCCTGTCGCGCCGCGCTGAATTTCTGCCACAGCAGCGAACTCGGAGACAATTGCCCGGCCGGATTCTCTTTTTGCAACGCCTTCAATTGCCCTTTCAACTGCCGCAGGGAAAAAGGCACGCTCATTTGCGGCGCGACAAAAAGCGTCTGAACAAACAGCACTGTACCGAGAAAAAACAGCACGCCTGCAACGAGCAGAATCAGGCGCAGGCGCGGCCAGCGTTTACCGGTGGGATCGGAGAAAACGAATGGCGTGACTCCTTCAGTGGGGATCTCGGGCATCAATCCGCTATAATCGTCCATGCGCTACAAGAAGAAAATGCCATTCTCTCGCTCTTAATCGTCCGCCACGCCGGAGCCAGGCGGAGGGTCGGAGGAGTGGGGCGGTTGCAAATAAAACATCGAACATCGAACATCGAACATCGAAATGCATGTCGAACCAGATTCACTGCCCACTGGACACGCCGGTATTGCTGCGCGTTTAAAAAAAGGCCCCACGATCCATTCAAGCGCGTGGATTGTCCCCGGCGCAACCGTAGTTGGCGACGTCACGCTCGCAGAAGAATCGAGCGTTTGGTACGGAGCGGTGTTGCGCGGCGACATCAACCGCATCATCATTGGACCGCGCTCGAACATTCAGGATAATGCTGTCGTCCACCTGGACACAAATTATCCAACAACGGTAGGCGAGCTGGTTACCGTGGGCCACAGCGCAATCGTGCACGCATGTAAGATCGATAATGAAGTGCTTGTCGGAATGGGCGCCATCATTCTCGACGATGTAGAAGTCGGCGCGCGCTCCATCCTCGGCGCAAACACGCTCGTCACTTTAGGGACGAAAATTCCTCCCGGCTCGCTCGTCCTCGGATCGCCTGCGAAAATCCGCCGGCAGCTTACCCTCGACGAACAAAAGGATATCGCGCGCTGGGCATGGAGCTACGTCGAAACCGCAAGGTACTTTCGTGGGTTTTATGCGAGATAAATAGGAGCGCGAGGAATTTTGTCCGGCATCCAGTCTAAAATAGGAGGAAAACAATGGAAGTTCCCAACTCAAAAAACGGGGTAAGCGTCCGCGCCTATCAGGGGGATGCGATGACGCTGCTCGCATTCGACCTCGATGAATCCAAGACGGAGAATTTCGCGGGTTTCAGCGTCCGTATCACGCCTGGACCTAGAAAGCCGTATTACCTGACGAATCTCCTAACCTATCCGACAGCCATCCTAAAGAAGAACAACATCAAGCCCGAAAACGCTCACAGCACATTCTTTTCTCCGATTCAGAAATTTCGCTGGGTGCACGTCCCGGCGACGTTTCATCAGATTCAGGAGCCATTTTACGGGACCTACAAATACGAAGTCACGCCGCGCTACATGGCGAACGAGATTCTCCAGCCGCTGGATCCTTCCCTTTCTGTCCCCGTGCAGATTGATGTCGGTCCCTACAAGTCGGGCGATTTTCAAATCGGTTTTACGCGCGGCTTCGTCGAGTCGCAGGCCTACACGAATCATTTCGGAAACAATAACAAGGTGCGGCCTAACAAGACCGAGTTGATTTTTGACATTAAAGCCAAATCCGGCTCGGCCAAGCGAAAGAAGAACGGGCAGGATGTGATGGAGGATTACACGTTTGAAGATCAGCATATCTGGCTTGGCTGGCAGGCGCGGGCACGGATCATGGAATTCCTGGGTGAAGTCGTGGCCGACAACACGCTGGCGCTGGATGTTTTTGCGTTCGATCTCGATGAACCGGTCATTTGCGACAAGTTGATTCGACTCGGCGAAGAAGGACGAGTGCGCGTCTTACTCGACAATTCAAAGACGCACGCCGAGACCGACGTGTTTGAAAACAAGTTTGAGGCGTTTTTTAACGAAAAGGCGAAAGCTCCCAGCGCAATTTTTCGCGGGCGCTTCCAAAGCCTGGCTCACTCGAAGGTCTTCATCCAGAAAACGAAGGCGACGAACGACCCGATAAAAGTCCTCACCGGTTCAACCAATTTTTCCACGAACGGGCTCTATATCAACGCCAATCACATCATCATTTTTAGCAACAGAAATGTTGCCACACTTTATGCCCAGGTCTTTGACGCGTCGTTTAGCGCCGACAAGATGAAGAATTTCCATGGCACCAGTTTTGCGACGCAGGAGGGCCGCGAATTTAACGAGAGTAAAACTCCGGAGATGACAATTCGTTTCTCGCCTCACACCAAAGAGGCGGCCACAAAGTTCTTCACTGCTATTTCCGATCGAATTAATCACGTCAAGACTGACATGCTTTTCGCGATTATGAAGGACGACAGCGAGAGTTCGATTTTGAAAGCGATACAAACAGTTCGCGACGAGAGGGAGGACATTTTTTCCTATGGCATCACGGACACGACTAAAATCATCACGCTTTACAAGCCGCACACCAGGCGCGGGGTGCGGGTAGCCGGAAAGGGGGGCGCTCACGTTCTTCCTCCGCCGTTTAACAAAGAAGCACCGATCCCTGGCATCGCCATCCACCACAAGTTTGTTGTCGTGGATTTCAGGGGCAAGGAGCCGGTCCTTTATTGCGGCTCAAGCAATCTCGCCTTTAATCCGGAACAAAAGAACGGCGATAATCTGCTTGAAATTCGCGACCCAGATGCCGTCACGGTTTTTGCGATCGAGGCGATCCGGCTCGTAGACCATTTCGCGTTTCGCGACCGTACGCAAAACCTCAAGGAAGTGAACTTGCACGCCACCGAAGAAGTACCCTGGTATGCGAGCTATTACGACTCAGAGGATCTGCACTTTCTGGAGCGCACGCTGTTGATCGGCGAACGCAAGACGTAAATCATCATGAATCGCTGATCGCGAAATCGGCAGGTTTCCTACATTTTGCGTCCGAGTTCCCGCCCTCTTTCGCGCAACAATTCAGCCGCCCGCGACATCTGTTCCTTCTCACTCATTCCAGGCTGTGCAAGCTGATAAACCTCATCGAACAACTCGCACACTTCTCGATCTTTATTGGCGCGGCCGACGATCGCGAAAACACGTTTGCCAAGTTTGCGAGCGAGCCGCGCGACCCCCGCGGGCGTTTTCCCTTCAAGCGTTTGTCGATCCAAACTCCCCTCTCCCGTGATGACAACATCGATATCTTTCATTTTCGATTCAAGCCTGACTGCTTCGGCAACGACATCGAAACCCGGCCGAATTTTCGCTCTGCAAAAACTCATCAGTCCAAAACCGAGTCCCCCAGCCGCGCCTGCGCTAGCATCCTCGCGGTAGTCAAAGTTGAATTCCTTTGAAACAACGTCCGCGAGTTTCGTAAGCGCGCGTTCCAAGATCTCGACCTTGTCTGCAGTTGCGCCCTTCTGGGGACCAAACACTCGTGTTGCGCCATTTTTGCCAAGCAATGGATTCCGCACGTCAGCAGCTGCAACAATTTTCAGCTGTGGAGGCAGCCGGCTCGGCTGCAATGTCGAGCTTGCAGGCGCCACGCCTGCCACTACAGGAGCTTCGATCCGCGTCAGCTTTTGCAGCTCACTTACGCCGCCAGTCAACTCTTCGTCGCCCGCAAAGAAGTGAAATCCAAGCGAACGCGCCATTCCAAACCCGCCATCATTTGTCGCGCTGCCGCCAAGACCGATAATTATTTCGCGTGCGCTGCGTTGCGCTGCGTTCAAAATCATTTCTCCAACGCCGAATGTGTTCGCTAGGAATGGGTCTCGCTCGCTTTCCGAAAGGCGTCGCATCCCGGCTGCCTCGCTCATCTCCATTACGGCGAGTTTGGAATTTTCGAGATGTCGATCTGCGCGTCATGCAAAACGTCGCGCAAACCTAGCGCGATGTTCTCTGCAACTTCACGAGCGTTCAGCGAGCCTTTGAATTTATCCGGAGCAATGAGGATGCGCATAGTGACACAGGCGTTTTACCTGTGGGGCCGGTGGGCGTCTCGCCTGCAAGATCAAGCAGGCAGGAAGCCCGCTCGCCTCACAGACGAAGACGTCTGTACTATGATTTTAGCTTCTTTTCCAAAATTTCGCCGGCCAACTGGGGATTGGCTTTGCCGTTTGACAGCTTCATCACCTGTCCCTTGAGAAAATTAATTGACGCGACATGACCTGCTTTGAAATCTGCCGCCGGTTTTGGATTCGCGGCAATCACTTGATCACAGAGTTCGTCAATCAAGCTCGCATCGCTCAATTGCTCGATTCCCTTTTCCCTCACGATAGCGGCCGCGCCTCTGCCGCTTGCGAACATCTCGGCGAAAACGTCTTTGCCCTGTT
>WNGK01007032.1_pt1 | contig 18510 bp, 19 predicted proteins | sample 5400601 | NCBI WGS metagenome assembly WNGK01 (sample SAMN13153376, study PRJNA577476) | soil metagenome | isolation source: 60 cm soil or saprolite under Garry oak tree replicate 1 | place: USA:California | collected 2016-06-15
CACGCTGCTTCAGTCACAGACGATGACATGGACAAGCTCGCCGCAAACCTCAAGCTGTGGTTTCGCAACTGGACAGCGGAAGGATTCTTTCAATCCGTCCGGTTGTTGGAATAATCACCCAAGTCGGCGAATCTCATTTGTAGCGACCGACTGTGTGTTTCTGCACCCAGCCCGGAGCCCAACAACGATTCAATACTATGACTGGATTCTATTCTGTCCGCCGACCTTGCGCACTCGTACTGGGCTGTGTTGTCTTCGCGGCTCGGACCGCTGGCGCCGAATTCGACCAGACTCACGCAATCTTTACCGGTGTTCTCACACAATACGTCAAGGACGCACGTGTGGACTATGCGGCGCTCAAGGCACATCCCCAGGACTTGAACCGTTACCTCGACCAGGCCGCCGCCGTGACAAAAGGCGAGTTCAAGAAGTGGAGCGAGCCACAGCAAATCGCCTTTTTGAGCAACTCCTACAACGCCTACACGCTGCGGCTGATCGTTGACCACTACCCGCTCAAGAGCATCAAAGACATCGGCAGCATTTTCAGCGGCCCGTGGGATCAGCCGGTCGTGAAACTTTTCGGCGAGGCGACGACGTTGAACGCCGTCGAACACAAAATGCTGCGGAAAGATTATTCCGAACCGCGCATCCATTTCGCGCTGGTGTGCGCAGCCAAGGGCTGTCCGCCGTTGCGAAGCGAGGCGTATTCGGCCGACCGACTCGACGAGCAATTGGACGATCAAGCGAAACGATTCCTTGCCACTCCGAATAAGAACCGCGTGGAGGCGGGCGAACAGGTTGTTTATCTCTCTCCAATTTTCAAATGGTATGGCGGTGATTTTGAAAAGAAGTCCGGCTCGGTGCTCGCGGCCCTGAAACCTTACTGGCCGGAGAAGGCGGCAGCGGTGCTCTCCAAAGGCGATTTCAAAATCCGCTACACCGACTATGACTGGTCTTTGAACGAACAGAGCAAATGACGGCTCGCCGATTCTCAATCAATTCGCACACAGATAGGCGCGGCACGAAGTAGCAACACTAGCCGCAGAAGGCTCCATCTTCAGCCTCGTCAAATTCCCCCCGATGGCAACCTGCTGGTCGCTGTCAACGCCGAGGGCTAGGCCCACATTTGGCGGGCGCCTTCGCTGCAACAGATCGCAAAGATTGAGGCCGGAAATTCTCTCTGAGTGTTCGCGCAGAAGCCGGGCCGGAGGGCTCCTCCCAGTCATCCCGGCGCTACGGTTCGGCGCATCGTGTAGTTCACCATGCCTGCCCCGAATGCTTTCGGGGCTCAGCTTTGGCACAGCGTTGCGTTGCCGCGGCAGGCCAGTTACTCAGTGGTTAGAGCAGGCGACTCATAATCGCTTGGTCGGGGATTCAAATCCCTCAGGCGCACTACACTTACCAAACTTGCGGAACCAGGAAAGAGCGGCCTGCTCGGATGTGAGCGGCAGGAACAACTCAATAACTGGCTTGGCCGCAACGTGGAGACCGGGCACCCTTCGGCCATGCCGCTGAGTTTTGAGTGGGACGAAAGCAAGGCCAGGTCGAACCAGGCCAGGCACGGTGTCGGTTTCGAGGAAGCGTCCACGGTTTTCAGCGACCCGCTCTCACTGACGATTCCCGATGCAGCGCATTCGCAGCTTGAAGACCGTTTCATCATCGTCGGAAACTCGCACCAAGGAAAATTGCTCGTTGTCGTCCACACCGAACGAGGCGATAATATCCGTATCATCAGTGCCCGCCGGGCATCGAGGCGAGAACGAAAAGATTATGAAGAAAGCACGTGACAAAACCAGCCATGGCGAAATGCCGAGAGAATATGACTTTTCCCGCGGCGTTCGGGGCAAATACGCCCGGCGCTACGCTCAAGGCGCCAACGTAGTGGTCCTGGAACCGGACGTGGCCAAGGTGTTTCCTAATGCCGAGGCAGTGAACAGCTCTCTGCGTGGGTTGGCCGAAATCATCCGCCGCCAAAAGGCCCTCGTGGCCAGGTAGACCAGAGGTTGAACAAGAGGACCTTTGGGCCTCTCCAGCAGCGGCATAAACCGGCACGTAGTCCAGATCGAGTTGATCTGTTTCTCACGCAGCCAGTTATAATGCCTTTCCCCAACAAAACGGAAGACAAATCGGCGAAAAATCTTCCCCTCCAGCACGTGAATTCCACTCGCCCGCTTAGCGTTTCTCGAGTTGGCGGTAATTTCCTCGCTGAATTGACTGACTACTTCGCCGACGACGAAGACGGCTTTGTCCTGACGCAATTCGGGTTTGCCAGCGGCGAGAATGGGACCGGGGGGGCGCATCTTGACACTGCCACCGGACCGCGAGCCGTCCTCGGCTCGCAGCGGCCCCGAACGCAATGGCGCGCGTAAACAGATTCAACGCTACCTGCTCAATTGAACGCGCTGCGAGCCGAGGACGGCTCGCGGTCCGGTCCCTGGGCGACGTCCTGTGCTGTGGTGGCAGTGTCAAGACGCGCCCGGGACGGTGCAGTGGTCTGCTTTCCGCTTGCGCCACGGCGGCCAGCGAGTACTGTCCAGTCATGAGGCTCCGCCTCCAACGCCGAGTATGACCGCGACAATCAATCTCAACGACGACGAAGTCAAAGACCTCCGCGAACTCACGCAGGTCAGCGACATGGCGGGCGCGCTTCGTTGCGCCCTTGACAAGTACCGCCGGTACGCCCGCAGGATGCGCTTGAAGGAGATCTCCGGACCGATCGCCATGGACGACAACTGGCGCACACTCGAAGCCGCCGAGACGGATGCGCCTGGTTCTCGTTGACACGTGCATCTGGGTCCCATTCTTCAACCGCCCGCAGTCGGCGGAAAAGAAGGTCGTGGACGCCCTGCTCGACGACGATCGTGCTGCTCTTATTGGCCCCATCGTCACTGAGATTCTTCAGGACATACCGCGCGAAGCTCAAGCCAACCACGTCGCCTCTCTACTGCGGGGCGTACGCTGTCTCGAAATGATTTGGGATGACTGGCCCGGGGCCGCGCGACTCGGTCGCCGCCTCGCCGCTAGCGGCCACCGTCTCCCGCTTAGCGACCTCATCCTCGCGGCCGTTTCGCTCCGGCTTGAAGCGGAGATCTATTCCTCCGACCCGCACTTCGATCTCGTCAGTGAGCTGAAACGTTTCCGGTTGCCACAGTAGAGGTCATTGCCGAAAAACAGTCCAGTTTGAGTCCAGTGCTTCGCCTCGGCACGGCACCCGCACGGCGCCGCACCGTTGACAATCGCTGAGCGGGCGTGGTAAAAGCCTTGCAGACATTGGGCGAAATAACTGTTCGGTACGACTCATAATCGCTTGGTCGCAGGTTCAAATCCTGGTGGACCCACCATACTCACAGAATTACAGAAGTTGCTAATTCGTGCCTGGCTAATTCTTGGCTAATTCTGAGGTTCTCGTATGTGCCAGCTTCGGATTGGCACCCCACATTGCGGTCCAATGCAGACGGGCGGCGCAAATAGAACAGGAGCTTGCAACCTACACGCATAGGCAGCATGAAGGCTGTCCACGAGTTGCGGCTCCCGTTTTCAGGGCCGTCGCCGGCCACGCGAAGATTGTCCTCTCGGATCAAATGCGGCATCCTGTGTTCTATGCTTGGTTAATCTGATGTCGCACCAACCAAACAATATCTTTGCGGGAACGCAGGTCGTCGCGCTTGTCGAAGTGCGCGGCACGAATAAGTCGCTCGTGCATCCGCGTGGCGCGGTGGGCGTCGTGACGCGCACTCCGGAGGGAGAACCGGGCAAATACCCCTTACGCCGAGCTCGGCATAATGGTTATTTTCTGTAGCGTCGGATTATGCCGAGTAACCGGGGCGGTTCCTCAAAATCATTGAGGGATCACCCCTCTTTTTCTTTTTCAGCTCGGCATTAATAGAGTGTCATTTCCCGCCTGAATCCAGTGGCAATAGGGTGTCCGCCCATCTTGCGATATTTTGGGCAACCTGCGCCTCTTCCCCAGCATACATGTGGTCGGCGTGTTGGATCATGGCAGTATCAATGCGACGGGGGCCGGACGACTGGCGGCCGATGCAAGATTTGAGCAGTTCCAACTCTTTCGCGCTCCCAACGTCTCCCCTTGTGCCGAAGAAGGCAAGAAGCGGACAGCGGATCCGGGTGACTGCCGGGTTAGTTGTCGTCGTTTGGACTCCAAAAAAATCTTTGAATTCGGGAGGCGTGTTGGCGATATCCAGAAGCGTTGCCGCGCTGATGTAAGACGGAAAGGAACGTTTCGGATCGCGCACCAAAGCGTCTCCTTCACCCTGAGTCATCAAGCGAGTCGCCTGTGTAAGCTGGTCCCCATCTGTCGGGCCGGCTGCGCCAATCGAGCCGGACGCGAGAACCACTCCGACTACCCGTGCGTCCTGCTTCTCTGCTTCATACCAGCGAACCGCCGCCGCGCCAGCACTGTGTCCAACCAGTACCACCCGCTTGAATCCTCGCTCGTCGGCGAAGTCAACCCAAGCGGCGAGGTCCCGCACTTCCTCGCTAGCTACACCCCAATAGCCGCCGCCACGGATCCGTTTTTCCCCCCGCCATGCCTCGACGTTTCCGAGGTCATGCATGCGCGTGTTGCCGGTAATGCACGTGTAGCCACGCTCGGCGAGGGCGCGGCCAATCGCAACGTATGTCGGTTGGTAAAAATTCACTCCCCACCCATGAATCCAAATGATGGCGACCGGCTTGGCTAAATCCTTCGATGGCGTAAAAATCGCGCCGCCATTGACAACGTCATCTTTCGACCGGGCATAGACAAGTTCTTCGGGGAACTTTCCAGGTTTTTGGTTTTCAGGGCGCGGGGCGCACCCTTGCAAAACCAGAAAAGCTGTTCCCAGTGACGCGAGCACCGCAGTTGTCGCTGGAAGCCGGCCCCATATCAGCGCGCACTTTGTTGTCAACAGGTTCACGACGGCTGTGTTTGTCTTCATTGTGCTGCAACACGTAGCGGAGCTTGATTGTTCTTGGTTAAGACACGCTTGGGCGCGGTCTTGTTTCAAGAATTTACGCTGGGACTGGTAGCGGTGAGCGATCCGGTGTATGATGAGTATCGACGCGTCGCATGGCGGGTGAGCGGGCGTGATAAAAACCTTGCAGACATTGAGCGAAATCACGGCTCGGTACGACTCATAAGCGCTTGGTCTCAGGTTCAAATCCTGCTGGACCCACCATACTCACAGAATTACAGAAGTTGCTAATTCGTGCCTGGCCAATTCTTGGCCGATTTTGAGGTTCTCGTAGCGGCCAGCTTTGGACTGGCACCCCGCCTGGCGGTCCAATGCAGACGGGCAGTGCAAAGAGAACAGGAGCTTGCAACCTAAACGCATAGACAGCATGGAGGTTGTCCGCGAGTTGCGCCTCCTGTTTTCAGGGCTGTCGCCGGCCATGCGAAGATTGTTCTCTCGGATCAAATGCGGCATCCTGTGTTCTATGCTTGGTTAATCTGATGTCGCACCAACCAAACAATATCTTTGCGGGAACGCAGGTCGTCGCGCTTGTCGAAGTGCGCGGTACGAATAATTCGCTCGTGCATCCGCGTGGTGCGGTGGGCGTCGTGACGCGCACTCCGGCAGGCGCAGAGACGCAATTCCTTGTGCGCTTTCCTGACGGTTTTGAAGCGACGCTTGAGTGTTCGCAGCTTGAAGTGTTGAAACATTTCAAGGATCGGTTGGGCGCTGGAGCGGAGACCGCCCTACCATTCGATTTGGAACAATTCATCATCTACCGTTGCATCGTCGGTTCACGGGCGTATGGGCTGGACCACGACGAATCCGACACCGACTGGCGCGGCATCTACCTCGCGCCCGCCGAACTGCAATGGTCGCTCTTCGGCGCTCCGGAACAATTCGAGGACAACGCCACGCAAAGCTGCTACTGGGAATTGCAGAAATTCCTCACGATGGCGCTCAAGGCGAACCCGAACATCCTGGAATGTCTCTACTCGCCTATGGTCGAGAAGGTCACGCCGCTGGGGGAGGAACTCCTGGCCCTGCGCCAGCAGTTCCTGTCGCAGATGATTTTCCAGACCTTCAACGGCTACGCCATGTCGCAGTTCAAGAAGATCGAGCAGGACATCCGTAATTCCGGTCAGATCAGATGGAAACACGCCATGCACCTGCTGCGCCTGCTGCTCACCGGCGCGGCCACGTTGCGCGACGCTCGTGTGCCCGTGCGCCTCGAGGCGCACCGCGAACGATTGCTCGCAGTCAAACGCGGCGAAATGCCGTGGGCCGAAGTGGACGCCTGGCGCAAGGAACTGCACGGCGACTTCGAACGCGCCCTGACCGAAACCAGACTGCCCGAACGTCCCGATTATGAAGCGGCGAATCGATTTCTTGTTAAGGCGCGGCGGGGAATAGCCAATCAAGTGATTTCAAAATCATGATTTCACAAAGGAAAACAACACCTGCGGTCAAGCGAAAGTCTGGAAAGGCCGTGAACTCTTCTCACGGCTTTGGCGGACGCGCAACGGCTCGCGGTGTCGCCTACGAGTTTCGCATTGCTGCTTTGATTGCTACGAGAATGCTCGCGGGTGACCGATGCGCGGCATGGAGCGGCATCAGCGGGGCGGACATCGCTGCCATCACGATGCAGTCACCGGAGCCGGTAGATGATGTGGTCGTGAGCCTGCGGGGGAAGCCTGAAGGGTTCGTCTTCATCTCTGCAAAGGACCGTGCGAGCACAATTCCACTCACGGCGAAAAGTCCGGCATTTGCGGATACCGTTGACGCCTTCGTTCGCCAATACTTGAGGCTACCGGCAGTTGCTCGGGCGAAGAGTCGTCTTGTCTGGGCTGTTCCGTCGTCTGCGGGCATATCGGTTACGCGCGATTTGGCTGTGGTTTTGGACACCCTTCGTGACGATGACGGATCGAGGCTTTCAGGTTTTTTGCGCGGTCGGCAAGTTCGGGAACGAAAGGCGATAACTGCGCTGATGGCGCAGGTGAAGCGAGTTTGGAAAAAACAATCCGGCAAGTTGCCATCGAGTGACGAACTGCATGACTTCCTGCGCGTGATTCACGTCGAGGTTTACGAATTCGAGTTCGGTCAGCGGCACGACCGGCAGGCGGAAAGCGAAATCCGTACTCACATTGTCGTTGACCCAAAGCAGTCGAAACGTGCTTGGGAAATGCTTGAACGCTTTTTCGAACGAGCGGACCAGCGCGGGGTGCGCGTTACCGCGTCTTCGTTGCGCCGCGCCCTCGTGGCCGATGGGCTGAAACTCAAATCACCACCCGATTATGCCGACGACATCGCCCTGATGGGCGCGCTTACGGCCCGCAACATGTCGCGACTTAGAGACCACACTGTACTTCGGTTCGGTGCAAAGACGGAAGACGAAGTTCATATCGCCCGCCCCGAAGAGTTATCTGCGCTCATTACAGCCGTCAAAGCTGGTCCTCTGCTCATTACCGGGGAGCCGGGCTGCGGGAAGAGTGGGATCGTGCATCCCCTCGTTGAGGCATTGCAGAAGGAGGGTTTCCCGGTGGTGCTGCTGTTGGCCGAGGACAATCTGCCAAGTTTGACCCATACGCTCGACGAAATCCTTGCCAACTGGCCAGATGGTAGTCGCGGATTTCTTGTGACTGACGCACTCGACGCGGTGCGCGACGTTGAGCCTCAGAGGGCGATCCGTCAGCTTTTGCGCGGGGTGCAGGAAGGGCAGTCCGGTTGGACGGTGATCGCGAGCGTGCGGGAGTTCGATCTAAAGCACAGCGGTGAATTGCGTGCGACTTTTCCCGGCGCTGGGATGATGGGCTACTCATCCTGTGATTTTGCTAGCGTTGCACATTTTCACTTGTCGCGCTTGTCCGAGGCTCAGCTGGACGACCTCGCCAGAAAGCGCCCCGACATTTACCCGTTCATCGAGAATGCACGCAAGAGCCCTAAGTCGGCAGAAATTCATCGGTCACCATTTCACCTTCGACTTGCAGCCGAGTTATTGGACGCCGGGGTTCCTTCTACGCGATTGGCGGATTGGCATAACCCGGCGCTGTTGATGCGGAAGTTTTGGGAATTTCGCATCAGAGAGGGTGCGGGGGCCGCCGAGCGAGAGGTCGTGCTCAAGGCTCTGTGCCGTCGAATGTTGGACACTCGGAACATGGTGGTCTCGCTGAAGCAGCTTCCTTTGTCTGCCTCAGATCGCAGCCAAGTTGATGAGCTTCGCAGCCGAGGCATCCTTCAGTCGCCGGCGGTTCGGCTAGGCATGCAAGTTGGCGGTGATGAGATACGCTTCACGCATCATCTACTGCACGACTACGCAATCGCCCGCGCTCTAATTCCGGAAACCCCAGTACTCTTCCGTGATTTCGCCATTCAGGAGCCACTGCTACCCATCTTCTACCGCCAGAGCTTCATGTTTGGGTTGGAAGAGTTGTGGGACGCGCCGGACGGTCGGGAGGCGTTTTGGGAGGCCACGCTCATGCTGGAAAGCGTTCCGAGGTTGCATGGGATCGCGCGCACTATTGCCCCGGTTCTCGCAACTCGTCGCGTTGAATTCCCTGCCGACCTGGAGCCCTTGCTGATCGCCGTCACATCTGCCGATGCCGCCGCTTCCCCGGCCCAGAAAGCACTGCGGCACCTTGCATCCGGAGTCCACGACGCTGATCCAAAAGCGATACGCACTGGTGCGAAAGGTTGGTGTACATTCACAGAACACTTGGCGAATCTGTTGCCGAGGAACGGCTCCATCGAACAACCACTCGCTTTAATCGTTGATCGCCTGAACGCGGTGAACGCCGCCACGATACCTGGCGAGTGCCACGCTTTGAACGCTGCGGCCCGCGGTCTTCTTGCCCACCATGTCGCTAAAGAAGTGTCCAAGGGCTGGCGCTACGCTTCACGCGTCGCAACTGAGGTGCTCTGTCGCACTTTCACCGTCGCGCCGGTGCAGACCGAGCGCGCTCTCCTTGGTTTGTTTGCGCCCGATCGACTTGCCCACTTTCCACACGATGACTTGTTCGATCTCGCGCAGAGCATCAAGCATCTTGGCACCGACGCCGCCGACCCGGTGGTATTTCGATTGTTCGAGGCCGCCTTCGAGTCAGAACCCGAACCAGGCCAGTATGAAGACAAGGGTTCCGCCATCCTGTCACTGCGCTTTCAAACGAGCGACTCCTGGACAATCATTCGTCACGCGCTCGCTGACTATTACCAAGGCAGGACTGGTGGCAATGCGGCATTCATGACGGAGGCTGTATGTATCGCTTGGAACTCTGTTGTGCGTCGGCGCTCAGATAGGCAAGGTAGGGACAACCGCGTCTTGGCGACGATCCATTTTCGTGGCGTGGCGTGCGAACTCGTCGAGGATTGTTCTCATGTTTGGGGCCGCCAATTTGAAAACGATGAGAACCGCATCCTTGCCCATTTCGAGAAATTGCTTCGCGAATGGGCTGCAGGGAACGATACCGCCCGGTTGACCTTGGCACTTGATCTTCTTGCACTCCGGAACCGCACGTCGCTTCTTTGGATGGTCTTAATGGAGGTCGGCGCCGAGTATCCTTCGACTCCGGGTGTCCTTTTGGAAGAATTGTTGAGTGAATCATCATTCCTCACTCATCAAGATTACGTGTACGGCGCCACTGCCTTGCTCAGTGCTTTGCATAAACTGGGAGATACGGCGCGCCGCGAACGGTTGGAGCGGCTCATTCTTGATGTGCCAAGAAATGCCAGGCTGCACGAAGGCGAGCCTCGCGAGCCAACACCTTCGTGGGTCGAATATGCGCAAAATCGGCTGCTTAACGCACTCGATGAGTCGAACATCGTGCTTGGAATTGTTCGAGACTCGTTGCGTGAGCGGCGATGCGCCAAGACACTTCCAGAGAATCGCAAACCCACGGGGCCACAAGTCAGTTCACACACTTTTTCGGATAAGGAGCTCGTAGAACAAAGAGGGATCAACCTGAAGGAAGCTCCGAACGAGGCGATGTTTCGCCTGCGCGAGGCGTTGAAGCCGTTTCTTGGGCGTGACCAAAAACAGATTGACGAGAAGGAGGTTGAACGCAATTGGGATGTGATTCAGAAATGCGAGCGTGCGTTGAGAGGACACGCGAAGCAGCATCCGAAGATGGCTGAGGAACTGTGGGGTTACCTGGTCGGTGCATGCGAGAATATCGTCGGCAACGTAACATCGTGGCCTAAGTCAAGCGGGCGCTGGAAAACCATTCGCCGAATTCTCCTGAAGGCTGCGACCGACCGCTCTCCTGCGCCAGATGACGACGCGGACACGAAGGATGAAGGCTGGCCGAGCTGGGGTTGGCCTGCGCCGCGGCTTGATGCCGCCCGTGGTCTGACATTCCTAACCTGTCGGCTTGGCTTTGCCGACCAACAGGTTGCTTCCGCACTCCGCCGATTATGCCGAGATAAGTCGCATCCTCTGCGATTCAACCTCGCTGACAGGATTGCAGTTTTGGAACAGCCAGCTCCCGATTTGGCGTGGGAATTGATAGACACGTTCATCTCCAATGAAAATAGGTTTTCAGTGCTCGATGCCCTACTGCTTTCGATGGATCGACGACAGTTGTGGGAAAGAGCACCAGGAAAAGCGATGCCGCGCCTGAAGCAAATTAGTGATCGCGCCCATCAACATGCACCAGAGGGAAATCACATCCATGAAACGCTCGGCCACATTCACCTGTTTCATTTTCTCCGAACGGGCGAGGAGTCAGGGGAATCTTTCGTTACGCATCTCATCTCGGAGTGCGACAGCAAACGGGCCAGTCATACGCTTGGCGCGCTGTTGCATGCCTGCCGAGGGGGTGGATGCCTAACGGCGGGCGATGGGGTAACACCAGACGCACAAGCCGATGTTGTCCGCGCGCGAACGTGGGGCTTTTTTTGCAAACTCTTGGCGGCTGCGCAGGCGAAACTGACAGGGCATCGAAACGCTTGGCGAGAATTGGTTCCACTTGGTCAAACCGAGACAGAAGCGGCAAAGTTGGTCCGGGAGAAACTTGATCGAGTAGCGCACTTAGTGGACGACATCGCGATGCAGCTTTACTTTGCCTGCGGTGCTTTCGATGAGAAGAACAAGAAAGACAAAGAGCGACTGACTTCGAAGTCGTGCCGGTTTTGGCGGGAGGCGTCGCCATTGTTCGCTGCTCTCACTGCCGAGCCACACCCTCACACGGCTCATCAAATCGTCGAGACATTGGCTTACCTATTGCCGTGCGCCCCCCGCGACGTTTTCTTACTAGCGACTCAATCCATCCGCAAAAGCGCCACAGAAGCAGGATATCAGTACGACCCTTTGGCTGGTGAAGGCGTGGTGAAGCTGATCCAACACGCCCTCGCCGATCATCGGGAGATCTTTCAAGCCGACCATGGCCAAGAATCCGATTGTCTCGTAGCACTGTTGGAGGTTCTCGACTTGTTTGTGGAAGCTGGCTGGGCGGAAGCGCGTCAACTTACCCACCGACTGGAGGAGATTTACAGGTGACGATTGATTCACGCCTTCACCACATCTTCGCGGCACAGGCGTATCCGCTATCATTCGCCACCATCAGCGGCGCGCACGTGCCCGCCCGGCCGATTTAGCCAACCAATTCGATGAACCACGTTATCGACCAAAATGCTCTTCGCGATTCTCGCCTTGCGACCTACTTAGCCAGTTCTGCAGATAATTTTGCTGTTCTCACTGACAGAGGGTGTTACAAGTTTCAAAACGCCAACCATTGATTTCATAGGCTAAAATGAAGGTCTCGATTCTTTCGCTTACACGCCCATTGACAATGCCTCTGAAAGTCAGATGCGAACAATCGCTCGTGTTTACAGGCGTTCTCGTGGATTTTCTCCTATCCGGCCGGAACTGGCTAACCAAGTCGTTGCCACCGCCGGGACAGGGGATCTCATGAGAAGTGAACTCAAAGCGGTTAAGGCAATTGAGACGCCGATTGATCCACTCCTGACCAAGAGATTGCGGCAGTTGCTGGTGGAAGTTGATGGGCACAATACGGGAAGGGTATCCAAATTTCCCCTCAATGACGCGCGGATATTGAAACTGATAGGCCTCACAAGAGCGCAGCGGCTCAATCACGCGCAGCACCAAAGCATCCTGAGGGGCGTTGTCAAAGTGCTGTGTGAACAGACACCACATGACTTGCGCGCCGAGTTGAGAAAAGGACATCTAACGAACGAAATCTATGGGTTTCTCTATCAAACTGGATTCCTTGCCTTGAGGAATGCTTTGGCTTCGCAACGCATCTCCGAAGAAAAGATAAAAAAACTGTATTTCGAATACAGCCTGTTGGCCCGAACCGCCATAGTCTTCACTCTGTTCGGTTGGCGATGGTTTCAGACGGGCGGAGCGGAAAATATGTTGATGAAGAGGGTAACAAATGAAGTGATCGACATCGACTACGTCGTCAATGCTTCCTATTTTGACGGGATTTTGTCAAACGAGAAGCGCGTGAACCACCTATACGGCCAGACCAAGACCTTTCTTGAGTATCGCCATGTCTGACCGCGAAAGAACGAAGGAGGCTGATATACGCCTTCGCCGCATCGTCGAGGCGCAGCCGTATCCGCTGTTGTTCGCCACAATCAGCGGCGCCCACCTTTACGGTTTTCCGTCGCCGGACTCGGACTTTGACCTGCGCGGCGCGCATGTGTTGCCGCTCGAAAAGGTCGTCGGCCTGGATGTCCGCGATGAAACGGTCGAGCAACAGTTGCGTGTTCCACCTCACCCCGGCCCTCTCCCCATCGCATGCGGAGAGGGGCGCGCGTTGGAGATGGACATCGTGAGCCATGACGTGCGGAAGTTCTTCGGCCTGCTGCTCAAGAAGAACGGCTATGTGCTGGAACAGCTTTACTCACCGCTCATCGTTCACACGACGCCGGAGCACGCGGAGTTGAAGGTCATCGCGCGCGGATGCATCACCAAGCATCACTCGCATCATTACTTCGGTTTTGCGGAGACGCAGTGGAAGCTGTTCCTGAAAGAATCACCGCGTCGCGTGAAGCCGTTGCTCTACGTCTATCGCGTGCTGCTCACGGGCATTCATCTGATGCGCACGGGCGAGGTGGAGGCGAGCCTCGTCACGCTGAATGAAGAATTCCGACTGCCTTACATCGCCGACCTGGTGTCGCGGAAGCTGGCTGGCCCGGAGAAATCCAAAGTGGAGGACGCCAACATCGCCTTCCACGAAGCGGAATACCAACGGCTGCGTGGCGAGCTGCAGACGGCGCACGACGCCAGCCAGTTGCCGGAGCTGCCGAGCGAGGAAACGCGCGCGGCTCTGAATGATTTACTCGTCAGAATTCGTTTGCCAGCTTGATACAAACTGTCGCGACCGAAGCCAAATAGGTGAGCCAGACGTTTTCTATGAAAATCACTCGGGAATGGCCGCGCCTTTCTCAATCCACTCGCGCATTTTCGCGGCGAATTCCGCGTGGCTGAGGGGTGGTTTCGCGTGGCCTTCGGCGGGATTCCAGCCAGTCAGCACAAGCGAATCCTCGGCAACGTGATGGATGATTTGCTCCAGCGTCTTGCCGCCGTTTAGTTTTGGGTCTTTCAACTGGCGCGCGAGCTCCGCGGGACTCTTGCCTTGAAAGACCATTCGCATGTTCGCGGGCGGGAGACGCCATTCCGGATGCCCTGGCGGCATGCCCTCACCGGGAAGATTCTTGTCCTGGTGACAGTTCTTGCACTTGAGCGCGTAAAGGCCTTTGCGAAGCAGACTCGTCACGTCGTGTGGAAGTTTTGGCGGCTTCAGCCCTGGAGTGGGAAGCAGTCGAGCGAGTGGTTTGCTCGTTCTGACACCCGGCGGTGAGCAGTAGAAACGCGAGCATGGTTACGAAGCTCCAAGCTTTCATTGCTACGCCCTCAACTCCTCCGCCCGCACTGGCAATCGTCGCACGCGCTTGCCGGTCACTGCAAAAACTGCGTTGGCCAGCGCGGGCGCGACCGGCGGCACGCCGGGTTCACCCACCCCGCCCATGCGTTCTTCACTCGGGACAATGTGCGCTTCGACCTCAGGCATTTCCTTCATGCGCAACATCGGATAATCGTGAAAATTCCGCTGCTTCACGCGGCCTTTCTCGAATGTGATTTCGCCATAAAGCGCGGCGGTGAGCGCGAACACAGCGCCGCCTTCAATCTGCGCGCGGATGGTGTCAGGGTTCACCACCGGCCCGCAGTCGATTGCCCCCACGACGCGATGTACTCGCACTCTGCCGTCTTTGGAAACCGATGCTTCGATCACGTGCGCAACAAAACTCCCGAACGACTCATGCACCGCGATACCGCGCCCGCGTCCTTCGGCGACGGGCTTTCCCCAACCCGCTTTTTCAGCGACGAATTCCAGCACGCGTTTGTGTCGCGGATGGTTGGCGAGCAACGCGCGACGAAACTCGAACGGGTCTTTGCCCGCCGCGTGGGCGAGTTCGTCAATGAACGTCTCGACCACGAAGGCGTTGTGCGAGTGCCCGACCGATCGCCACCACAAACACGGCACGCCACCGGGCGCCATTTGCCAATCCACGAGCAGATTCGAAATCTCGTACGGAATGTCCTTCGCGCCCTCGACCGCGGTTTCGTCAACGCCTTCCTTTATCACCACGGACTCGAACGGCGTGCCGGCGATAAACGATTGGCAAACGATGCGGTGTTGCCACGCGAGCGGGTTGCCCTCCACACCCAGGCCGGCGCTGATGGAATGAAACGCCCGCGGACGATAAAATCCGCCGCGCATGTCGTCTTCACGTGTCCAGACGACTTTCACGGGTTTCTTGACGGCTTTCGAGATTTGCACTGCCTCGCGCACAAAGTGGCTGTCGGGCACGGCGCGGCGTCCGAATCCGCCGCCGCAAAGCATCGTGTGCAACTTCACTTGCTCAGGCTTGAGGCCGGTGTCGTTGACGATGGCGTCGCGGTCGGGCGTTTGAAATTGCGTGCCGGTCCAGACCTCGGCGCTGTCGGCACGCACGTCGGCTACGCAATTCATCGGCTCCATTGTAGCGTGCGCAAGATACGGGAAATCGTAAACGGCTTCGAATTTTTTCGTGGCGCTGCCGAGCGCGGCTGCGACATCGCCTTCTTTTCTCGCGACGACGCCGGGTTTGCGCGCGAGTGCGGCGTATTGCTCGCGTTGCGTGCGGCTGTCGAGCGACGCCATCGGGCCTTCGTCCCAGACAATTTCCAGCGCTTCGCGCGCGCGCTTCGCGGGCCAGAAACCGTCCGCGACCACTACGACCCCGCGTTCGATTTCAATCACGTGCTGCACGCCGGCAATCGCTTTCGCTTTGTCCGCATTGAAATTCTTCAGCTTCCCGCCAAATACAGGCGGACGCGCGACGACCGCGACGAGCATTCCCGGGACGTTCACATCCAAGCCGAACAGCGCTTTGCCATTCGTCTTGTCCGGTGTGTCCAGGCGCTTGGTGGGTTTCCCGACGAGTCTGAACGTCTTCGGGTCTTTCAAGGGCGGATTTTGTGGCGGCGCGAGACGCGAGGCTTTCTCGGCCAGTTCGCCATAGCTCAACTTCCGTCCCGAGTCGCCGTGGATGACTTGATTGTTTTCCGTGCGGCACGTTTCGACGCCGACGTTCCACGTCTCCGCGGCGGCCGCCAGCAACATCTGGCGCGCCGCGGCACCGGCCTTGCGGAGGCGCTCCCATTCCGTCCAGGTGCTCGTGCTGCCGCCGGTCATCTGGATGCCGAAGAGCGAGTGATTGTATTCCGGCGCGACCGGCGCGGCTTGGTAACGCACCTTGCTCCAATCGGCATCCAACTCCTCCGCGACCATCATCGGCACGCTCGTGTAAGGCCCCTGACCCATCTCCGAATGATTAACTATGACGGTGACGATGTTGTCCTTGCCGATCCGAACGAAGGCGTTCAGCGGAGGTGCGGAGGTTTCTTGCTGCGGTTCCTCCGCTGCGCGCGCGAGTCCCGGAAGGTGAACGCCAAGAATCAAACCGCTGCCGGCCAACGCGGTTATTTTAAGAAAATCACGGCGACTGAGATTCACGATGGTGTTCACTTGGCCCCTCCCTCCGCCTTGATCTTCGCCGCCAGGCGAATCGCGCGGCGGATGCGCTGATACGTTCCGCAACGACAGATGTTCCCCGTCATGCAGTCGTCAATGTCGGCATCGCTGGGATTTGAATTCTCTCGCAGCAGGATGGCGGCTGCCATGATCTGTCCGGACTGACAATACCCGCACTGCGGAACGTCCTGGGCGATCCACGCCTGCTGCAACGGCCGCATCAATTCCGGCGACAGCCCTTCGATGGTCACGACTTGCTTGCCCGCCGCACGCGTCATTGGCGTCACACACGATCGCACCGCTTCGCCGTCCAGATGCACCGTGCACGCGCCGCAAAGGGCCATGCCGCAACCGAATTTGGTTCCCGTGAGCTGTAGTTTTTCCCTCAGCACCCAAAGCAGTGGCGTCGTGGGATCGACATCCAACTCGTATTTCTTTTGATTGACCGTGAGCGTAGTCATCCGTCACCTGCTCTTTCTGGCCGATACCTAACCCTTCTATACCGCAGTCTGGTTATGGCAAGAGGAATTTTGCCTGTGCATTTCAGAGCACAACAGGCCGCGCGAGAGAACGACAGAGATTCTCGTTTCGCACTGCTACGCTAAAATAATCATCAAGCCACCAGATTGGCGGCGGAGCGCCCATGCTGCGATGTTCCGGCCCAACGATTAGAAAGAACGGCTGCCTCGGTGAAACCCCAGGCCTGGAGGGGCGTGAGATTTCATTGACCCACGCGCTCGAAGTCCACGGTGTCGAACCAATACGCCTCCCGTTCTGCGAGCTGGCCGTCAGGCACTTTGAACCTGGGGACCTTTACAGTGAAATTGGGCGTGTTGATGATTTGTGATGAAGATCATTCATTCGCGAAAGGTCCGCGCGGCTGCGCCGTCACCGAGGCTCGTGACGCTCCTGGAAACGATTACCGAAGCGCAACTCCGGGAATGGGTGGAGCGTGTCTCGGTGCCTCGACACTCCGGCGCGGAACCGGAACAAAACCGGGCGACGGCAAATTGGCTGTTTAGCGACTTTGCCTCAATGGGATTTCGGGTGGAACGTCAGGGCGAGTATTCGAATATCCTGGCGCTTCCGAAGAACGCATTTGAAGAAGTCATCCTTGTTGGTGCCCATTATGATTCAGTGCCGGCATGCCCTGGCGCGGACGACAACGGGAGCGCTGTCGCCGCCATGCTGGGCTGTGCTGCGGCTTGCAGTTTGTGGCGGCCCTCGTTGCCTGTCGTCTTCGTCGCTTTCAATTGTGAAGAGGATGGACTGCGCGGCAGCCGGGATTTCGTACGGTCGTATCTGCCGAAAGCGGCTTTTGGTGTCCGCTGCGCGCATATTCTGGAAATGGTGGGATACGCGAGCTCCGAGCCAGGGTCGCAGCGTGTGCCGACCGGGTTGCCGATCAAGATCAGCGACAAGGGTGACTTCCTTGGTCTGCTGGCGAACGGACGTTCCAGCGCAGTTATAGATTTCGTGGTGCGCCGTGCGGGAACTTATGTGCCGGAGTTACCGGTCACTGGACTAAACGTGAAGCTCGGCCTGGAGAAATATTTCCCCGTGCTAGCTCGCAGCGATCATGCTCCATTCTGGTTGCAGAAAATCCCGGCGGTGATGTGGACGGACACTTCGGAGTTCAGGAATCATAATTATCATCGTCACACAGACGCACCCGACACGTTGAACTACCGGTTCCTGCGGCAGGTGACCCAACTGCTCGCGGCTTGCGTAATTCAGCAGGCGGAACAGGATTCGGCGAATGAACATTGATCCCGGCTCGAAAGAATTGTCGAAGCACAGCCGTATCCTCGTCAGAATTCGTTTGCCAGCTTGATACAAACTGTCGTGACCGAAACCAAAGAGCTGAGCTAGCCGGCGATGTTGCTCGCTTGATTCGATCATGTCCACGTTGGTCACCCGCGGACGCCAGCCCACTGCGGAAGCGCCCAGCGTCTGCCGGTATTGGCAAACCAATGTGAAAAGCCGTATTGCGGATGAGCGTCAGGTCAGAGAAGGTAACCAGGTCATGCCGGCTGCTCCGTCATTACAACAAGCTTCGCTGTTCGTCGGGAAAGGGTTTCGCCATGATGCCTTCGCGCCGTGCCCATTACTGTCGGTTAAGTGCATGTTTAATGGGAGTGCACTTTATCGCGCAGACCGTGCCTGGTTTGCGGTGGATGAAACGGGGTATCTGATCTTGAACGACCAGCAGCCGTATGAGATACATATCGCTTCACCGACGCGCGTCGAATCGTTCATCGTTTTTTTCCCGCGAGGTTGGGCCGAGCAGGCACTTGACTCTTTGACGGTGCCGCCGGAAAAGCTGCTGGACGAGCCGGAGAGCACGCGCGAACAGCCTGTCCATTTCTTTGAACGTTTCACCGAGCACGACGAATTAGTTTCGCCTGCCCTGGGGACCCTTCGTCGTGCGCATAAGAATGGCCAACTGCCTGACATCTGGGTCGAGCAGAGGCTCTGGCAATTGCTCGCCCGCATGTTGCGCGCACAGAACGATGGTC
>WNGK01002939.1_pt1 | contig 18493 bp, 15 predicted proteins | sample 5400601 | NCBI WGS metagenome assembly WNGK01 (sample SAMN13153376, study PRJNA577476) | soil metagenome | isolation source: 60 cm soil or saprolite under Garry oak tree replicate 1 | place: USA:California | collected 2016-06-15
CTGGTTTGTACTCCACCTCGCCGCTGGCGTGTGTGTGCGTGAAGTCGTCCGTTTCACAAGCATCCATGGCTTTGATGTCGCCGCGTAATTCGGCGGCATTGCAGTCAGCGTCTGCTTTAAGGACTTCTTGATCGGTTTTCGCATCACCGACGCGAGCCGGCGCCGCAATTAACCTGGCCCACGAAATTGCGCACACAAAAACCAATGCGCAGAAAAGGACACCTGGCAAAAGGCCGTTACGCGACATTTAGGGTTATCTCCTTGTGCGGGAATCTTACACCAAATTCCCTTCCTCGCAGAGGACGTGTGGATGCACGGTCAATTGCGAGCCTTCGCCTTTCCGAACCATCACGCCTTCCCGATGACCTTCGATTGAGCTTTGGGCGACAGCAGTTGAGTTAATAAAGGCGAGTACAGTCGCGAGCGTCACCAGCACATTGAGCCTGCATGATTGGTTCAACCTTTGCAGCTTGATTATGCGAAGCCGTCAATTTAGGGACCAGTTCCGCTCATAAATACCAGAGGAGTCTTGTCTGCATAAGCGGCCCAATCGTCCAATTCGTCCCCGCCGCTGCGCAGCCTTTGGGCTGATTGGGACGGTTGGTACTGTGCCGGAGACAATGCTTGCGTGGGCGCGACAAAGGTCATCCGACTGGACTGTAACCCACATTTGCAATGGTCACGACGTCGTTTGGGCATCGATAAGACTGCGATTAATTGTTTGCCGATGAGGCGCACTCAAAGATCCCGTAGGCGACTCGACATTTACCGCCACACTCCCACAGCGCGGACCGCTGACAGCGGTGGGCGTTCGCTTCGCGATCTTGATTTGCAGAAGCGCCTTCCGGAATCGGCTGCCTTATATGATTTGCAGTGAGATTTTCGAGAGCATGCCATTAGCCGCTCGCGACCGTGTGTATGAACGTTTGTATGACGTCTTGTCCGGGAAGGATCAGGCCCCGAAGTATGCCCACCTGTCGCCGGGTGACCGCGCAGCTCCTCCGAATCCTGCACGATACAAAGCCTCACGTCACGTAGTTTGCTCGAATACTTAACGCTAAATAACGCCCATTTAATCTCCGCTTAATGTACCGCCCGTCCACGACACAGGAACGAACTGATCCAAGGAGGAGTTCCATGAGATTCCGAAAATGGTTGTCTGCGGCGTTAACCCTAATGGTCGCGTTGGTTGTTTTACCTCAAATTGGAGCCGCTCAGACGCTCTTTCACGATCGCGTCCACGTACTGGAAGGCAAAACCGTCGAGATCAATCTGTAAGGGTCTTTAGTGGCGATGTATCGAACGGGGGCTTTTATGATAGAAAAATTGACACGTAATTTCCGGCATGCTCTCGCAGGAATTTGCTTACTTACGCTTGGGCTGATCCCATCTTCGGGATTCTCGCAGATCGCGCCCGTCCCCGTCCCGACAGACACGGGACAGCCGATACCGATCCTCACTGCAAACGAATTGGACGGTTTAGTCGGCCCAATTGCGCTTTATCCGGACCCGCTGATCAGTCAGATTCTTGTTGCCTCGACTTATCCATTGGAAGTTGTCGAAGCATATCAATGGCTGCAACGCAACCCCGGCTTGACCGGCCCCGCGCTGACGCAGGCCGGAGCCGCGCAGAATTGGGATCCCAGCATCCAAGCATTAGTGGTGTTCCCGGATGTCTTGAGACGATTGAATGAGGACATTTCCTGGACCACCAGTCTTGGCAACGCGTTCTTGAACCAGCAAGCCGATGTCATGGCTGCGATTCAGCGCATGCGTTTGTCGGCGGAACAGTCAGGAAGATTGGTTTCGACTCCGCAACAGCAGGTGATCACGACGACCGAAGCGGGCCAGCCGGTTGTCGAGGTTCTCCCGGCTAATCCCGAAGTCATCTACGTGCCGGTTTACGATCCAGCATGGGTTTGGGGACCGGCTGTCTATTACCCCTATCCGCGTTGGTATTATCCGCCCATGCGTTCCGGCATCTTCTTCAGCGTCGGCATCGGCATCGGAAACTTCTTCGGCGGGAGTTGGCACGGTTGGGGCGGATGGGGTTGGCATCCGGCCTGGGGTAGCCGTACGGTTGTTGTCAACAATACGTTTATCCAACGCAACAATTTCAACTCCATGCGCATGACGAATGTGACGAATATGCCAAGAACATCCGTCTGGTCTCATGACGCGTTCCACCGTCAGGGAGTGCCTTATCCCAACCAAGCGCTCAACCAGCGATTCGGCGGGAATGTGCAACGCAATATGATCCCGTCACGCGCAGCAATACCGATGCAGGGGCCGGTGCGCGCATTTGGTCCAGCATCTAGGCCGGCGCCCATGACGGGAGCGCCCAGCGCCCCTCCAAGACGAGCATATGCGGACAGGCCAATGCCGGCTCCTAGAATGGAGAATCGGTCAATGGCGCAGAGCTTCGCGAATCGGAATGCCTTGAGTTCCGCCCCCGTTCGCAATTGGGGAAGCTCCCGAGCGGATCACTCGTACTCGGCGCCACCTGTGGCGAGATACTCTGCCCCGGTGGCTAGACCCTCTGCGCCAATGGCTAGATCTTTCGCCCCGGCGCCACGAAGTGGAGGATTCTCCTCGAGAGACGGCCGAAGCGGAAAGCACAGCCGCGCCCAGCGGTAAGGGATTACAGCGACGCTAGATAATGGGGCGTCTCCCGATTTTGGGCACCCTATCGAAGTGGGGAGACGCCCCATTTTCTTACCTACGGGGGGGTTCGTCCCAAAATTGGGTCACGCAGTCCAACGAATACCCGGCGAAGTCAGGTGATCGCGAAGCTGCTGGAAAGTGGCCGTCAGGCTCGTAGAAACGTCCTGATGTATTGCGTCAGTTCCTTCGGCATTTGTTCTGGCAAGAAGTGGCCGGTCGGCATCACGCTGCCCTGCGTCTGGACGGCGGCGCGATCTTGCCATGTTTGCAAAACGTTGTACATGCGATGGAACGGCCCTTTCTCCGACCACAACACGAGCAGCGCACACTGAATTTTTTTGTCGAGGTCCACCTTATCGTGCTCAAGGTCAATCGAGGCAGCCGCGCGATAGTCCTCGCAAATGGCATGGATCGTAGCCGGTTGCCGGAACGTCCGCAGGTATTCTCGAAAAACGGCTGGACTGATCCAGTCCGGTAATGGGTCTGTGAGCTTGCTTCCGCCAAGCCACAGCAAAGTGCATTTCAGAAAATACTCGGCGCTGTTCTGCACCATGGTTTCGGGAAACGGCGCCGGCTGGACCAGCAGAAACCAGTGATAAAAGATCGTAGCGAACTCTTGCGTGATTTGCTGATACAGCAGATACGTGGGCACGATATCCAGAATGACGAGCTTCGTGAGCGCTTCGGGGTGATCGAGAGCCAACCGATGCGCTGCGCGTCCGCCGCGATCATGCCCCACGACTGCGAATTTCTCGAATCCCAGATGCTTCATGACTTCCACCTGGTCCTGTGCCATCGCCCTCTTTGAATACGCGAAGTGATCTCCGCCTCCGGGCGGCTTGCTACTATCACCGTAGCCGCGCAGGTCCGTCATCACGACAAAATAATCGCGCGCCAGGGCCGGCGCTACTTTGCGCCAGAGCACATGCGTCTCCGGAATGCCATGCAGCAGCAGCACCGGCGACCCTGTGCTGTTGCCGCCGTAAACGGTCTTGATCGTCGCGCCCGAAGTCTTAATCTGCTCGGCCTTGAATCCTTTGAAAAATTCCTCGCGGTGGGTTTCCGGTTCAGCCTCTGCACGCGCACCATGCGCAAACGGTCCTCCCTCGGCAGCCGGCGCGCGCGTAAGCGCCATCGAATTTTTCAGGAATTCACGACGATTGGGACGCAACTTAGTTCCTCCATCTCTCGACTTACTGCGTGTAGCAGTAAGTTACGCAACCCGAATTATGACTGTTTCTGCGACTTCTTGACAAGCGCATGCGAGCATAAACAAGGCGACGATTGTTACACTACGCCGTTGCTATACCGGAGCCATCATCATTCGCTGATCCAGATTCGCAAGCACCTTCGGCCATGCTTCTGCGTGACGATTAAAAGAATGCCGTATTGACCTCACCTCTCATCAAGAGGGTTCCCGGCGCGGCAAACCAGTGATCGAAACGTTCTGTCCACGCGCGGAACAATACGCTGGCGGATGCCAGCATGGCTTGTTTGCAGCTCAAGCTGAGCGGTCTGGTCGATAGATCAGGAGGGGCAATGGTTGTGGGTATAAATGAATCCTCGCATTCAAGCTCCATGGTAATTCGAGTTTGCATCGGAATTCGAAATCAACTTCCTGAGTTTCCGGAAAGATATGCTTGTGCGTTCGGGCAGGGACTCTGGCGGAGATGTTGATGGTTCCGTTTTTCGACGCCGACGACTATTACTGGTTACCAACCGAGCCACCGTACCGACAGAAGCGAACGGCGTCGTTACGACGCTCTTCAGAACGTTCTCGCAGGCGCCCGAGCCGCAGAAAACGTGTCCCACTAGAAAGGAAATAGCTTATGCGAGCCAAAGTGTGGATATTCGTATTCGCTGCATAAGCAGTGGCGTCGAATGGCCTGTAACTTGCCCGTTGCCATCGTACCCACGCGTCCATCCGTCAAGTTACTTGAGAACGTATTTCCTCAACCGGTGCGGACCGACATCCGCCGCGTAGATGGTGCCTTTGGCATCTGCCACAATCCCTGACGCCCCGGAAATACGGTTCACGTCCGCCTGGGCCAGGTCAGGATCAGGAATGAAGACCCTGAGCGAACCGTCTTTGGCGCTGCCAATCGTGATGCCCCTTGTATAGCCCGGGTTGACTGTCGAATTCGATTGGGAGTCGCTGACGTAAAGAGTATCGTCTTTCCCAACGAATACTGCGCTGGGCCGGCCAAATTGCTTCCACGCCGCGATGAAGTTGCCGTCCTGATCGAAGATCTGGACCCGGCTGTTACTGCGGTCGGCGATGAAAACGCGGCCCTGGGAACCGCCGATAGAGATGTCGTGGGGCTGGTCGAACTGGCCCGGCCCTGCTCCGTGGTGTCCCCACGTCTTGAGGAACCGCCCGTCCCTGGAAAACTTGACTACACGGTCGTTCTTGCCGTGGCCATCCGTTACGAAGATATCGCCATTGGGTGCAACCGCAATACCGGACGGCTGATCGAAGGTATCCGGGCCGTTCCCCGCGACTCCCTTCTGACCGAGCGTCATCAACACCTTGCCCGCCGGACTCAACTTGAAGACCTGGTGGCCCCGCGTCACACCGTGCGAGTCCTTAGCGGACAGACCGAGTACCGTCTCGTTTGCATTGGCGTCGCTGGCCCACACGTTTCCCTGGGCATCGACAGTAAACCCATGGGGGAACGCGAACATGCCCCCGCCAAAGCTTGTCAGCAGCTTGCCAGCCGAATTAAATTCCAAAATCGGTGGCTCCGAACGGCCGACGCAAGTGGCAGCGCCGGCGGGTTCGGTATTGAAACAACGATGAAAGACCCAGATGTTGCCTTTGGAGTCGATATCCGCTCGGATTAATTCTCCCCACCGGCCTCCATTCATGCTCTTGGGAAGCGCCGGCCAGTTCTCCACCAGCCGATACGGATTGGGGAGCTGGGTTTGTTTGGGGTACGGTTGCGCGTGTGCCAATAGTCCAAACGTCGCCATCGCCGCAGGCACGAGAATCGGCGTGAAACTCGTCCGAAGCGTAAGAATCATCGCAAACCTCTTTCTACAGCGGCTTCGCCGTAGTCTGTCCTATTTCGGCAGCGTTCCTTTTCCATCCAGAACAAAGGTCAATAGCTTCGGCGGAACGGTCGGTCCAGTAGGTGCATTCCCCGGCACAGCCCCCGGTGCGGGTAGCGGCGCGTTGGGCAGTGGAGGTAGTACCATTCCCTGGCCGCCAAGAAAAGCCACGTATTGTTTTCCATCGAGCATATAAGTGATCGGCGGGCCCATGCCACCACGCAATCCAGTTTGAATGTCTAATAGCTTTTCACCCTTGTCAGCGCTATAAGCGACGAAGTGACCGTCGGGGATCACCTGGAACACGAGATTACCGGCTGTCGTGACCGTCCCGCCTCCCACCGCTCCTCCACCAGGGGTGCGCCAACGTTCCTTTTGAGTGACAGGATCCCACGCGACAAGCATAAAGTGTTTTCCTTCCGCTGGCACTGGTCCAATCGCCGGAGGAGAAGGACGCGGAGGTCGCGATGTCGCTTCCGGGGTTGGGCCAGCGCCGGGCCGGATGATTCCGGTATTTCGTTCTCCCGGCTTGTAAACGAAATCTGTTTCGAGCGAGAACGTGCGGTTACCATCGGTCGTCGTCGGAATATAAACCAGACCCGTTGAAGGATTGAACGACATGGGCGACCAGTTATGGGCTCCATTCGGAGACGGCGCCAAGGTGATGGTTTCTTTGTTTTGATCGTAGTGGGCTTCCGGATTCACCACCGGCCGGCCTGTTTCCGGGTCGATGCCTTTTGCCCATGTAACCTGCGCAAAAGGCTGAGCCGAAATGAACGCCCCCGTGATGCGATCCAGAACGTAATAAAAACCGTCCTTGTTCGCCTGCATGATGACCTTACGCTGGCGGCCATTGATCATCAGATCCGTGAGTATGAATCCCTGGACGCTGTCGTAATCCCAGGAATCGCCTGGCACCGGCTGGTAATACCACTTCAACTCGCCTGTGTCCGGCTTAACGGCGAGAATCGAACACACAAACAAGTTGTCTTTGCCTTTCGACTGGCGAAGCTCTTCCGGCCATGGACCACCGTTGCCCGTTCCGACATATATGAGATCCGCCTCAGGATCGTAGGCCATGCCGTCCCAAACGGTTCCACCCCCGCCGAGCTTCCACCACTGTCCGGACCACGTCTCTGCTGCCTTTTTCAGCGCAGGATTCTCGAATGGTTTCGAAGGATCGCCAGGAATCGTATAGAAGCGCCATGCGAGTTGTCCGGTATTCGCGTCGTATGCTGCGAAAAATCCGCGGACAGGATACTCGGAACCGCTCACGCCGATAATCACCTTGCCCTTTGCGATCCGCGGCGCCATCGTGATGGTGTAACTGTCTTGGGGAAATGCGACGCGCGCTTCCCAGACCGGTTTACCTGTTTCGGCATCCAGAGCTTCGAGTCTGCCATCGATCACGGGCGCGATGATCTTCCCCTGATAAGTCGCAATGCCGCGATTCACAACACCGCAACAGATCTTCGGCCGCACAGCAGTCTGGTTGACTTCCGGATCCCATCGCCATCGTTCCTTCCCTGTGCGGGCATCGACGGCAAAAACAACACTCCAATTTGTGATTCCATATAGCGAGCCATTCCAGAACAGCGGAGTGCCTTCCTGATTGCCGCCGCCCGGTCCCACGTCATCCGACCAGGCTAGACCAAGCCGGCTCACATTGCTTGTGTCGATCTGTTTCAGTGGGCTGTATCGTGTTTCGCCCGGAGTCAGACCGTAAGTCAGCCATTCCTCACCAGTCTTGCCGGCATTCCTTAGCGCCTGATCGTCGATTCGCCGTGTTTGTTGGCCCCCGGCAATCCACGTAGCGAACAGCAGCCCGGTGAAAGACAGAAACAAGACAGTCACCTTTCGAGTGCGCATGGTTTACCTCTTTGAAGTGAATTCAGAACTGTTGGCGGCCATTATACGGAAGTTTCCAGTTTTTGGGGCTTTGGCGCTGTTGATTCTGTGATTTCCCGGCGTGCCGCGCGAGTCATTCACTGTTTCAGGATTTTGATAATTGTCGTGACCGTGTTCCAGTTGCGTGTTGTGAGCGGCACACCGAAAAACTTGTCCATCTGCCCGAGGTAGCGGATGGCTTCCATCCGGCGCCGGTAGACACCGAACAGGAATCTTTGTTTGGTGCCGATGATTTTCAGGAACCACTCACCGTCCGGAGGAAGATGCATCGGGATTGGAGGCAGCATCCGCGGCGGTTTCGATAGGACGCTGACGAAGCGCACGATATTCGAATGTGAGGGTTCACCGGCAAACGGATTCTCTGAATCGAGTCTGATGAGATCCCTGCCATCGCAGATCACGACTTTGGTTTCAAAATGCAGGCGTCGACGAAACTGAGTGAGCAGCTTCTCCCGGGAGACAGCTTTGCGAACGACAAAGGTTCCGGCCGCGCCGATGTTAACCACGCCGAATTCTGTCAGGTCCTTGGCTAGTGCACTTGGGCGAAATGTCCTGTACCCACCTACGTTAACACCCCTCAAGAAAACGACCAGTGCCATGGACCCCCCCGCAGAGCGAGTCAGTTGCAGGTATCAGCCAGATGCTGCACGGAAACCAGATTCAATCGTTTTTCGTTCGGGGCCGTGATCAGAAGACCCTTGACTATGAGCTTGCGGCCATCCTGAAGCTGCCCCGTCGCGTTCACAACCTCCGGCCGCGTGAACTCCGCCCGGTGCGCGTCTTTCAGAAGCTCTTCTTTCGTGAGAAATTCGAGAGTGCCAATGAGCTTATACCGGTTATTCCCCAAAGGTTTCTTTTTGGCCTCCTCAATCTCTTTCGCGCTCATGAACAGCACTTTTGATTCGACGCCATCCGTTGCCTTCGTCAGCATCCAAGTGCCCTCGGCCGTACGAGTAGCACATCCCACCACACTCACAAGCGGAACCTTCGGCTTGGACAAATCGCTTTCTTGTTGCTGAGCGCGGATACCAGTCGACCCAAACACGAGAAGAACAAGCACTCCGAAAACTCCAGGTCCTTTCATGAAGCCTCTCTTTGGGAAGATTTCCTTATTTACCAGATCAACAAGTCTCGCTTTACTTAATAGCCGGCGGCTTCGCTTTTTCATTCTTCGTATACCAGATCGTTCCCCAGTTCCGGTACTCGCCCTTGTCGACGGCGATCTCGGTCGTCACGCGGTAGGAGAAAGGCGACGTCAGATAGTACCTTCCCCGCAGTTGTATCCGCGCACCGTTGTGCTCAAACGGTGGAGTTTCGAAGTACAGGCTGCAAGTTCCCCCGAGATCGCAGCCAAGATTTCCCGTTTTGAGCAATGCTATTCCCTGCGTGATCTCGTACCTCATGTAAGACTGGCCAGAGAAGCTGTCTTGGTAAGTAATGATGCCCTTTCCGGTGAACGGACCTTCGGGCCCTTCGCCTTTTATCGTGATATCCCAAAAGCGGCCATCCAAAACGTTTCTGACAGTTTCCGACCCCGAGATTGGTCCACCCGCACCAAGCGGGCCTTCTGACACGTTCGACTCGAAGTTCCATTCACCAACGAAGTAATCCATGTTGAACTTCGGCTGTGCGTCGGTCACATCCGTGAGAACAGCTCCCTGTGTCGCCCCTGGTTGCACCTCCCGCCGCTGCCGCTCGTCTCGCCGAGTTGTGGCTGGCCGGCTACCAGCTTGAGATTGAGCCCCAGCTTGACGCTCGCCCCAGGCAGTAACACCGAATAGATGACAAAAGATGAACGACAACAAGATGAAACCTGGCCTCATAACATTCCTCGACGTAATTGAAGGCGGACTAAAGCAAAAATAAGCCGCGGATTACGCGGATTTCAATCCGCTAAATCCGTGGCTTATTGTTCAAAGTGACCCGACAATCGTTGCTTATTGCCCCCCGCCGGTCGGCCGCGGGTTGGTCATCTTCTTTAACCGAAGATCCCGTTTGTCGACCGAGATATCCAGAAATCCGGTGTACATTTCGTCCCAACTCTGCTCAGACCAGTAGACTTCCCTCTGCGGCGCAGGATTCCACTTGTTCGCCGACGAGTTGTCGTAGGACCCGATCGTCTTGATCGTGCTCCCGGCAGGTATCTTCAACGGCTCCTTCAACTCGTAAAAGATTTGCCAGTTGAAGTCATAATTCGGGACGCTCAACAGCACTTCTTCGCGGCCATCCGGGTACGTCAGAAGGTACGTCATTTCCTTGCCGCGCGTGTGCATATGCGGCCACAACGTGTACAGCGTTACGTCGTCCTGAAAAACCCTGATTGAGGTTATCGCCCAATTCTTTGCATGCGGCGGAATGACGGGGAGCGCTGGAAAACCGGTGTTTCCGACTCCGGCGGTGCGAACAGGCGTAAATTCGTCGTCAACCAACTGCTTCCCGAGGACGATATGCGTTTGGTTGCCGGTGCTGATTTCGACGATTTCATGCGTCATTTCGTTTTGGAACCAAAAACCTACCCGCGTCCGGTCCACGAGGGGCTTGCCGATCGGCGTGTAATGCATACCCCACGCGATGTAGCCCTCGGCCGGGATGCGCTTGCCCGCTCCGGAACGAAATTGCTGGAAGTTGCCCCCTGGAACGTAGCAGCAGAATCTCGTTCCTAGCTCTGTTCTACGGCGCACGTTCACGCCTGCATCCGTTGGGTCACCTTCGCCCGCTGCTACTTCGTTGGCGTCACCTTGGAGACCAACCGATTTGCCGGTCTTCGCATCGAGTAACGCTCCTGGGATGATCGGCCCACCAGGCCATGCTTCCCCTGTTCCAACCTTTTGCCCAGGCGCCAGAGGCACAATGCCAAAACTTGCATGATGCACGGCCGGTATCACTCCCGGGAGAATCTGAATGGCTTCAAGAAAGTGTTCTTTCTGTTTGAGCTCCGGTGGAAGCTCCTGGTAGATGGTGAAATTCGGAAGCTCTCCGAGGGCTGGAACGTTAAACGGTTCAGCCATCTCGAGAATAAAATCGGGCGGTCGCCCAGACGGATGGCTCCAGCCGTCTTTGAAAACCGGCAGCTCAGCCGTCAACGGTGTATCACCTTCGGGAGCGCCACCATCAACCCAAGCGACAATGGTCTTGATCTGCTCCGGAGTCAGGCGCCGATCATTCCGGAACGTGCCAAACCGCGCATCCGCACGCCACGGCGGCATCTCCCCTTTTATGACTTTTTCTTTAATGGCCCGCGCCCAGGGACGCACCTCTTTGTAAGACATCAGCGTCATTGGCGCTATCTGGTTGGGCCGATGGCAAATCACGCAGTTGTTAAACAAAATCGCCGCGACGTCCTGGTTAAACGTCGGCGTGGTGTCGGTAGCGGGCTCGCCGGTCAGGCTCATCCCTCCAGCCATCGCAATGGCGAACACCGCCGCACCGAAGATCAATGGCGCGGATTTCATACTGGCTCCTTTGTGTCTTGCTGACGCGTTTGGTCTAATCCTAACGCACCCTGGCCGGGGCGGCAAGGAATCTTAACAGAAGGTAATGGTGCATAGGCGTGTTGCTGGCTCGCAAAAATCTCAAATGTTGGACATCCCAACATTTGACATTGAAGAGCAAAGCAACAATTTAATGCACCACTATCCAACAGGAGTCTCACGGTCTACTTGGCTTGCCGGTTCCTGCTATTTGATCTGTGCCGCCCACCAGTTCGATGAGATTCTGAATTCGCTCAGAACTGGAAATGAATTTGACCTTGCAACCTTCTATTTCCAGTCTTGGAATTGATCTCGCCGAACGTACCCGAGTTCATGTTCAGATTGGGATCTCCGGGTATCGGATGGTTGAACACATTGCGTGCATCCAGACGCAGCGTCAGAGTTTTCGACTCCGCAATCTTGATCGTCTTCAGGAGATTCGCGTCGAAGCTCCACATTCCCGGCCCGGTGAGCGGATTCAGTCCGAGCGATCCGAGTTGTCCGGGCGCAGCATTGCGCAAGACAATTTTTCCGTTGGCATCCGCAAGCGCAGTGAGAGTGCAAAAGGGTGCGACCGTTGAGGCTACACTGGCGCACGCCGGATCGGGCACTCTCTGGTATGGCTGTGAAAAGAAATTGCCGAATGCGTCACCCTTTTTGAGTGGCCAGACGACCTTTCCCTGACGAGGAAACTCTCCGACAACATCCGGGGTGCCGGCGCCGGTGACGGTTTGCCCGTTGATGCGGGACGCGGTTTCGCCGCCCACAAGCGTAGTTAAGCCATAGATCGTTTGCCCGCCAATAACCAGAAGTGGAGCTCCGGATGTGAGGTTGACGATCGCACCAACGTCCCAGCCCTCGATCAGCCGCGCAAACCAGCCCGAGGAGTTGGCGCCCAGCAACTTGCCTGGGCCGAAGGGCAGCTCGAAGCTTCCATAACTACGGAAATCATGAGCCCGGTGTGTTGGCTGGAGGGTGTAATCCGCATTTCGGTTTAAGGGATCCCGGTATGTGCCGTTGAAGGTACCGCCGGAGTTCACGCCTCCACTAACCGCGAGGCTGCGGCTCCAGGTATACGCCGCCCGGTAGGAGATGCCATGTGTCGGGCGAACGGTGAGCTGGGCCTCCAGCGAGTGGTAGTTCGAACTGTCGGAGTTATTGCGGTAGTTGAGCGTGGAAAACTGCGGGTTGGCCACGATGAAATTCTCCGGGAACAATCCGCTCGAGCGAAGAGTGCCGCCGTTAACGACCTGGCCGCTTGGTTGGACAGTACCAACATTTGTTGTGTTCAGGGCGCGAGCCACACTTGCGAAGTCCCCGTTCGCGATGAAGGTTCGGAAGGATGAATTGCGGCGCAGTGCCTCCGATCCCGAGAGGTCCCTGCCCACAACGCCGCTCCCGAGATTCAGACCTTTGAACATCTGATCGAACATCACCGCATCGCCGCCGGCCCGCGTGATTGACAGAGCCTGAAGTAGCCCGTTGTTTCTGAAGTCCGCTTCGTTGAGATTAAACGAGGAGTGGAGCTTCATACCGCGGTCGCCGAGATACCGCACGTCCAGTGTCAGATTCGAGGTCAGCGATCGCGTAATTCCCAACGTGAACGTCTCAACATAGGGCGTGTAATAGTCCGGAGCGAAGACCGACAGAACCTGGGATCGGTCCGTGACAGGGAATACCGTTGGAGATACCGGCGTGAGCGTCACCGGCAGCGGAATGGGGATGTTTGAAAAATCCCGGTATTCGCCGGTTCCCCTATCGACGGGCTGATAAACCAATCCCGGCGTGTTTCCAGCGTCCGAGCCAATCCACGAGAGCGTGTTGCCAGGTAATTGGTATGCGATTTGGTATCCACCGCGCACCGTAGTTTTGTCTTTACCAAGCCAGGAGGGCGACCAGGCAAACCCCACTGCAGGCGCAAAGTTGTTCTTGTCGCTTGGCCAGATTCCCTGGTCCGGATACGGTGTGTCTCGCCCAATCAGAACAATCTGGGTCAAGTCACTTTTCTGCGGTGTACCCCCCGACATCCAATTGTTGAAACTCCGGCCCGAATATCCGAAGGCGGCATTGTTCCCACCGACTAAACCCCTTGTCCAGCTCTTACCGGTACCGCTCTCGAAAAACGGGACTTGGAACAAGTCGTACCGCAGGCCCAGATTCAAAGTAAGATTCGGCGTGATCTTCCAGTCATCCTTAATAAAGAAGTTGAATTCGTTCTGAATCGACTTCCGGATTTTTCCATAAGTGAGCGGTGGCTGGTTCGGACCAAAATAGTCGTCGCGATAGTCGAGGTATTTCGTATCCGTTGGTTCGCGCGTTTCAAACTTCTGGCTGATGCTGTCGACCGAGCCGGACAGTGTCAACAGCAGGTTTTGCGCTAACGTCTGGTTCGGTGCCAGCAGTCCGGGAACCCTGTCGATGCCGGTGACAGGAATCGCCCCAGGGCCACCAGTCACGATCGGCATCAGACCTCCTGCGGCCCAACCTCTGCTGTAGGCATGGCGGAATTCAACCCCACCTTTAAACGCGTGAGTGCCTCTGGTCCAACTGAGCGTCTCAGTGAAACTAGTCAAGGGGGCCGTGTTGCCGAGATCGCTGGCGGTGCAAATTGGGGGGCACCCGCTACCCGCGCCGGTAAACGAGTTGTTGATGACGTGATTCGGAAACAGAACAGGAAGCTGGTTGATCGGAGTCCCATTGATCTTCGTCAGGAAATCGAAAGCCTCTTTTGCGTACGGGGCGCGTGACTGATAAGCGGGATCCCAGTAGAGAGATGTGACGCGGCGCCCCCACTTGAATTCGTTCAGCAGGGTTGGCGAAAGCGTCGAAGTCAATGTCGCTGTGATGACTTTCGGAAACTCGCGGATCTCGCCGCCCCATCCGGTGGGCCAGGACTGCACGAGGTTGTTGTCGGTGTAATGAGTCTCGCGAATCCACGTTCCTGTCAACGTGTGATTCTGATTGAAGTGATGATCGATTTTAACGTTGAACTGCCTGCGCTTGTACGCGTCGACATTTTCTCCGTTTCCGCCGGCCGGCCCGGCGACCGTGCGGCGCGTCCACCGGTGCACTGCGGTATTCAAGCCATCGATAGGCAAAGGCGTGCCGGTCGAGGTAATGCCAATGGTATTCGGACCGTCAAAAGCGTTCGCGCGGGGCATTAATCCGATCAATCGGTTCATGAAGCCGCTCGGATCCATCCGCCTGCGAAACGGATCACCCGGATTCATGGCATCGCCGAATACGCTGAAGCTTTGCATCGGACCCGTCGCTCCAGAGATCTGAGTGTAGGGCAGTGGATTTCCTGACTTGTCGACCACGGGCGCAACTCGCGTCGCACCAGAACCGCTAGAGGTCGCATCAGCATTACCGTTATTGACTCCCGGAAAGAACCGGAAGATGCCCTGACGTGCGGGGTCGGTCAACACAACGGTGTTGATAACTTCCTTTTGCGATCCGTCCTGCGCATCGAACATGCCGAAGAAAAATGTCTGGTTCTTGATAATTGGTCCGGCAAGGTAAGCGGTGTACTGGGGGCGGTTGTACCACAAAGGTGCGACGCGTTGCCTGTTGTTCGACCACGTGTTGGCATCGAGAGCGGAATTGCGGAGGTTGAGCGTGGCGCCTCCGTGGAATTGGTTCGTTCCCGATCGCGTTCGCACTTGAATCTGTGCTGAACCGCGCCCCTCGACGTCTACAGCCGCGACCACAACACGGACTTCATCGACCATGTCGGGATTGATAAAGGTCGCGGTCTTCAGGCCCTGGACGTGTGTCCCGGTGTTCATGGTCACGCCATCCATCGAAATGCCGATGTTCCCCCCTCCGGTTGCGGTGATTCCGGCAAAGGTGGTGTTGGCGTGGCCATCTCCAAAAACGCCGGGCATAATCGTGGTGGCGATATCCATCACATTGCGGCCGACGATCGGCAGATCGGCGACCTCCCTTTGAGGAAGTGCGTTGCCAACCGAAGCGGATAGAGTGGTGAGAAGTTGGTCGGCCGCGACGGAGACTTCGACAGCTTGCGCGACGGCGCCGACTTGCAACGTAAAATTCTGCCGAATCTGTTGCGCCGTACCCAGTGTGATTTGGAATATCTGACTTTGAAAGCCGGCTAGCGATGCCGTAACCCGGTACGGTCCCGGCTGAAGGCTGGGGAATTGGTAAGTTCCGGACTCGTTAGTCAGCGACGTCGAAAGCACCCCTGTCTCGGTCTGTGTCGCCGTAATTTCAACACCTGGGATCAATGCTCCGGTAGCATCGGTTAGTGTTCCGCTCAGCGTCGCATTGATAACCTGAGCGAATCCATCCATCGCGAAAAACAGGCACACCACCGCAGCGGTTCTAGCAAACAATCCGTTCATCCGATCACCTCCGTTTACAAAAAAGACGAAGACTTTCGAAAATATCCATTCGAACGTTTGTTTATTGAATAGATGATTCGTCTAACTAAATTGCCGGTAGTCTGAAGCTGGCATTCAAAAAAGTCAATCTGTTTCGGGGTACTTTACTGACGCGATACGAGACTGCGTTTGAGATTGCCAGGAGAGCGTGTTTTCGCCCGGAGAGCACTTCCATCCCAGGTACTTCTCCGGGTCGATGAAGGTGCACTTTTAAGGAGGCGCAACCCCCGTTTACCACTTTGACTAAGTTTGAGCGACATGTTATATGCGATAACATCGTTTCCGGAAGGAGTCTTATGCATGTAGGAAAAAAACTTGGGGTACCAATCGTGGCAGTGCTCGCGATCGCCGCCGGCGCCTTCTTGGTGACCGTACCGCTGTTGAATCCATCCTCAACGCGATTGGTTTCCGTGCAGGAATTCCCTGAAATTGGAGACATGTGTCCGCCAGAAGCCGACACCGCACTATCACCGGACAAAAATCTGTTTTCGGCGTTCGAGCCAAGGACAGCGTATGCCGCCGGACAGGAAAATAGTCCGGCAACCCAAGTGCTTAACCGTCCGCCGGCACGCTATGTCCGCGATCTGGATCCTATCTATAGCTACGTTGCGGTGGATGTGCGCCGCAACGAAGTGCTAATGCAAGACCACAACACCTGGAGCATTCGGATCTTCGACCGGTTGGACAATACACCCACGAACGCTGTCCGGACGGAGCCGAAGCGTGTGATTGGCGGTCCGAAGACCGACATCCTATTCAACAGTTGTCTCTACATTGATCCGAAGAACGGCGAAATTTTCACGGTGGAAAACGATGTCGGAAATACGGTTGAAGTGTTTTCCGAGGATGCCGAAGGCGACGTTGCGCCAAGCCGCGTTCTGAACGTCCCCCATCGTGCCTACGCGCTGGCCGCGAATGAGGAAAAGGACGAGCTGTATGTTTCGGTCCAGCATCCTCCAGCTATAGAGGTCTACCGCAAGAAGGCTTCCGGAGATGAGAAGCCGCTGCGCGAAATACGTGGAGAAAGCACGCGACTGTCCGATTCCCACGGCATTGCGATCGATGAGAAGAACAAACTGTTGTTCGTGAATAATTGGGGAAATATCAGCGACTATAAAATTCCTGGCACTGGACGTTTTGAACTCCCGTCTATTGCGGTTTACCCGCTTGAGGCTACGGGCGATGCCTCTCCGCTTCGTGTCATTCAAGGTCCGAAAACACAACTCAATTGGCCCGGGACGATGTCGTTGGATCCGGATACAGGCAATTTGTATGTGGCAAACGATATCGGCAACTCCATCCTGGTATTCCGCGAAACCGATCAAGGTGACGTAGCGCCGGCTCGCGTGATTAAAGGAAATGCGACTGGACTCAGCTCGCCGGTAGGAGTATTTCTCGACGGAAAGAACAAAGAGCTGTGGGTTGCAAATATGGGCAACGCTTCCGCGACCGTTTATTCGCTAACGGCAAGCGGAAACGCGGCTCCGCTCCGCACGATCCGCAGCGCGGCAGCCGGGAAAGTCTCGCTGAAGTTCGGTAAAACGCAAGCGGTGGTTTACGACAGTAAACGGGAACAGATTCTGGTGCCCAACTGAGTGATGCATCCGCAGATTGCGGCCTTCGCCAGGTTGGCGAAGGAGAATACGCCTCCGGTTCGATCGTTGGAGGGTCAGAAAACAAAGATCAGCCGTTCGATGCATGGCTTCGCATACGATGCCATTCACGATGAAATTGTAGTAACCAGCCCTCTCACCCAGGCAGTTTTGGTATTTCGCGGAGGGGCCGACGGAGAGGAAGCTCCGATCCGCGTCATCCAAGGACCTCACACCGGGCTAATCGGTGGGGAAACCGGCAGTCTCGATCGGGTGACCGTGGACCCGGTCAATAATGAGATCCTCGTTCCCAGTAACAGCCGGCGAGCCCTTTTGATTTATCCTCGAGAGGCCAATGGCGATGTTCCGCCGAAGCGAGTTCTCAACGGAGCCTCGGCTGGAGGTGTCGTTGATCCGGTGCACAATCTCTTGATCGTTGGCGTGCGCGGCGGCCTGCAGATCTTTGATCGCACCGCCAGCGGAGATGCCAAGCCCTTAAGAGAACTCAAGGGACCAACCCTCGGCGGTGGTGGCGCGCTCGCGGTTTATCCCCCTAAGAATTGGATTATCGCGGGTTGCGACCCGGCCTACGCATCCAGTCTTTCTCTTTGTGCATGGAACATCAACGACAGCGGGAATGCTGCTCCCCGATGGAAACTTCCCGTGGAAGAACTAACGAAGTACCAGCCATCGGGAATTGCGCTGGATCCTCTCCACAAAGAGGTCATTATCAGCGCATCAGGACAAAAGGTTCAGGTGGGCCGTCCCGAAATCATGAACGCCGCTCTCACATTTTCTTGGCCGGAAATATTCTAGTAGGAGGTTGTTCAGATGAGCTCTCGATTCCTTCACGCGCTGGGGGTGCTCTCGGTTGCGGGGGTCGTGCCGTTATTTCTGCAGATGCCCGTCCTGGGACAGCAAAAGAATCGCACGGCCTGGGGAGATCCCGATTTACAGGGCGTGTATACGTTTTCCACGCTAACGCCTCTTGAACGTCCCAGGGGAATTCAAGGGAAAGATAGCTACACCGAAGCGGAACTGGCTGAACTCGAAGAGCAACTGACCGCGACCATCACCGCTGAGGGCCGGGCTCCGCGATCTGGCGACCCGGGCACGTACAACAATTTCTGGACATCGAGCGAAAAGGGAAGACTTACGGGCCGTACCGCTTTGATCATCGATCCGGAGGACGGCCGCAAGCCTCCCTTGACGGAACGGGGAAAGAAATTACGTGACGAGCTCGTAAAGGAAGCGACGGAAAGACGAGTCACCATTGGTTCAGTTCAGCACACGCTTTACGATTCGTGGACGGACCATCCCGCATATACGCGCTGCCTCGCCCGCCCGATGCCGCGCATCGGACAATCCTACAATCACGGGCTCGAGATTCTGCAGACTCCAGGCA
>WNGK01005997.1_pt1 | contig 18492 bp, 22 predicted proteins | sample 5400601 | NCBI WGS metagenome assembly WNGK01 (sample SAMN13153376, study PRJNA577476) | soil metagenome | isolation source: 60 cm soil or saprolite under Garry oak tree replicate 1 | place: USA:California | collected 2016-06-15
ATGCAATCCGGCTTATACCGCGAAGACAAGACCGAGCGCAAAACCGGACAAACCACGTATCTTGATATGACGATCCGCAATGCCTTACGAAAGCGCAGAAACCCGCCGCAGCGACGGTAACGAAAGCGTTGTGTTTTTCTGCTTATTCTTGCTATATTTAGCGTATGAAATCACCTCCCGCGTATTGCGCGACCTGTGGGAAGCAGCTTCCCCGACCCCATCGAACCGGCAGAACACCCCGCTATTGTTTGCGAACAGGCGCGTGCAGGCAAAAAGCGTACCGAGGACGGGTGAAAGCCAAACGGAGCGCGAAACTCCAACGCGCACGATTAGGACATTTACGGCAGGAAAGTTTTGAATGGTACACGCCACCGAAGTATCTTCGTGCAGCACGCGCCGTTCTTGGAGAGATTGAACTTGACCCTGCCAGTAGCATTCAGGCAAACCGCATTGTCCAAGCAAAGCTGTTTTATGACCAAACCCACGACGGCTTCACAAAAACGTGGAGAGCACGAACCGTCTGGTTAAACCCGCCCTATTGCAAAAGCGGAAATACCAGTAACCAGGCTATGTGGACGGCGAAACTGTTAGCAGAATACAAAGCAGGCAATGTCAACGAAGCGATTGTACTGGTCACCTCAGCAACAGACACCACCTGGTTTCACCGCCTCTACCTCTATCCCATGTGTTTTGTCAAAGGACGAATACAATTTACAACACCTACAGGCAAGAGGGGAGGCGCAACCAAAGGCAGTATCTTTGTCTATTTGGGAACACAGAAAGAAAAGTTTCGTCAGGTGTTTGGCCGTTTTGGTGTCGTGAAGTGACAACGGACTCAGCTTATCAGCCGTCCTACTCCCTGTTTCGTAACGCGAAATCGTTACGAAATGGGAAGCTACTTTTCATTTTTTTTCAAGCCCTCTTTCCTTTTCACGAAACGACGGAACCCGCCGCAGAGACGATAACTCCTTGTTCATTGTTCTCTTCTTTGCTAGTATCCAACCAACCTATGACAAACTACAACCTGAAACCAATTATCCCTCCCTCCATTGCAGCGAAGGCGAAAAAAGCAGAACGCCGGAAAGTGCTTGAGGCAGTCAGAGCCAGACGAGCGCAGATATAAACAGCATCAGGAAAAACTGAAACAGATATCTGTACATTCAGAAACCAAAGAGCATTTACAGGGCTGTTAACGCGATCTGTTTTGTTTTGTAGGTAAACTCAACCGAAAACTTGTCAAAAAACCCCACTTGTCCCACAATGCCGTAGCTCATGGGAAGATCAGAAGAGAGTAACGCCGGAGAGCGGGAAAAGGTGTGTTGGTCTAGACTCATCTCAAAGAGAAATGGGTAGGCAGTCACCTCCCCGCCAATGCCTGAAATGCGCTCGGTGTCAGCGTCTTCCAGATCAATCCCAAAAATCCCTGCTATCTCTGTATGGAAGAGGTTAAAGTCTGCTCCTGAGTCAACAAGGACATGGTACTCGACGGTAATATCTTGAACCCGAAGAAAAAGCGGAATAATCGGACGATGGTAATTGCCTATCTGAATGTAGGGGAAAAGATGCGTTCCTTTGGTCATAGATGAACTTGGTTAGCCGACAAAGGGTATGTTTTGTTCCGGCATCTTAAACAGACGTGGAACTTTATAGCCTTGTTTCACCGCAGCATCATAGACTTTTTTCGCGTCTTTGTCAGCACTCACCACTTCATACTTATCGGTAAAGGCAACCCATAAGCCTTTATATCTTTTTTGCACCTCAGTTAAATCAATGCTTTTCATACCGCCATGCTAGCAAACTTTCCTACAAATAGCAAGCGAACTGTTTTTCCCGCCGACCACTTTGTATTCTGCGAAAACAGCCACAAAATTTGCCTTATTATTGAGATTATGCTATAAGCTCTACAATATATTGTCGCTTATGTCCGAACACCAACCACGCCCAAGTAGAGACTTTCACATCACTCCCAAATTGTCCTATACCGATCTCGGAATACCTCGTGACGCAAAAGGAAAACAGCTCAGTTCTGCTTTAGCCAGCCATTCGGTATCTGCTACTGTTATGCAGAATGTGTACCTGAACGCGAGTGAACTACAAGCAGGTGTTCCCTTTGGAGATATTGAACGGTCAGGTGATTTTGTCTCAATCCATCACGGACAAAGACTTACAGGACAACATGCTATTCGACGATCGTTTGGATCAACACTTGCTTCGGTTGCATTTGGTGCAGAGTGGAATTTAGATCGACCAGAATTTGTGTACATGAGCGGGTATGTCTATCAACTGGCCTATCAACAAGCGGCAACGTATGTAGCCGCCCAAATAGAAAGAAGAAAATTGACAGTAGCACCAACAGCGGAAGTAGAGAATGCAAAACAGGCTGCAATTGCGGAAATGGAAAAAAGAAGGAAAGCACAAGCAAGCAACTGGTCTAAGAAGGCAGCCATAATGCAGGTTCTTTACAACGATAAAACCAACTCCATAGAGGATATTTGCAAAAAACTCAATATTTCACATTCTACGCTTTATCGGTATATAAAGGTTGATCGGCATATAATAGTTACTCGTAAAGAAAATGTTTCTCGTGACGAAAGCAAAAAAACCTGAGATATGCTATAGTACCTTTATTATGACAACCATGAAAAAAACGGCAACTGTTGACCAAACACCTCAAGAGAATAGAAAAAGCCAGCTTCCTCAAATAGGGGATACACCCTCAGAAGATGAGACAAGAGTGTTTGAGAATGGATTACGAAATATGCTCGGTAAAGACCTTTTTCAGAAACTCAAAAAGCAAGCAATGCGAGAAAACAAAAGCGTCAAACAAGTTTTCCAAGAGCAATACACTCAGTTGTGTGATCTAGCGGAGATGGGTGTTATAACTGTCAATGACCCATTTGACAGTCAACAGAACTAGGAATGTTGGTGAGAATTTAATTTCCAAAGTTGTATATAGAGATCAGCCAGACCTCTCCACGTTTGTGTCTTGACCCATTGATGTGCGTCTTCTATTTGGGTATTGTATGCCGAAGGATTTTTCATTACAACAGTAAATTGGTCTGCCAAGTACGAAGGGTCATCTGACATGATGATCCACTTGCCAAAGTGAGCAAGTGACAGCAAGTCTTTTTTCAACTCATTGTCATACGCAGCAAAAACAATCCTCTTCCCAAGAAGTGCTTCCATAATGGAAAGTTGCGAACTTGCAAAAACAAAATCCGCTTGAGTGATAAAATGACTGACATTGTTCACAAACCCGTGTACTCTTCCATATTGTTCTACTTCTTCTCGTAGGCTGCCTTCTCCGCATGCTTCAAATGAGAAATCTCTATGTTTGCTCTTTAATATATCCAGCATGTGAAGATACGTAGGAATGCCGGTATCGGGGTCTAATCGTCCAATAAAGACAATCTTTATCTTTCCCTGTATCGTTTTCACATGACTTTCTTTCCTGGCGTCTATTGCTCCATCTGTAACAAGGGTTGGTTTTGTTCCATACCATTTTTGTATATATTTTCCTACACAAATATTCCCCCATGATAATTTCTCACTCATTTTCCTGACGAGAATTGCTTTTTTGGCCGGTGGAAATTTCATTTCGTGACCATGAAAGGTCGTATAGACGGGCTTTGTGGGAAATAAAAATCGAAAGGGGAGATACCAGAAAAACACATCATGACAATGAATAACATCCGCTTCTTTGATAAGTTTCCTATTTTTCCAAAGCCATGACCAACTTCTGAATTTTTTAAACCAATTATCTTTGCCAATAGGCATTCTATAAACTTTTATGCCCTCTACACGTTCTATAGCAGGCCAAGAATGGTTTTCTGTAACCACAATTACCGTATGCCCATCTTTGACTAAAATCTTTCCTGTTTCCAAAGCATGGGTCTCAACGCCTCCGACATGAGGATAAAACAGACGGGAGAAAAAAAGAATGGTCATATCAGAGCTTATTGTAACACTACTTGTATTTTATGGAGAACACACACTGGCAGAACCAGTTTCAGGGATGCAGTACAAAAACTTTGTAAAGAAATACGAAATAGAGCAAGAGAAAACACAGAATTGCGATGATTGCTGCTTTTGTTCCGAATTTCATTTAATAACATAATTCCGCTTTTAGAACAGAACAATTTATAATATAATCATATAATAAATACTTTGCCAATTGATAAACACTGATTATGCAGAAACAAAACAATCCATTTGCTGTCGAAGCAATAAGGGCTGAACTCGCAAAAGCTCAGAACATTGAAGAGTTGCGAAAAACGTATTCAGCATCGTATCCTCAGATACCAGATCAAAATACTCCGAAGTTGTGGGATAGGTTAAATTGGCAACAGAAACCACTTATAACAATTAACCCTATGGGAGAAGACCGGCTCAAAACTGTATCAAGTTTTATTAAGGGTGAAAACCTACATATTATAAATATTGGTTTTGGTTCAGGCAATTTAGAGCGAACATATTTTCAGAGCCATTCCCAAGCAGGTGTTAACTGGCATGGTATAGATATTTCACCTGCGTCTATACAAAAGGTACAACATGAATTTCCTCAAGGGAAATTTGAAGTAGGCGACATCGTAAACATGAAGCTGCCAAGCGACCACTTTGACTATACCATCGCTATAGAAGTGTTAGAACACATACCACCAAAGAACACCTTGAAAGCTCTCAGCGAAGTACGGCGTATCCTGAAGCCAGGAGGATACTTTATTCTTTCAGTCCCATTAAACGAGGGGTTAGAAGAAATGATTTCGCGAGGTGAAAATCCCAATGCCCATGTGAGAGTGTATACACCAGAGTTAATCGAAGGGGAACTAAGAATTGCGGGATTTCACATCCTGAATGAGAGAAAACTGTTTGCCTTTCATACATGGTATAGAGTAAAAACGGTTCTTGCAACATACCTCTTGTTCAGGAAATTCAAGCCGAATAACATAATCCTTCTTGCTCAGAAGCCTGTCAGTTTCAGTTGATGCTACAGTTATTTTTTCCCTCTTGACAACCCTTATCATATACATCTATGCTCGAAGTAAGCAATAAAAGCTATGATTTTATCTAATAAGCGTTTTACACATTTTCTCAGAATTTGTTTCCTTCTTCTTTTCTTGTCAATTATTTCAACCTTTTTATACGTTCTTCCTTCATACGCTGCTTTCTCTCTTGATACAACTTATGGTAACGGAGGAAAAGTTATTACCTCTTTCGGTATGTATGCTGATGCACAAGATGTTGCTTTGCAATCTGACGGAAAAGCTGTGGTTGTTGGATATAACTACAATGGAAGTGCTAATTGGGTTATAGCTCGGTATAATACAGATGGCACACTTGATACAAGTTTTGGCACCAATGGAATTGTAATTCACAATTTTGGATTTTCAAATACGGCCAATGCTGTACGAATTCAACCAGATGGAAAAATTGTTGTTGCTGGTGGGGATCAGGCTAGTCCAACACTACCTTGGACTGTTGGACGATTTAATACTGATGGGTCTCTTGATACAACTTTTGGAAATAACGGGATAGCAACACCCTCGATCAATGCTGGTGGTGATGGTCGGACATCTATAATGGCTTTAATGTTGCAGTCGGACAACAAGATTGTTACTGCTGGATATACAGGAACAAGTCCCGATATTATTGCTGTTCGACAAAATTCTGACGGAAGTTTAGATCAAACTTTTGGTAGCGGAGGAATAGTAATTGCACAGCTTGCGGGGTCACCCATTCTTAGGGTTCGTTCTGCTACATTACAGCCAGATGGGAAAATTGTTATATTCGGAAATAGTAATGATGGTGGTGTTTATACATATCGGATTAATGCAGATGGCAGTACCGATACGACGTTTGGCACGAATGGACAAGTTACTGAAAATTTTGGAGGTGATACAGGGTATCATTCAATTACCATTCAATCAGATGGGAAAATTGTTGAAACAGGGGGATATGGATCGCCAACGAGAACGTTTGTTATTCGTTATAACTCAGATGGCACACTTGATAATAATTTTGGATCAGGAGGACTTGTTCTAAATCCATTTGCAACGATTGACTCTAGTGACTTTGCGGACTCTGTTCTTATTCAATCAGACGGTAAAATTGTTCTTGGGGGAGGTTCTTACGATGGGAGTACAAGTTCTTTTGCACTCAGAAGACTTAATACAGACAGCACACTCGATGCTAGTTTTGGCAACAATGGATCAATTATTACTCCTATTGGATCAGGAGGAAGTAGTGTAATATATTCAATTTCTTTGCAAACTAATGGGAGTATTCTAGCAGTAGGAGCGGCCTCAAATGGTTCATACGATGACTTTGCACTTGCCAGATATTTGGATGTCCCGAATGTTGGAGCAATTACCGCTCCTTCATCACCAGTTTTGGTTAACAGTGCCATAACTGCTTCTGCAAACTTTACTGACCCTGACTCCACAGGTACCCATACAGCTAGTTGGAATTGGGGAGACGGAAACACAACAACAGGAACAGTCACAGAGTCTAACGGTTCTGGATCGGTATCAAATACTCATACCTACACAACAACAGGAGTCTATACAATCACATTATCAGTTACCAATGCTAACGGAGGTACAGGATCATCAACATATCAATATGTAGCTGTGTATGACTCCACTACATCATTTGCCGGTGGCAGAAGTTTTGATAACCCGTCAAGCGCTTCACCCAACACAACTGGAAAGGTATCGTATGGCATCAGCTCGAAATATAATAATAGTAACGTATTAACGGGTAATGTGAAAATGAACTTTAAAGCTGCGTCAATTGATTTCGTTTCGACCTCTTTGTCATCTCTCGCTACGTCAAATGGAAAAGCATATCTTAAGGGCAATGGAACGGTTAACGGTTCTGGTAACTACACCTTCCTCGCAACAGGCATTGATGGAAGTGTCGTAGGAGGCAATGACTTGATCCGCTTCCAAATCAAAGACGCTTCAAACAACGTTGTTTACGACTCACAACCAGGAGCAGGAGATACAACTGATCCAACAACCGTGGTAGCCACTGGAAATATCAGAGTTCATTAACACTCAATAGACACCTCTCAAGCTATATATTATTTTACTCCCAAAGACTCGGCTGTATTCTGACTTCTCGGCGCAGGGGTCTTTTTTCATGCGTGATAGGATCAACTTCTATAGAAAGCGTTTTCTTATAAACCCACTCTTGTATGCACGTCGGGCAGAGATGAGAAGCGTTATGCTGGCGTTTTAACATCTGCTCAAGTTCATAGTTTCCGTCCCATATTCGGGACACATGCCAGGTGATCCCTTCTTTGCTAATTGCTTTCATAAACGCCGCGCCTCGTCCGGTTCGGTGCTGCTGCAATCGTTTCGGCAGGTTTTCGCTATATCCTAAATAATGCCTGGCATGTTTCAACGGGGTATCAAGATGGATGAGATAAACCTTGCTTCCTGAAAGCGGTCTCTCCTGGGGAAGCGAAGACTCGTATTGAGGAAACGGAACCAGGAAACGAACATCGAGCAGTTTGAATGGGGGAGCGGATCGTTGTTCTGTAGCGGGCATAAATAGCCATGCTAACAAACGATGTTAAGAAATGAGTAAGGGGAGGAGGGAAGTGTTGCAGGTTTGTTATCGAGGTATCTTCTTACCGTATGCTGCTTGTGCTAATGGCGCGTAACCCAAAGAGCGTAAAAATATTTGATATTCTTCAATACTGTTTGCTATCGGGTCATTGAATGGAGTTGTTATGCGGGTTGCGTCTGGATACTGCTTGTAGAGCCAGTTTTCAAAACCGTGCCAAAGGTTTTGCATATGCCCATCTTTTGGTAGTGGTTTATTCCGCAGATCAGGATAAAAATAGCATTCCCACAACACAATTGTTTTATCAATCGGGTAGTACCATGCTTGCGAGTTTCCTATTTGGTGCTGTCTCATGCCTTTGACTTGTGTTGATAGCACTTCTCCTATTGCTTCGTCCTGGTCTGCGTACTGTTTGGGCTTCGGATACATGCCAACAGTCATAAAAACCTCCGGCTCAAGTATATAGGGCTGCATGTTTACATATTGCCTGGTGCCTTTTTTCGTGCTCAGTGGAATGATCTCGTTCACCGAACTATTGTTAAAATGTTCCTCTGAAACATGCACTCTTCCTTGAACCATGCGGGGATTGTTCCGGTAGTAGGAAAACTTGCCGACAAATAGCGGGGTGTCATGTGTCCAATAATCATCATTGTCATGGGTAACTGGCGTGTAAACTGTTTGGGTCATAGAATGAGGGAAGTATAACAAATCTTCCTTAGAACGCAAGCGTTACGTTTTGCGCTCCTGCTCCCACGCTTGTCTCAGGGGCGCGTTTGGTTAATTGCTCAATCGGCATGGTAATAACCTGGCGGCCATGATCCCGAAAAAATTGCGTGATGGTCGCTACGATTTTCTTTTGTTTTATGGTTCCTGGCACACAGAGCACGCTACCAGTAGGATAACTATTTGCAACATTTTGGTAGGTTCCTTTTAAGGGTAGTAACGAGGCTGGCACTAATGCGATATTATCGAGCCTTGCTTTTTTCAACCTGGCCGGTGGTTCTGAGAAATGGTAAGGTAGGGAAGTATTCATAGTTTGTTGTTAGAGGCTGGTTGCCTCCATTGCTCGCCGTAACTCTTCTTGTCCTATTTCTACATACGCAATGGTTGTCGTGATCCGTTCATGTCCCATGAGCTTTTGGAGTTGAAACGCATTCATGCCTTTGCCTGCTTTCGCGCTGCCGAATGTTCGGCGCAGGCCATGACAACTCATCTGTTTGGTGATGCCCGCTTTTTTGAGGTATTTATCAACGATCTTCCTGACTCCTCGTATTGATAATCCCTCGCAGGAATAGTTTAAGAACAGGTGTCGATCCTGGCTCTCCGGTCTGACAGAAAGATATGATTTCAACGCCTGGACGCTCTTTTTCTCAAGCGGGATCTCCCGTTCTTTGTTTCCTTTGCCGTGGACTTTGAGTATCCGGCTTTCCAAGTCTACATCCTCTCGTACAATGGCTATCAATTCTGAGACTCGTATGCCGGTTTGGAGAAATAACTGAAGTATGGAAAAGTCGCGGGTATTGCCTCCTGCCTCTGATAACATGCGGCTGTACTCATCGGTTCGGAGTATCACTTTTCGCTTGCGCTCTTTATTTGGCATGTGAATTGTGTCAGCAGGGGAGCAAGTTATTATGTGTTCATCTTTGAGATAGGTGAAGAAACTTTTGAGAGCTGCTAATTTTCGCGCTCTGGTGACGCCGCTTCGTCCTTGGGATGAAAGATAGGCAAGATACTCGTTGACATGTGCTCTTGTTACTTGGCAGGGGATTGTCACCGTCACATCATTTTCCGAAAGCCAAAGAAAAAACTGTGTGAGGTCTGTTTTGTACGCGGTCAATGTCAATTGACTTTTATTTCCTCCCTCAAGCTCCCGCAAAAAAGCTAAGACGTTTTGTTGAAAAGTTGTTTGCTGTGTCATGGGTTCATAATGCCGGTTCTTTGCACATTTCGCAAGCAAGAAATTTTCAAAAAACCGGTTCCTATAATGTGCGTTTCGGCGCGTTATATTGTACCTTCATAGTAGAGGTTTAGGCATGAGTTTGCAAGGGGCGGTTCCTAGAATGGGACATTATGGGAACTGAGAGAACTAATTATGCTGTTTTTCAATCTCCAAGCAAAAAATTTCGCTCTTCCATCAGTTAAAAAAGATTACCCCTTGCCTATCGGTTTTAACTTATTAGAAGCGTATTCAATAATAAAAATAATCAAAGCATAAATCCCTGCAATTAGAAATGATACTCCTACAATCCAATGGAGATGCCAAAAAGCTATAACTAACCCAGCAACTGAACTTAATTCTCCAACTATAACACAACTGTCATAACCCCAAGAAAATGTGTCTTTAAATTCTTTTTTTCGACGTCTTCCTACGATAATCCATAAAGATAATAAAGGAACGGATAATGAGAGTAAAGACATAGATATTATCTCAAGAACATCAAGATTGATTTGAGAGATAAATCCTTGTATAAAAATTAAATCAACACCTAGAAAAGCGACGGCAAAAAATGGTGACCGTTCATGAGATGTTTCAGATAATTCCTTAGCGTCATTACTCATAAATTTCAACCCTTCTCCTGAAAAATTTTGTCAATTTCTAATTATCACAACGTACAAAGTCTTTCAAAAGAAAAAAACCCTTAGGAAGTAAGATTTCATCAAAATGGGGTAGTACCAACATTGCTGTCACCAGACAGCACAAATAGGGAAGTTCTCATAATCCACAGTTATGGGAATTTGAATATAAGCAGAAAGAGAGACTACACCTTTGAGTAGTTCTCAAGATACTTTTCTTTCCTTCTTTTTTGTCCGCTCCGTCTTCCTGCTTTCTTTGCCAGTTCGATGTTGTGCTTAAAATTCCCACCGCTTAATGCTCCGCCTTTCGCACCAATTCTTGAGTAAAATTCTCTGCCCTGTGTTTTTGCAGTTGTGTTTCCACCTTTGCTTCCTGCTTTTTGGTGAGCTACTTTATCACCACGCCATCCTCTTCCCTTTTTGGTTGTCATAATATATTAATATTACTATTTTCGTGGGTGAGATACAACTTTAGCAGAACAATTATAACACCTTTTTATTGCTCCCCTCTTCCCTGCGTGCGACAGCAACAGCTATTGCGGGAAAAGATCACATGGCACTCCCCTCTTACTCGTCGATCACCACCACTAGGATCAGAAGCCAAGAAGCCCACAATCCCACAAGTCCACAAAACCACTTGTATTTTTTCGGTTTTTTGCTATGCTGATTAAGCAGCCAGGATATGAGCAAGGTTATTAGTATTGCTATTAGGAAAGGTGGAGTAGGAAAAACCACAACCGCAGTAAATATAGCTACTGCCTTACATCTGAAGGGTTATAAAACCTTACTTATTGACCTCGAACATACCGCGAACGCAACTATCAGCGTAGGAATTGACCCATATTCAGTAAAGACCTCTCTGGCTGATTTATTCACTTCTCTTGATGTCACCCCCCAGGACGCCATTATACAAACCGAGTACGGTTTATCAGTGTTACCAGCATCGAAAGGGTTAGAACAAGTAGACGCAGGTATGACGGCTACTATGGTTGGTTCTTTACGTCCTCTTATTGATCCCCTACGCCAAGAGTTCGATTTTATAATCATTGACACGCCGCCAGGCAAAAGTTACTTATCAGTCGCCGCCCTTGTCGCCTCAGATAGTGTCATTATCCCCTTAGAGCCTCATTATTTGGCTATGACCGGACTTGATGAAATTATGCAGGACATAAAGAAGGTACAAAACGGCCTTAACCCGCATCTTACGATATTTGGTATTCTGGCCACGAAAGTACAGGTAAACCCAACAATAACAAGGAAAATACTTGCTTTAGTAGATCAGATGTACCCTCACCTACTTCTCCCCCATCGTATTAAATTCGCTATTAAAAATGTTGCTGCAAGTGCAGAGGGTATACCATTAGTCATTTATGACCAGCAAGATGAGACAGCCCAGGAATATATAAAACTTTCCAAAACAATCTATGAGCACGAGCAAAAATAGCCAATCATTAGACGAGATATTGAAAAAAAGAAACCCCGTTACTCTGAGAGAGCAGAGACAGGTTATACAACCTGTTGATATCTTAGCTCCACAAACCAACAAAGCTACAACCCAACAAGTGGACAAAACCACAAGTGTACTTATAGGTAAACCAATAAACCAACAAGTAAGTAACCCCACAAGTAGGAAAGCCCACAAACCTACAAAACCACAAATAGAGAAACCTACAACCCAACAAAACAGGAAAACCACAAGTACACCAGTGGTTAAATATACGACGCACCTCAGATCAGAAACCATAAAAGCGATAAAGCAGTATTCACTTGACCATGACGAGCATGATTATGATATTGTGCAGGAGGCGTTGGATTATTTTTTCTCATTGAAGGATTAAAACTATGCCATCATTTAGCTTATTCGGAAAAAGGAAAGCAGCACAAAAGAGGAAAGTTATAAAATCAGGGAATGAGAGGCTAAAGCGAGAGAAAATCACCATTTACCCAACGCCAGAGCAGGTTAATAAGCTCTATGAATTGATAGAGGACTTTAGAAAGCGAACTGGTGTACGTATTAACCAACAAGACCTTATCCGCCGCCTCATTGATAGTGCAGATAGTAAAACCGTTTTACCGTAAAATACGGTATTTTTTCTCCCCTTGACAAGCAGCCATTATTTTTGCCATGCTAAAAGGACTGAAAGACACAAAAAAACCGATCTTCAAAATCGGTTATTTGATATAGCTTCTATCTGAACAATTTAAGCTTATCAAACCACTTACCTTGTGTCAAGTGGTATTTTTTTGTGCCTCAAAGACTATATCATACTAGACGATTAGTAGCTCTTTCATAATCAAACGGCTTGCCATTTACGGGTAGAACGCAACTGTCATACGTGTTTCATTTTACCCGTAGCTGGTAACAGTTACCCTAGAAACTCCACGCACGATCTGGCCTTACTCTGCAATATGAGGATTGTCTTTCGCCAGATAGGGAACCGATCTCGTAATCGGACTAAGAGCAAAGACCTGAGTTACTCTGCCGGACAAAACCGGTTCCGTTGTTTCGCGATGGTAAAAACGTTGCGAAGCAACGGACAAGTAAAGCGAGAGAAATAGGCGTTCCAAGCGTCACCCCTGGGGAGAGGATTGTTAAGGAGAGGGGTAGGGGAGTCAGTGGAGAAAACGGTGTATAAACACGCTCCGAATGTGGATAACTGGACGTAAAACCGACGCCGACGCACGCCGAAAACGTTACCCCGACGGTCACACCCGGCGAAGATCCAACAACCGCGCAGCGGTGTAGGGCAAGATAACCCCACACCTCCCCCCGCCCGCATAGCCACCGTACAGCCTGCACCACCAAAAAATAGTATGCGCCCCACCCCGAAAAAGACGAATACCGCCCGTACCCAACAGGGGAAAGCATTGAGGCGAAAGACCGTCCACTTGACCTTATGGGTCAGACCTGTAGTAAAAGCGGAATTAGAGCGCCTGGCTGAGCAGGAAGGGTTAAGCGTTTCTGCAACCGGCGCGGCATTTCTTGAGAAAGCAGTACAAGAGGATCTTCACACCCAACACGGCGCGCTCCTGGAAACCATCATTGACAAGGCCATAGCAAAACACATGCGATCCTACAGCAACCGCCTCGCAGTCCTTCTTGTGCGAAGTCTTTTTACGACTGAGCAGACCAGGAGCATCGTCACCAACATTTTAGGCCGACAAGAAGGCGTGACCCAACCCATGCTTGAAACTATTCTCAACGGTTCAAGTAACACAGCAAGAGCGAATATCACGCGCATCACCCCGCAACTCAAGACCCTTGTAGAAGCGGTACAAAAGCAGCTCACGGAAGAGGTGACAGCCAGTGGTTGACATGGCAATTTTTAAGGCGACCTACACACACAAAGCCGCAGGCGCAAAAGCATCAATCCGATACATTGAACACCGGCCAGGAAAAGACAACGCGAAGATAACGAGAACTCTTTGGGGAGTAGACGGAAAAATGGAACGACAAGAAGCCTACCAAATGATTGATGAAGCAGAGAAGGGCAGTCTCTTTTTTCGTTTCGTCATTAGCCCTGATCCAGCCACAGAAGACACAGAGCGCGACATATTTTTACGGGAGATCACAGAACACACCATGCTCGGATTAGAAGACCGCTTCCGAAGACACATCCAATGGGTAGCGGCAACCCATGACGACCACGCGCCCCACCGCCACGTCCACATCATGGCTATTCTTCCCAAAAAGCTCCAGGTGCATGACTTGAAAGCGTTACGCTCCATTGCAACCGAGGCAGCACTTGAGCAGCGACACCAACGAGACGCAGCCCGCCAGGAGCAGCAGCGGGGAAAGGAGCAGCCGCAATGGGAGTTACACCGCTAACGAAACGACACTGGTTCTTTTTTTGCGCTCTTGTATTCTCTTGCTCAATACTGGCAGCGTTTCTCTGGAGTGTTGTTTCTACGCTCATTGCAGCAAACCCGCTTGTAACGCCTATTCGTATAAGTATCGTCGGTGTGTGTGCATTTTTCCTCTTTTTCCTCTTCTGGTTACGTTTCTGGCTGGCAAGAAATACATGGGTTTCACTTTGGGTCTACGCCTCTCCCTGGTTACTTACAAGCAGTATCCTTCTTCCCATACTTCCCTTGTTTGCCATAGCCCCTCTTGCTCCCATTGTTTCACTGCTTCTTGCTCTCTGGGGATATTATCTTTGCTTCTATCCGCTCATAGGACTTGATACGAGGCTGCATAGAGCGCGTTTTGCAAAACATCATGAGCTCGCAGACTTACTCCACCATACACCAGTAGCTATGAGCTTGCTGTTCGGAGGAAACCGCTTGCGTCATTTTTTCCTTGTCCGTTCCCTAGCCACACGGCGCGAACTTGGCAATATGTTAATTGTTGGCCCGACCAGAAGCGGGAAGGGCTTGTTGGCAACAAGCCACCGCCGGATACCGAAGCATACTCGGCCCGGTGTATGTGCTTGACCCAACAGGTGTTGGACACCGCTATGATCCACTTCTCAACAAGCACACCGAAGACGAATTAATTTTTGCTGCTACTCATTTACTGTTTAAGCCTGACGAAGGCGACGGCGCAATCTTTACGCAGCGTGCCACCGCCATGCTCACACAAATTTTTCTCGCAGCCAGAAAAGTCAACGCGCCGCCTCTGCCCTATACCCGGCAGACGCTACGGTTAGGGTTACAAGGAGCAGCGAAACAGCTTCATGCAATTTCACCTGTCCTTGCGACACTGCTTTTAGATGTTCGGTATGAAGAGGCTAACTTTACCGATAGGTTTTTACTTTCCGCATGGGGAACGTTAACCGCGAGAATGCGCCCCTTATTAACAGAAACGGTTATCCGTTGTTTTGCCGGTTCGGACTTTACGCCAGCAGAGCTTATGCAGGGAGAGAAGCCGATGAGCGTGTATCTTCGATGGCCTGAGCAAAACTTACTGGCACTTTCACCAATGGTGAGACTTTTATGGGGATCAATCATTGATGAACTGATAACCACCTACGACAAGGCAAAGGGGAAGGAATGCAAGCCGGTACTCCTGTTAATTGACGAAGCAGGGAGAACCGCAATCCCAACACTTGCCGATCATGCCACCACCGTTGTCGGCAGAGGAGTATCATTATGGCTTGCCATGCAATCACTCTCACAGCTTGAAGCGGTCTATGGCAAGGCACGCGCCCAGGTATTAAAAGACAATATGGAGAGCCAAATCTACTACCGACCAACAGACTTAGCCACCGCCGAGTATTTAGAGCATCGGTTAGGCAGAAAATCAGCCTACGCCAAATCAATAACCGAGCGAGGAAAAGCCGAAAGCAGCCACGGACAGAGTGAGCAGGGAATACCGCTGATGACCGCGCAGCACATCATGCAAATGAAAGACCAGGAGATACTCGCGTTTCATAGACGTTTGCCGCCATTGAAGGTGAGAAGAGTCGATTGGAGACACCATCCAACGCTTCTAAAAAGAAGACAGGTACCGGCACCACTACTTTCCGCTTTACCGGCTCTCGCAGAAACACCTATTGACAGTTCCAGAGATGAAATGCTGAATACCAACGGATATATTGACCCTGATATGAGACAACCGCAAGCGATGTCTCAAACCGTGTACAACGCCCTAGAAACGCCGTAGAACGTTTTTTCCAGGCAAACCGATCATTGGTCTATCCCAGGAAAAAACAGGCGTTGGAGACGCTTTGAGACTGTTGAAAAATACCAGGCAAATGCTTACTGTTTGTTGTACCTATGGCAGAGAAAAAAGGGAGAGAAAAAAGCCCGAAACTAGAAAGATATTATCAAAAAAGTTTATGGGGAGGGGAAGGGCGTCAAGCGTTCCTAGATCCTCTGCTGAGTGCTTCCACGCCACCACCGACACCACGGAGAAAAGGGAACCCAAACGTGGCAACGCCCTCTTTGTGGGAACCGGCGCACATGCTGACGACACCACCATCGTATCTCATACCCTCAACACAAGCGAATGCAGCATATCCAAACATTGAACCTGGGGGAACACCTGTCCCTGTTCCCGAACATGACACGCCGAGACTGCAAGACCGGGTCCAACGAAGAGGCGTGACAACCCTTTCAAGCGCGGAACTGCTGACCCTTGTGCTTCGCACAGGAGAGGCCAGTGAGAGTATCGTGCCCCGTCTCTATTCGCTTCTTTCCAGCTACAATGTGCAGCAATTATTGCATATAGACTTTGGCGAGTTGTGCCAGCAGTACGGGTTAGGAGAAGCCAAAGCAGCGCAGCTTCAGGCAGTGCTTGAAGTGGCGCGCAGGCTGACCATTCCACGGGATGAGGAAAGGTACACCATTAAAAGCCCGTTAGACGCGGCCAATTTCGTCAGGCCGGAGATGGAATTTTTAGATCACGAGGAGTTGCGCGTCTTAGTCTTGGACACAAAAAACCAGGTGGACGCGAACCTGCTCCTCTACCAGGGAACCATCAACAGTTCGGTGCTTCGTGTTGCTGAAATCTTCCGGCCAGCCATCACCCGAAAGTCACCTAATATTATCATTTGTCACAATCACCCGTCAGGTGATCCTACACCCTCACCAGAGGACATCACCACCACCGAGCAAGTCATTGAAGCTGGCAAATTCCTTGAAGTTGAACTCCTCGACCATATCATCATTGGCAAAAACCCCCGCTTTGTCAGTTTGAAAGAACGATTGCGCTGGTAGGAGCGAAGGAAACCTCTTTTTTCATCAAGCCCCATCAGACGCGAGAACAACTGTTTTAGGACAGATGTTTACCACCGTCTGTACCGCGTTGTAGAGACCCAGGAGCGGCTTTTTCCCTGTGAGGAATGCAAAGGTACGTCTGAAAGAAAACGGTCATTGCAGGCGCATTTTTCAGACGGTTGAAAAAAACCCCTCAAAACGTCTTAGATCTGCACATTTGCCCCTCAGTTTTTCAGCGTATTGGTAAAAGTTACCACTTCAATTGAAAACAACTTGTGCACGTCGTGACAGGTCACGCAAAATTCACTACTCCGCCATCGTACCAAAAGCAACAGATAACCCACAAACAAGAAGCGAACCGAACTTTTGTGAGGGTAGGTTTGGGTTTGTGGGTAGAGGCGGGGAGAGGGGCACCCCGCCAAGCAAGGCAGAGAGCTAGGGGAAACGCGGTAACAGTGGTGTATTATACACCACGTTCTGAAAGGCAATCCACTACTCTATTGAGCGGCGATACACCACTCAAAACGTGCCAATACATCAATCAAAACGGCTTTTCAATAAGCGCATGAGAGGCACTATCAAGACCTGTAAACACTGGCTCAACAAACACAGAGGGGGAAAGTTTCTCACCTGGGACATACGCGAACAAGAACAGTGATGCAAGGCTACTTTCTCCTATGGCATCATTTGCTATTTCCATAAGAGAGGTTACGCGCTTCTTATCGCCGGAAGTAACCACAAACGCAATCGTCAAAGCATCTAACCCCAGGTTTTTGATACACGCGCCGTACCCTGTAAATTTCTGCTCAATGCGTTCTGTATTTTCCGTACTCCGGTCTATTTCTAGCAGGAGATGAATAATCTCACCTGTTTGTGTCTGATAGGTAAGCAGCCCATCAGGAACAATAGTAGATGAAAGGATACTTTTTAATGTCCGTTCTGCTTTCAGATCAACTAAAGAAAGGAACGGCTGAATACTTGGCACGTGGAAACCAGCAACCAACGCCGCGCTACAATCTAAGGTATGCTCTAAAAACACCTGTTTTCTCTCACCAGTACCGTGAGCAAAGAATACTTGTAACGGCTTGCCGCCACTCACGCGGGGAAGTTGCGTAATAGCTAATTTACTATTGTCAACCATGTCATTGAGTTTTTTTCGTAAGTAATTTTTGTTCCCCTCTTTTTTGCTCAAAAGAGCTAGTAAATTATCTAACGTGATGAAATGGACATGTGATACGGCAGTCAAAATATCTTGCTCCAGATCACCAGAGAAGACAATACAAGGTTTCTGTTGTGTTTGTGAAGGTTTCAGAGTCCGACGCTTGAACGTTTCAGGAGAAGGAACCAGATACAGACGCGGGGAAATGTTCTCTTTACCAATATTATTAATAGGTGTTAATAAATGCTTAGCATACGCAGCTTCCAAGCTATCAAGTTTCCTATGGTCTACCTTGCCAATCGGGAGCGTAGGAGTTGTGATAAGTTGCGCTTTTCCATTGAGGGTAACTATGGCTTGTTGACGCTGTAAATTCTCAAAAATCATTTTAGCTTCTGTGCTGTTTGCCGCAGCAGCAAACGGCGAAGGTGAACTTCTCTCACCCAGGACAAAGGAAAAGAAACCAGAACTTTCCTCTTGTTGCGGTCTATAAAATCTACTTACTAAGGTACTGCTATCCGAGACCTCCG
>WNGK01004346.1_pt1 | contig 18487 bp, 17 predicted proteins | sample 5400601 | NCBI WGS metagenome assembly WNGK01 (sample SAMN13153376, study PRJNA577476) | soil metagenome | isolation source: 60 cm soil or saprolite under Garry oak tree replicate 1 | place: USA:California | collected 2016-06-15
GACACCATGCTGCGCTGGCACCGGGACATCGTCCGCCGCCGCTGGGCCGCCAGGTCCATGCGCGGCAAGGCCGGCCGGCCGGCGACCCGCCGGAACATCAGGGCCCTGGTCCTCCGGCTGGCCCGCGAGAACCCCGGGTTATGTGGAGCCGGGGATTATGTGGAGCCGGGGATGTCCTCCTTCTGGTCGTGGTGTCTGTGAGCCGGGTTGTCAGCAGGATCGCCGGATGCGAGCTCCACATAACTTTTCGGTGCTCACAGGTCTTCGAGCCATTGGATGATGTCCTTGTTGACGTGCCAGCGGATTTCACCTTCCGGGTCGGGAACGAGGGGTGGGCAGCGTTCGATCGCTTTGCGTTTCATCGCCATGTCGATCTCGATGTACTCACTTGTGGTGGTGATGGAGGTGTTGGATGGGGGCGTTCCCCGGGTGGGGCAGGCCACGGCGCCGCCGGTTGAGCGCTGCCCGGCGCGTTTCCGTCCGGTCAGGGATGAGTACCTGTCGGCGTGCCGGCGGCGTGGGAACGCCGAAGCCAGCGTCGTGACGAAGAAGCGCGCTGCGGATCAGTTCCTGGCCTACCTCGACGAGGTCGGTCGGGAGACCCTGGACCAGGCGCAGGCCCGAGACTTGGCCGGGTTCTGGGCTCGGCGTCAGCACCGGGGCTACGCCCCGAAAACCAGCGGCTCGCTGCGTTCGGCGTTGGCCGACTTCCTGCGTCACCTGCGTGAGGACGGGCAGATCCGGGAAGACCTGGCCGGGCGGCTACCGCCGCAGCGCTATCCCAGGCGCGGCCAGTCGGCCCCGCACCCGTGGACGGCTGGGGATGTCCGTCTGGTCTTGGAGCAGATCGACCGGCAATCCGCGATCGGGAAACGCGACTGCGCGATGGTCCTGCTGACCGTCAGGCTCGGTGTGAGGGTCGGAGACCTGCGCCGCTTGGAGCTCGGATGGTTTGACTGGCGGGCCAAGACCTTGGCGTTCAGGCAGCACAAGACCGGCGTGCCGTTGACGCTGCCGCTGCCGGGCGATGTCGGATGGGCGGTGATCGATTACATCCGGCACGGCCGGCCGGAGGCGGCCTGCCGGCAGGTGTTCGTCAAACACCGCTACCCGTTCACCGCGTTCGGCTCGTCCACCTCGGTGGGCTGCCGGCTGAGCTATTACGCGCGGCGCGCCGGGATCGTGTTCGCGGCCGGACGCTCGCACGGCCTGCATTCGCTGCGCGGCGCGCTGGCGGTCGCGATGCTCCAGGACGACACGCCGCCGCCGGTGGTGACCGCTGTTCTGGGTCACGCGGCGGGCACCACGACCGCCGCGCACTATCTCAGGCTCGACACCGAGCACCTGCGCCGCTGCGCCCTTGACGTCGAAGATGTCCTTCACGCGGAGCAAGGGGCACGGCGATGAACGCGCTCACGCTGAGCGACCTGATCGACACGCTGCTCGCGGCACGCCGCGCCGGCGGATTCCGGTACGACAGTCAGGAACGGGTGCTGCGGCAGTTCGTCGAGCACTCCCGCCGAGACGGCTACGCGGACGGCTCGATCATCCAAGAAGCCGTCGAGGAATTCCTCTACGGCCGCCACCTCAAAGCGTCCACCATCCGCCGCGAGGAGATCATCCTTCGCGAACTGGCAGAACACGCCCGCCAGTTCGGCTGGCAAGCATGGGCGCCGCCAACGCTGACACGCGTGAAGACCCGCCACCGGCCGCCGCCCTACGTGTTCAGCGACGAGGAGATCCGCCGCCTCTTCCACGCGATCGACACCCAGCCGCTGTCGGAGATGTCGAACAGGGCGCTGGTCGACCCGGTGCTGTTCCGGGTTCTCTACGCCACCGGGCTGCGCATCTCCGAAGCGCTCAACCTGCAACTACGCGACGTTGATCCGGCGCGCGCCACGCTCGAGGTGCGCGACAGCAAGAACCGCGAGAGCCGCGTCGTGCCCATCACCACGCGCCTCGCCGACTCCCTGCAGGGCTACATCGCGGCCGCACGCCGACCCGGAACCCGCCCACCATCTGTTCCACACCGGCGACCCGACCAAACCGGCCGACCAATCCACGATTTACAATCGGTTGCGCCGCTACCTCGCCGATGCGGACATCCCCCATTTCCCGGGCGGCCCGTCGGACTCCTCACACGAAGAGAGGTCGAGGTCCTCGACCTGATCTCCAAGGGTGCAAAGACCTCCGATGTCGCCGCGGAGCTCGTGATCAGCGAGAGTACGGTTCTACTCGCACGTCAAACACATCCTGCGAAAGATGCCCGCGCATAACCGTACGGAGGCCGTATCGCGCTATCTGCGGCTGAAGTCCAGGGCGCAGCGAGCGCCGTAGCAACGAGCGCCTCTATGTCGTCGCCGCAGGTCCGGCACGCGTACGCGCAGACCGGCTGGCGGGAGTGCCGACGGCGGCCTCGCACCACGTAATCGGCCACTGGGGGGAGAAAGCTCGCGCCGCCGGGCGATGTGCGATCGCCCGGTGCGCTCCTAGTCTGCGGTAGTACCTCGAAGGGAGCACCCATGACACGTCGTCGGAGCATCACTCAGACGCACCAGCGTATCGCGCAGCTGGGGTGGGAGCCGAGCTATCACGAGCCCGAAGTCCGCTACGCCTCGCGCTATCGCTTTCCGACCAAGGCGAAGGACCCCATGAAGCACATCATGCGGGAGTACCTGCCGATGGAGCTGGAGAAGGACGAGCGGGTGTACGGCGGACAGGACGCGGCGGTCCGAGCGGACATGGGGAACAAGGCGCAGGAGCGCTGGCTGGAGATCCTCAAGCCGTTCGTCACGGTGACGGGCTTCGCGGAGATCGGCGCGGGGCGCTGCATGTCGATGCTCATCGACGCCGTTCCGAACAACGAGCTGCGCAACGGCTACCACGTCCAGTTCGTCGACGAGGTCCGCCACACGGGGCTGCAGACTTCGCTGGCGCGCTGGTACGCCAAGCACTCACCCGATCCGGCCGGCTGGCACAACGGCGCAGCGGCGATGCCGAAGGACTTCATCACCGCGGCAGGCATGAACATGCTGTCGCACTTCATCGTCGGCGACCCGATCCAGTGCGCGTTCACGCTGCAGGTCGTGGCCGAGACCGCGTTCACGAACGTGGTCTTCGTCGCGCTTCCCGACGTGGCTGCGCGCAACGGCGACTTCATGCTCCCCACGACGTACCTGTCGGTGCAGTCCGACGAGGCGCGCCACATCTCGAACGGCTACGCGACGCTGCTGACGGTGCTGCAGGACGATCACAACGCGCCCTTGATCGAGCGCGACCTGCAGCAGGCGTGGTGGATCAACCACGCGTTCCTGGACGTGTTCGCCGGCGCGGTCATGGAGTACTTCTCCCGCGACCGGTCCGACCCGGAGTGCTTCCTGGACAAGTGGGATCGTTGGATCCGCGACGACTGGTATCGCGCGTACATCCTCAAGCTCGGCAAGCTCGGGCTCAACGTGCCGCCGGACATCTTCGAGCGTGCCCGCGAGCGCATCGTCAAGGGCCTGCACCACAAGATGGCGATGTTCGCGTTCGCCTCCTGGCCGCTGCACTTCTGGCGCTTCGACGCGCTGGACGAGCGCGACTTCGAGTGGTTCGAGTCCAAGTACCCGGGGTGGTACGACGAGTACGGCTTCTTCTGGGAGGCGTTCCGCACGCTCGACGACCCAGCAGAGAAATCGCTGCTGCTTTCGGGCATGCTCGCTGACGCGCCGCCGTTCTGCTGGACCTGCCAGATGGCGAGCGTCATCGACGAGGACCAGTGCCACCGCGTTGTCGGCGACCGGACGCGCTTCTACTGCTCCAAGGAATGCCGGTGGTTGGACCAGTCCAACCTCGGGCGCTACACCGGCGACCGCAACTGGTTCGACCGCTACCACGGCTGGAAGCTCCAGGACGTCATCCGCGACCTCGACTTCCTGCGCGAGGACGGCCGCACGCTAATCGGCCAGCCCCACCTGCGCTCTGAGGGCCGTTGGACGATCGATGACATCGCCGCCATCGACCTCACGATCGAGAGCCCCAACATCAACACAGCTAAGGCCCGCGGCCTGCCGAGCGGCAACTGGCACGAGCCGTTCGCCGCGGCGCAGAGCAATGGCGGCGCCGGCCGGGCCACGAACGGCCACAAGAGCGGCGGCTGAGCGCGAGACGAAGGGTCGAGACCATGGCCATGGCCACAGTGCTGTTCGAACCGATCGGCGAGGAGATCGAATGCGCGGAGGACGAGACCGTTCTCGACGCCGCCTTCCGCCAGGGATACAGCCTCGTCTACGGCTGCCGTGAGGGGCAGTGCTCGGCGTGCAAGTGCTACTTGCTCGAGGGCGAGGTCGCGCTGAAGCGTTACTCGACCTTTGCCTTGTCGGAGAGCGAGGAGAGCCAGGGCTACACGCTGCTGTGCCGCGCGATGCCGGAGTCGGACCTCGTAGTCGAGCTGCTGCACTTCGACCCCGACGACTATCGCACTGACGTCGTGATCCGGGAGGGGCGTTCCACGATCCTCGCGATCGAGTCGCTCACACACGACATCACACGGCTGCACCTGAAGATCGAGGAGCCCGACGACTTCGATTTCAAGCCCGGCCACTACGTCGATCTGCTGATCCCCGGCACGGACGAGAAGCGCTCCTTCTCGCTTGCCAATCTGCCGGGGGACGGGCATCTCGAGTTCATGATCAAGCGCTATCCCGGTGGCCGCTTCTCAGGGATGCTCGAGAGCGAACTGTCGCCGGGAGACGAGCTCTGCTTCACAGGACCGTACGGCGCGTTCTACCTCCGGCAGTCCGAACGGCCGATCCTGATGGTCGCCGGAGGCTCGGGGATGGCACCGGTCCTGGGAGTACTGCGACAGCTGGCGCAGCAGGAGAGTGAGCGGAGGGTGCGGTTCTTCTACGGCGCGCGCACCCGGAGCGACCTCTTCCACCTCGACGTCATCAATGAGTTCGGCGAGCGGCTCGGGGACTTCGAGTTCGTGCCCGTCCTTTCAGACCCAACCGAGGAGTGCGCGTGGGAGGGCGAGACCGGGTTCGTCCACGAAGCCGTCGCGCGCTACCTCGACGGCGGCGCCATGGACGGCGACCTCGAGGCGTATATGTGCGGTCCACCCCCGCTGATCGACGCCGCGAGCGAGCTTTTGATCGACGGCCACCAGATTGCCGACACGCAGATCCACTACGACAAGTTCACGACGGCTGCGTCGGCCGACGACTAAGCCGACGTCCCCGACTGACCACCGCGTCCGAGGAACGACCATGACTCAACCTCCAGCCAAGAAGTTCTCCGACCAGCCCGCAGACCGCGGCGACGAGGCTCTACGCTCGTTTCAGTGGTTCACGCCGGCCAAGCGCCGCGCGACGCTCTACGAGGACGTCACCGTCGACAGCCAGCCGTCGATCCACCGGCACGTGACACGCGGCTGGCCGGTGTCGTTCGAGGACGGCCGCGGCACGTGGGACGACCGGTCGACGGCGCTGAAGGCGACGGACTGGTACGACTTTCGCGATCCCGGTGAGCAGTGGGAGCGCACGTTCTACCAGCTGGGTACCGGCTTCGAGCGCCAGATCGAGGGGGCGGTGCGCTCGGCGACCGTCGATCGCCTGTTCACGGACTTCGCGCCCGACTGGGTCGAGTTCCTACGCCAGAACCTCCAGGTGCCGGCGTACGTGGAGCACGGCTTGTGGCTGGCCACCGCCACGGCCGCGCGCGACTGCCTCTCGGACACGATCACGCACGCCGTGGTGCTGCAGGCCGCGCTGAAGCAGCGGCTCGCGCAGTCCATCGTGCTCTACGCGATGGACCTCGAGCAGCATTTCGGGGAGTTTCCGATCGAGCCCGCCAAGACCCGGTTCCTCGAGAATCCGGCCTGGCAGCCGGTCCGCGACTATCTCGAGCGCCTCAGGACCACGACGGACTGGGGTGAGCTCGTGATCGCCGCCAACGTGTGCTTCGAGCCGCTCGTCGGCGTGCTGATCCGGCGCGAGCTCGGGATCCGGGCGGCCACGGCCAACGGCGACACCGTCACGCCTGTGCTCGCCCGCGTCGGTCAGCTCGAGTGGGATTGGATCGCGGGATGGACCGCCGCGCTGACGCGCATGGTCCTCGAGGACGAGCGCCATGGCGCCGCGAACCGCGATGTCGTCGCGGGCTGGCTGGCCGATTGGCTGCCCCGCGCGCGGGGCGCGGCCGAGGCCCTCGGCGGGATCGTCGACGAGCTGCCGATCGGCTTCTCGTTCGAGCCGGGACTGGAGCGCGTCCTGCGCGACGCGGAGGACTACTACGAACGAGCCGGCGTCGCCGGCTTGGTGGAGGGTATGGCATGACCGAAGCTGGCGATGCGGCCCCTGTCGCTGGTCCCGAGGCCGGCGGTGAGTACAACTTCGTCGGGATCGTGATGGCCAAGAGCGCCGAGGGCGACGCCGTCGCCGCGGTGATGCGCCGTCAGGAGGGCGTGACGGTCCTCGACCAGCCTGCGTTCTGGGACGTCCGGGCAGAGAACCGGCTGGTGATCAACTTCGACGAGGTCAGCGAGGAGCTGGGCTTCGAGATCGACGCCTACACGATCCAGCACGAGATGTCGACGCACTACGGCCGCATGGTCGCGACCGACGACTCGCTGATGCTGTTCTCCGATCCGCTCGAGGCGATGGAGTACCTGGTCTGACGGAGGCCGGTGGCGACCGGCAGCGGCCGGCGCTCAGGCGCCGCGGCTGCCGGTGTTGACCAGCTTCATGTAGCGTGACACCGCCTCGGCCCGGTTGGCCGCGCGCAGCTTGCGCAGGACTTGCGACACATGGGACTTTACGGTCGCCCGCGAGATCACGAGCTGATCTGCGATGTGGGCGTTAGTCAGGCCGTCGGCCATGAGCCTGAGCACCTCGAGCTCACGGCGCGTCAACAGGTCGGCGAGCCGCGAGTCCGCCGTCGCGGTTATCGACGCCGCGACCATCGACGCCGCCGAGTGGGCGGCCTCGGTCTCCGCTTCAGCGGTGCCGAGCTCGACCTCCGCTAGGGTGTCGTCGAGCGCGGTCGCTGCGGCGGCCATCATGTTCTTCATCTTCGAGCGCTGTGTCCACAGGCGCTCGCGCAGGGTCGTGCGCTCGAACGCGTACCCGAAGCCCTCGGCGAACGTCCACAGTGCGTCGCGGTCGATCAAGTCGACGTCGCGGCCGGCGAAGTAGTGGTCGGCGTGCAGGAAGCCGATGACCCGGCCGTGCGGCATAACCGGCGCGGCGACGTAAGAGCGGGTGCGAAACCCCTGCACGAGCTCCTTGTTCGTGCGCGGGTCGTTCTGGGCGTCTGCCACGATCACCGGGGCCCGGCGGCGGATCATCTCGGTCTCGATCAGCGAGTGGTCGAGTCGCGGTCGCACCCGCAGCGTCAACTCGAACAGGCTTTCGGCCCAAGCCGGGTCCCCCGCGACATAGACGGCGCCGCCGACCATTTCGGAATTCTCTTCGCGGAACAGGACCGCGCGGTCGAATCCGACAGTGCGGCACAGCTCCTCGGTCGAGCGATTGATCATCTGGCCGATGTCGTTGAGTCCGCGGAGGTGGCTGAGCGCTTCTTGCACTCGGCTGAGCGCCTGCAGCCGGCGGTCCGTCGACAGCCGCCGGACCTCATCGTGCAGCGCGGCGAGCTCGAGCGCGACCTCGCAGACCTCGAGGATGGGTGGGCGCTCAAGTTGCGCCGCTGCGATCCGGATCAAGGTCGCCGTCGCTGCCAGCGCCTCCGACACCTGCGCCTCGAGCTGATCGAGGGTAGATGCGCCACCGGCCGCCCGCTCGAAGTGCTCGACGAGCTCCTCGGTGCGCGCCAACGCCCGCGCAGCGCGCTCCTCGAGCGCGACCTCACGTTGAGTCTGTGGACGTTTCTGCGGCGGTGCTGTGCTCATCGTTCTGGCGCTCCCTTTCGGCGCCATTATGGACCGGATTAGTCCGCCGGGCGGAGGGAAACCGGCCCGGCGGGCGATGTATGGACGAACGGTCGACCCTAGCATTGCTCCTCACAGCGAGCGACCACTGCGGCGAGGAGACGGACATGGCGTATTTCGAGAGCGATCAAGAGGTCTACAAGTACGTGGGCGGCGTGTTCCGCGCGGCGGCCGAGCATCCGGACGCGGGGCCCAAGCTCAAGGCAGCGGGCGTGACGCTTCAGCTGACCTACACGGACCCCGACTCCCAGCTGACGGTCACGTTCGCAGATCCGATGGAGATCGTCGAGGGCGACACCGACAGGAAACCCGACGTGCAGCTCTTCATGGCGGCGGACATCGCCGACAAGTTCTGGCGCGGTGAGTACAACCTCGCGGTCGGCCTCGCCAAGGGCGCGGTCAAGTCGAAGGGACCGGTCAGCACGATCCTCAAGCTGGTCCCCCTTACAAAGCCGCTGTTCCCGATCTACAAGGACCTGACCGCCGAGAAGGACCAGGGCGTGGTCGAGGCCTGACGCCACCACGCCGGAGGGGACGATGGAAGGCATCGCGACCCTCCGCCTCGCTCGTCGTCACCGTCAGGGACGTCCCCGATCCCCGAAGAGCCCGCGGCCTGCGTCTCCCTCCCGGGGCCGCGGCTCTTCGCGGAACTTGACATCACCGAAGCAGACTGGAAGGAAAGCATGTACCACTACGTGATCGTTGGAGCTGGCTCGGCGGGCTGCGTGCTCGCCGCGCGCCTGAGCGAGGATCCAGACGTGAAGGTTGCGCTGATCGAGGCCGGCGGACCGGACACGGCGGACGAGATCCACATCCCCGTCGCGTTCGGCGGGCTGTTCAAGAGCCGCTACGACTGGGACTTCTCGAGCGAGCCGGAGCCCGGGCTCGGCGGCCGCCACGTGTACATGCCTCGCGGCAAGGTCCTCGGCGGGTGCAGCTCGATGAACGCGATGATCTACATCCGCGGCAATCGAGCCGACTACGACGAATGGGCCGCCGACGGCGCTGAAGGCTGGAGTTACGACGACGTCCTCCCGCATTTCAAGCGTGCGGAGGACAACGAGCGCGGCGCGGACGCGTTCCACGGCGTCGGCGGGCCGCTGACCGTTGCCGAGAGCCGCTCGCGTCATCCGCTTGCCGAAGCGTTTGTCGAGGCCGCAAAGCAAGCCGGGTACGAGGAGAACCCGGACTTCAACGACGCGCACCAGGAAGGTGTCGGGCGCTACCAGGTCACGCAACGCGGCGGTATGCGCTGCAGCACGGCGGTCGCCTACCTGCATTCTGCGATGGAGCGCCCCAACCTGACGGTGCTGACCGACGCGCAGGCGCTGCGCGTGCTCTTCGACGGCGAGCGTGCGAGCGGAGTCGCGGTCATGCGCGGCGACCAGGTGGAGGAGGTGCGGGCTGAACTCGAGGTCATCCTGTCGGCCGGCGCCTACCAGTCGCCGCAGTTGCTGATGCTCTCGGGCATCGGCCCCGCCGACCATCTGCCGCTGCTGCAGATCGACGTGCGGGCCGACCTGCCGGTTGGGCAGGGCCTGCAGGACCACCTCATGGCGCTGGTCAACTGGAAGACGGACGTCGAGTCGCTGATGACCGCGCTGACCCCGGAGAACGTCGCGCTGCTGCAGTCCGAGGGCCGCGGTCCACTGACGTCGAATATCGGCGAGGCCGGCGGCTTCATGCGCACACGAGCCGGCCTCGACGCGCCCGACGTTCAGTTTCACCTGGCGCCCGTGCTCTTCTACGACGAGTCGCTGGGGCCCGTCGTCGAGCATGGGTTCGCGTTCGGTCCGTGTGTGCTGAAGCCGACCAGCCGCGGGCAGGTCACGCTGCGCTCGGCCAGGCCGGACACGAAGCCGCGGGTCGTCCACAACTACCTTGCGACGGACGATGATCGCAAGAGCATGCTCGCCGGTATGCGGATCGCGATGGACATCGCGGGGCAGCCAGCGATGCAATCGGTGATCAGCGGGCCGTTCGTCGCGCCCGCGTCGGGCTCCGACGAGGATCTGATGGATTTCGCGCGGCGCAGCTCGCAGACGCTCTTTCACCCGACTTCGACCTGTGCGATCGGTTCCGTTGTCGACTCGCGGCTGCGCGTGCTCGGCGTCGAGGGCCTGCGTGTGGTCGACGCCTCGGTCATGCCGTCGGTCCCGCGCGGCAACACCAACGCGCCGACGATCATGATCGCCGAGCGTGCCGCTGGCCTTATCCACGAGGACAAGCTCGCCGCCAGCGGCGTCGTGACCGCGTGATGCCAGCTGCGCCAGAGCGAGCGAACGGAGCGGAAGATGGCTGTCGTCGAGCTGAATAGGGTTGGACCCGAAAGCGCAGCAGTGCCGCTTCGCGGGATTCGCGAGGCGCTGCACCGGCTGCGCGCCGTTGAGTCGACATTGCAGATGCTCGACAGCGTCACGGCCGAGGTGTGCCGGTCCTGTGGCTTCGACCGTTGCGTGTTCTTCCGTCTCGACGGCGCATCGCTGACGCCGGAGCGCGCGCATTTCGCCGGAGACCCGCATTGGCAGGATGACTGGCTGGATTCGGCGCGTTCGCACCCGGTGGTGCTCGACGCGCGCGACCCCGAGATCAACCTCCTGCGCCGCCAGGTCGCCGTGCTGGCGATCGACGCGCGAGAGTCGGCACACGGCGTTCGCGAAATCCTCGACGGCGCGGGGATGACCGCGTATGTCGCTGCTCCGGTGACGGTCCGCGGTAACGTGATCGGGACGCTGCACGCCGATCGCTACTTCGGCGGCCGGGGCGTCGACGTGGTCGCGCGCGACGTGCTCGCCGTTTTCGCAGAGGGCTTCAGCTGTGCGCTGGAGCGGACGCTGCTCCTGGAGCGCATGCGTCTCCAGTCGCGGCGGGTGCGCGCGCTGCTGGCCACGGCGGCGGAGACGACGATCGAGGAGATTGGCGACGCCGGTGTCGAGTTCCCGCCGCGAGCCGCCGGGCCGAGCACGATGCCCCATCACCCGGCGGCGACGTCGCTCCCCACGGACTCCCGGCTCGCAGATCTGCTGACCCCGCGGGAGCTCGAAGTCGTCGAGCTCATCGCACGCGGTGCGACCAACGCCGACATCAGCGCGCAGCTCGTGATCGCCGAAAGCACGGCGAAGGAGCACGTCAAGAGAGTCCTGCGCAAGCTGCATGTCAAGAACCGCGCGCAGGCGGTCTCCTGCTACATGCGGCTGCGGGCGTTGCCAAGGGCCGCGTGAGCGCAGAGGGACCGCGATGCTCACTCCGGATGTCACCGAGCTGTCCCGCCTCTCGCCACACCGTCCGATGCGGCCGCCGGTCTACGAGCCCTCGACGCCGACGACGATCCTGCCAGGACTGACCGTAGGAGAGTGTCGGCGCGCGCGGGTCCGTTCTGCCCGCTCGTGGCCGATGCTGGAGGGCCGCGATCGTCGGTGTGGACGGCGGGTGATCACCCCGATGAGTGACTTGGGCCAACGCGGCGCCACCGTCCTGACGATCGCCGCGGCGCTGCTGGCGCTGGCAGCCGCGCCGGCGCAGACGAAGACGCCCAATCCGGCCCGCGTGGTGCTGACGGGCGCGTCGGAGCAGCGGATCGCGGTGTGTGGCGCGGTGCGACGAGCGCGCGTCGCTGGCGTCGGATCGACGGTCGCGGCTCGCATCCCCGGCCGGCGGCGGGTGCTCTCTGTCGAGCGGTGCCGAAACGGGCGCTGGGTGGAGCGGGCGCGCCGACTCGAGGGTGCTGTACCGACCGCCAGCGACGGTGACTTCCGGATCCGGCCGGCGGGGAGGCGAGGGCGAGCCGCATACCTGCGCGTCGGCGTCGGAGAGATCGTCGACGCACCGGTCACGTTCCGCGTACGCAACGAGAACGAGTCGCTTGTCTCGTGTGCGACCGACGGCCGCGAGTACGACATCCATGGAAGCCTCGTCGGTCCACGGGCGGCGCTGAGCCGACCCCAGGACGCGGCCACCCTGTATCTCCACGGTCTCTCCTACGGCGAGTGGTCGTGGCGCTTGCAAGCGGTGCCGGGTTACGACTACGCGGTCGAACTGGCCCGGCTAGGCCACGTCTCGGTCGCGATCGACCGCCTCGGATATCTGGCCAGCGCGGGACCGGACGGAAACGACATCTGCTTGGGGTCGCAGGCTGACATCGCCCACCAGATCGTCCATGCGCTGCGCCAGGGCGAGTACGTCATGGCCGGCGCTGCACCCACATCGTTCGCGCGCGTGACTCTCGCCGGCCATTCGATCGGGGGGCTGGTGGCGGAGTTGGCCGCGTATTCGTTCGGCGAGATCGACGGGCTTGTCGTGATGGGCTACGACGACAGCTGGGCCTCCCTGACGGCGCTCACGACGGCTCTTGGTGCGAGCGGCAGGTGCTCGGGCGGAGGCGAGGAGCGCGCTGGCGCCGGAACGCAGCCGCACTACGCGTACTACGGGGAGACTGACGCGGACTTCCAGGCGGCGCATACCTCACCGGACATGGACCCTGCGGTTGTCGCGGCGGTGACGAAGATGCGGACGCGCGACCCGTGCGGAGACTTGACGTCGATCGTGCCGGCGCTCACGGCCAACGAGCTTTACCTGAGCGGCATCCACGTGCCGGTGCTGCTGGTCCTCGGCAGCAAGGACGCGCTGTTTCCGCCGCCCGGCGGCCGGCTCCAGGCAGGGCGTTACCTGGGCGCGGCCAGTGTGAAGTACGTCGAGATCCCGGGAGCGCCGCACGGGCTGACGTACAGCCGCCAGGCGCCGCAGGTGCGCGCGGCGGTCTCCAAGTGGTTGATCGAACATGGGCTCTAACAGCTGCACCGGAGGGAGCAGGAACCATGATCAGTAGCGAGGTCCTCGATCGGATCAAGCGTCGGCTCGGCGCTTGGGAGGCGAACGATCCGACGGCGATCGCCAAGGACTTCGGCCCTGGCGGGGTCATGCCAAGGCAGGACCTGGTCGCGCTCGTGGGGCGCCGCACCCAGGCGTGGAACGACCACGATCCCGATGCCGTGTCGGCGTGCTACGCCGCGAACGGCGTGTGGCGGGACCTGCGACGCGATGCTCCAGCCCGTGGGCGTGGCGCGATCCGTGACGCGATAGCCGTGTACTTCCTTGCCTTCCCGGACGTTCAGTGGCACGTCTTGCGAACGCTATGTGAGGGCCGCCTCATCTGTCAGGAGTGGCGCGCGACCGGCACTCACCTCGGCGACTTCGACGGACTGGCACCGACTGGGCAGACGGTCACGAGATCCGGATGCGACGTCACGCTGATCGGAACCAACCGGCTCATCGAGGTCGAGACGACGTACTGGGACGCTCTGGGGCTATATGAGCAGCTTGGTCTTGGCGTGCAGGCCTAGCACGTCGCACCTGAAGGCGGGTTCAGCATCGTCCCAACGGCCGGGAAGTTCTGCTCCTTTGAGCGATGCCTGCTTCGCGTGCTAGCAGGACGATTCCAACGACATCAAGAGTTAGGAGAGAGCGACATGTCAACCGTTGGCGTTACACACCATCAGATGTTGATCGACGGCGAGTGGGTCGATGCGGACGAGGCCTACCAGATCATCAGTCCGGCCACCGAGGAAATCGTCGCGACCGTGGCCAAGGGCACCGTCGAGCATGCGGACCGCGCCGTCGAGTCCGCCAAGCGCGCGTTCGAGTCCCGCGTCTGGGCCGGGAAGACGCCCGGGGAGCGCTCCGAGATCATGCTCGCCATCGGCGAGCGCCTGGCCACCGACATGGAGGAGCTCCTCTTCCTCGAGACGGCGGCCAACGGCGCGACCGTCCGCCAGGCCGCCGGCTTCCACGTCGGCCTCGCATCCCCCCACTGGACCTACTTCGCCGAACTCGCCGCCACGTACGACTTCGAGCGCGTCGCGCCCACGACCACCTACCCGACGCTCTCGATGAACACGATCCGGCGTGAGCCGATCGGCGTGTGCGTCGGCATCGTGCCATGGAACTTCCCGCTCGTGCTCGGCCTCTGGAAGATCGCGCCCGCGCTCGCGGCCGGCAACTCGATCGTGATCAAGCCGGAGGAGAACACGCCGCTGAGCCTCCTCCATCTCGCGCGGATCGCGCTCGAATGCGGCGTCCCGCCCGGCGTGTTGAACGTGGTGACCGGCGACGGCGAGGACGTGGGCGCGCGCCTGGCCTCGCACCCGGACGTCGGCAAGGTGGCGTTCACGGGGTCGACCGAGGTCGGACGCGAGATCATGCGGCTGGCCTCCGCCACGGTCAAGAAGGTGTCGCTGGAGCTCGGGGGCAAGGGCCCGATCGTCGTCCTCGACGACGCCGACCTCGACGCGGCCGTCGACGCCGCGCTCTTCGGCTGCTGGCTGTACTCCGGCCAGATGTGTGAGTCGGGCACGCGCCTGTTCCTCCCCGACTCGTTGCACGACGAGTTCGTCGAGCGGATGATCGCTCGCGCCAAGACCATCAAGCAGGGCGATCCGAGCGACTTCGAGACCGACATGGGCCCGGTCGTGTCGGCCGTGCAGCGCGACCGCATCCTCGAGTACATCGAGATCGGCAAGCAGGAAGGCGCCAAGGTCGTCCTCGGAGGAGGCCCGCCCGACGGTTCGGAGTTCGAGAAGGGGTTCTGGGTCGCGCCGACGATCTTCACCGAGGTGACCAACGACATGCGGATCGCCCGGGAAGAGATCTTCGGCCCCGTCCAGTGCGTGATCCGCTACAAGGACGTCGACGAGGCGGTCGCGATGGCCAATGACACGATCTACGGCCTTTCGGCGGCCGTGTGGAGCTCGGACTACGAGCGCGCGCTCGAGGTGGCGGACCGCATCCAGGCGGGGACGGTGTGGGTCAACGACCACCACCTGGTCAACGTCGGGCTGCCGTTCGGCGGCTACAAGCAGAGCGGCTTGGGCCGCGAGCTAGGGCCGACGGCGCTTGACGACTACACCGAGGCCAAGCACATCCACATCGATCTCACGCAGAAGCGCGAATCGCGCCTCTACGACCTGCTGCTCTCCGAGCCGCCCGCCTCGTATGCGACACCCACCGAGACCGCGTAGCGCCCACGCGCACCCATCCGCCTCAGTCCATCGGTTTTCGGGCGCTTCTGCTGTTTCCGGGGGTGAGCTGAGAGTCGGCGCGGGGTAGCGCGGCTGGCCGTCGCCTGTCAAGCAGCGCCTCGCGGGCCGTCGCCTGTCAAGCAGCGCCTCGATTCGCTGGCGCGCGCGGGTCGTTGCATTGCTTTGCAGGGGATCCGCGCTGCTTGACAGCGTCGTCGACCCGCGCTCTCTGGCGATGAGGTCGGGCCGGAGGTGCGCACGCCACCGTGCGCCTACGGTCCGGCTTCCGATCTGAGCGATACAACCAGCAGATCGCTGATGGCCACCTGCACTCCAGCGGGCGCCGTGACGTCTTGCGGAACTCGACGTCGCTGGTTGAGCCCAATGTCGTCGCGGACCGTCCGAAGATTCGGTGGAAGCCCGGCAGTTCCGTTGTCGCGTTCGACTGCAGCAGAAGTGGACCCGGTACCTACCGGCGCACCCTTGACGTCAACGGACGATCGTCCGCCGCCGGCGGGCGTACCGCGCGCCGGATCGTCAACCAGGCAGCGGGGGACAAGAGTGGCAGGAGATCCAAACGTGCGACCTCGCGCGCGACGCGTTGGCCGGATGGCCATTGTGGCTGCGGGGCGGTGCGTTGTGCGCCACCAGCACGCCGCCGTGAAGCATGTCGGTTAGCTGCAGCGCGACGTCGGCGAATGTGGGCTGGCCAGCTAGATCGATGCCGGCAACCCGCACCCGGCTGTTAGGCCCCGGGTCAAGAAACGTCGACCAGCGTTCGGTAACGGTGCGATGCTCGAGAATCGCGACTGCTACCCAAACAATGCGGTCACGTTCCGGGGAGATCCCAGTGGTCTCGGTATCGAGGACTACGTAGCGGGTCATAGTTACTCAGTTCAGTAGCCCGGTCAACCAGGAGCGCGGGCCTAATCCTCTCGAATCGATGAGTCTGACACTGTCTCACGACTCCAGTTGTCACCTCGTAGAGTCCCTGGCTGTCTCCGCGCTGGCGGAGTTCATCCGTGAGCTGATCGTCGAGGGCACCCGCCCGGGCCTCGACGCCACCCGGGCCCGCGGGCGCACCGGGGGCCGCAAACCCAAGCTGAACGGCCGGCAGGTCGCCACGGTACGCCGCATGTACGAAGCCGTCGGCCCGGGCGGCAACGGCCGCCCGGACCGCCTTAGCCACAGGCCTCCGCCGCATCTTTGCGGAGCGACGGAGCCCCACCTTGCCGACCACTGCGAGCGAGAGTGAGCTACCAGAGATAACGGCACATTTGCTGCAGTGGCCCGTCGCCTGGCGGAGGTCTCAACATGGCAGTGCGGGTGCCGGTGGAGCCCTGGGGCTTATCCGCCGGTCAGCTCCCGGCGGTGCCGCGGGCGATGTGCCGGATCGCCACCGCGTCTTCGGTGATCTCATACAGGACCCGGTACCGGCCGACCCGCAGCCGCCGCAGGTCGGGTGACCCGTAGGGGAACGATCCGGCCGGGCGGGGTTCGTCGGCCAGCCGATCGATCGCGTCCAGGACCTCGCGTATGCCGTGCGGGTCGTCGAGGAATGCGGCTGCCTGGCTGATAGCGCGTTCGTCGTAGTCGACCCGCAGACTCACCGGGGCATGCCGAGCCGGCGCCGTGCCTCATCAGCGGGCACGAACGTGGTCTGGCCGGTGGCGTCCCGGGCCTTCCACTCCAGCACGGCCGCGGTGTCTTCGGCGTCCTCGAGTTCTTGGGGGGAGGCAGCTTGTTCCAGGGCGCGCAGGCGCAGGAAGTCGGCCACTGGTACCACGACCGCGGCCTGGCCGCCGAGGTGAATCACCTCATATGCTCCGGTGTCCGGGCCGGGTTCGGCGGGCTGGGCGGTCATTCCGGTGCCTCCTGTCGTGATCGGCGGGGATCGTCACCCATCCTGGCAGCTTTATCGCCGGACCCGGGGTGAGAGCGGCCGCCCGGCGGCGCTGTGATGGCCAGCCGGGCCGGGAGCCCGGGCTGGGCGGCCGGGCGGTGCCCGTCCGCGAGTTCGGCCAAGTGTTTGTAGATGGTGGAGCGACTGACGCCGAGCAGCCGGGCGATGCTGGAGATGCTGTTGCCGGGCAGGGTGAGCAGGTCGCGGGCCTGGCGGATCTGCTCGCCGGTCATCGCCGGGGGCCGGCCGAGGCGCTGGCCGCGGGCGCGGGCGGCGTCCAGCCCCTCGCGGGTGCCTTCCACGATGAGCTCGCGGATGAACTCGGCCAGGGCCGCGAAGACATGGAAGACCAGCCGGCCGCCCGGGGTGGTGGTGTCCAGCTCCTCGTGCAGGGACCGGAACCCGGTGCCGCGGCGGCGCAGGTCGGCCACGATGGTGATCAGGTCCTGCAGGGACCGCGACAGCCGGTCCAGACTCGGCACGACCAGGGTGTCGCCCGCGCGGAGGTAGTCCAGGCACGCGGCGAGCTCGGGACGGTCGGCGGTCTTGCCCGATTGCTTGTCGGCGAACACCCGGATGCAGCCGGCCTCGGTCAGGGCGCGGGTCTGCCGGTCCAGGTTCTGCCCGGACGTGGACACCCGGGCGTACCCGATCAGCGCGCCGGTCAGGTTCGCAGGCTCGGGGGCGAGCGGGTCGTCCTGGCCGGTGCTGTCGATGCCGGCCTGGGTCAGCGTCACCGTCTGACCGTACGGGAAACGGGGGCGCCGGAGTTGTTGGACACACCGGTTTCTCAACACGTTTTTCAGGCAGTCGCTGCCTGCCGAAAATGGAGCACGTGCCCCGCGGGGCAGGGTGTCTGAGAATCGTTCGATTCACAACACTGTGAGCATGTCCCGAGAATCAGCCCGGTTGGCCAACTCCATACACCGGGCCCCGCGAGGCGAACGCCCTGGGAAAAGATACCGAGCAGGGCCAAATGCTGATGTTTGCTGTCAGACTTTTGGCCATGGGTGGGCGAGCTCGCGGCTGGTGGCCGTTTGCCGTGGCCGGGGCAATCGCGGTGGTCACAGTGGCAGGCCTGGTTGCGGTGTGGCGGTCTCCGCACCGCGCGGATCTGGAAGGCTTCGCAGGGCTTGCCATATCGGTGGCTGGTATCGCCGCGGGCTGGATCGGCTGGGTTTGGCGGGCCAGAAGGCAGGCCAGCGAGGTTGTTTCCGGGCAAGAACTCGGGCGCCTTGCGGACCTGCTGGCCGGGGCAGTTGACGTGGGGTGGACCCGGGCGGCTGGTGAGCGGGGGTTGCTGGAGCCGGAGCCCATTCCGGTCCGGTGGCAACGGCCAGCCGCGCCGTTCACCGGGCCTGTGGCGGCCGCAGTGTCCTCGACGCGTTTTGCGCCGTTGCCCGGGCTTGCCGCAGCGAGGGAGCAGAGGCTGCAAGCAGGCCGGGTGAGCGAGCTGCATGAGGTGTATGGGGGGCTAGGGTCGGGGCGGCTGGTGATCGCCGGCGGCCCGGGATCGGGCAAGAGCAGCGCGGCTGTGCTGCTGATCCTCGCCGCCCTGCGCCACCGGCGAAGCGTTGCTGAGAAGGTCCGGCCCGAGGTGCCGGTGCCGGTGATGTTCACCTTGCACGGGTGGGACCCCGGCAC
>WNGK01007059.1_pt1 | contig 18480 bp, 17 predicted proteins | sample 5400601 | NCBI WGS metagenome assembly WNGK01 (sample SAMN13153376, study PRJNA577476) | soil metagenome | isolation source: 60 cm soil or saprolite under Garry oak tree replicate 1 | place: USA:California | collected 2016-06-15
GGAGCAAGCGTCTCTCTGGTTACACGTTAGGTTGGTTCACCGGTTGGTTCTACTTCTTCGCAGGGGTTCTTACCATCACAGCTGTAGCGTTCACTGTTCCTATTCCTTTGCTTGCCATCTTCCCCAACATTCCCGGGACCATCCTGGGGATAAATAATGCTGTCTTCATCGCCCTGGTCTCGATTGTCGTTGGCACCCTCATTAATATCGCGGGCGTAAGATTGGTGGCCATTATCAACAACATCGGTGTTGCCGCCGAGATCATTGGCATGTTCGTTTTCGCGCTCGTCTTACTGATCTTCTTCAATCATCAGCCGCTCAGTTTCCTCTTCAGCGGTCCCACTCCCAATGTCGCTCCCGCAGTTCTTGGAGGCCAGTGGACGCCACCGTTGGGTGACATTTACTTTGGAGCGTTTGCCGCGGCAATGTTCATGTCCCTGTTCGTCATCTATGGCTTCGACACGGCAGGAACTCTGGGCGAGGAGACCAATGACCCGCAGAGAAACGCCCCGCGCGGCGTCCTGTGGGCTATCGGGCTATCAGCCATCGCTGGTATCCTCTTCCTGGGTGGCACCATCCTCTCGATTAAAAATCTGTCTCATATTGAAAGCATAGCGAGCGGCGCGAATTTTACCCAGACGCTCCCTACAATCATCACGGATGCGCTTGGCACTAGCTGGGGAAATGTCTACCTGGGCGTCGTCCTCATCGCCGTCTGTGTCTGCACGCTGGCAATCCAGTCGGCCACCATTCGCTTGATGTTCTCGATGGGACGCGATGGTCGTCTCCCATTTGGCGGGGTCTGGGGGACCGTAAATCCAACGTTACGCACACCAATATGGGCAGGTATCGCGGTTGCGTTGCTCTCTGCGCTCCCGTTCTTGTACTATCAGTCCATCGGCGTCATCGTCACCGGCGCAACGGGCTTGATTTACGTGTCGTACTTCTTGAATAACATTGCCTCATTGGGCGCCCGCTTTAGAGGCTGGCCTAGAGAGAAATCACCCTTCAGCCTTGGGCGTTGGGGGATTCTAGTCAATGTGGTAGCCTTGATCTACGGCGGATTGATGATTATCAACTTCCTCTGGTTCGGCGGACTGCGCGCCATCTATACCAATCCAGCGCTTGGTCTGATTTTCACTACCTGGGATACCATCCCTGTATTGAATGTCATCGGGAAAATCCCCATCTTTGAGTTCTCTCTGATTGTGCTCTTCGTCGTCGGCGCCATCTACTGGTTTGGCTTCAAACGCCGCCAGGTAATCGCCAGCGGCGAAAAGCGCGCCGAGGCGTTAGCCGATTAAATCTGTGTAACGCGTAAGGTGTGGAGGCAGGTGTTTCGCGATGAACGCGAGACGCCTGCTTTTTTATCCTGGCGCCCCCTCGAAAGTCGCTTGACATCGCGCAATAGTTAGGGTATCATACACTCCACAAATGGCAGGCGACATTCCGCCTGTTTCAATGGGGTGTCGTTCAACGGTAGGACTGCCGACTCTGGATCGGCCGATTGGGGTTCGAATCCCTGCACCCCAGCCACGGAGAGGGCATGAACGCCTCTCCGTTTTTGTTTTTTTACCAGCGCAAAACCCGGCATCTCACAGCATATTAGACGATAAACGAGAAGAAATGGTGCTTTATGTCCTCAACGACACGCCAACTTTCTACGGAAGCGGCCACTATCACTACTGCCAACAAATGGAAGCGCAGGCGCGATATACCCATCGCCATCCTCGCCTGGATTGGAGTGGCCGCGGTCATTCTTTGGGCAGCCGGGCACATCATCAGATCACTTCTCATACTTGCCATCGCGGCCCTGCTCGCCTACGCCCTTTCTCCTGCTGTGAAATTACTACAGCGCTTCATGCCGCGCCTCCTGGCCGTTCTTCTCGTCTACCTGCTTGTGTTAAGCGGCTTTAGCTTACTGATCTACCTGATTATCAGTAACGCCGTCCATCAAATCTTCGAACTGTCACACTTTCTGCGCGCCGGGCTAACCTCAAGTGGCTCTGGACAACCCTCTCCCCTGGAGCAAACACTGATTTCCTTTGGCATCTCGCAGAGCCAGATTAACGATGCGCGCCAGCAGATAATTCTTCGAACAGAGGAGTTCGCTTCCAGCGCTATTCCCTTGTTAAGAGGTATCTTCGACTTCGTACTCGATACCATCATCGTAGCCGTTATGAGTATCTACCTGGTTATTGACGGGGGACGCGTCAATCGCTGGCTGCGCGGCAATATGCCTGAGCAAATACAGGGGCGCGTACTTTTCTTCCTGGACACGTCGGAACGCATCGTTGGCGGCTACATCCGTGGCCAATTTACCCTCGCTTTCTTAGTTGGTCTGCTTGTAGGCGTCGGTATGTCCCTGTTTCGAGTACCCTATGCCATCCTCCTGGGTGTCCTGGCTTTTATCTTCGCCTTTGTGCCAGTCCTGGGAACGTTCATCTCGGGCGCGGTCTGCGTTCTCCTCGCTTTGACCCAGGGTTGGTTGATAGCGCTATTCGTCCTGCTCTATTTTGTCGCTATCCACATCTTCGAGGGAGATATCGTGGGTCCTCGTATTGTTGGCAAAGCCCTGGGGTTACACCCCATTATTTCTCTCACCGCCCTTGTTGCCGGCGCAGAGTTATTCGGCATCTGGGGAGCGCTCTTTGCCTCTCCTATCGCAGGAATCCTCCAGGCACTCATCGCTGCCTTCTGGATAGAGTGGCGCGCAACCCACCCGGAAGCGTTTCAAAAAGAGAAAGAACACATTCCTGAAGCCAAATCACTGCTTCCTGAAGCTACTGAATCTCCTCCCGTGGATAAGCCAATCAGTCCTTCAGAATAAGCACTTCACCTGTCGTTTGTAACGTTTTTCGCACTACCCGAGGAGCAGACCCGTGCCTACCAATAACTGGAATACATCACTCTATGATCAAAAACATGCCTTTGTCTTCGAATATGGCAAAAGTCTTATCTCTCTGCTCGATCCACAACCCGGCGAATCTATCCTCGATCTCGGTTGTGGCACAGGCCATCTCACCAACACCATTGCCGGGTCAGGAGCCAGCGTCGTTGGTCTCGATAGCTCTCAAGACTTCTGCAGGCAGATGCGACAAATTTCTCTTTACCTTCCACCTTCGACGCGGTATTCTCCAACGCAACACTGCACTGGGTTGTTGAAGCTGAAAAGGCCATACGCTGTATCGCTACGTCCCTGAAGAGTCGCGGCAGGTTTGTCGCAGAATTTGGTGGCAAGGGGAACGTTGCTACGATTATCACGGCAATTCAGCAATCAATCTGGGAGCTGGCGCGCATCGAGGTGAACCCTGGCTGGTTTTTCCCTTCCATCGGTGAATACACACCAATATTAGAGCAACAAGGCCTTGCCGTGCAAAGCGCAGTGCTCTTTGATAGGCCAACGAAATTGGAGGATGGCGAAAACGGCTTGCGCAATTGGATACAAATGTTTTGCGCCAGCATGTTTCGCGACGTTCCTGATGCTTTGAAGGAACAGGCGCTATACAGTACAGAAGAAAAAGCTCGCGATCGCCTCTTCAAGCATGACCATTGGATCGCCGATTACAGGCGCTTACGCATCGTGGCAGTCAAAGAATGAAGCTGCTTCAATCAGCAATGAAGCAACTTTCACTTTGGTGAAAACGTAGTACCTTCAGACAGTTTCGTTTTCCTACCGCGAAGAGACGTGGAATCAATCTCAACAATCAGCTATAATGACCATATGAAGCAGGCATTCAGCCTCCGGTATACGCTGCTATACACTGCTATACGCCCAGCTAAATAACATATACGAGGTTTGACTTGAAGCAACGTTCAAATTTAGCCCGAGAAATCGTCGAAACAATCGCATTGACGTTAATCATCTTCTTAGTAATTCGCTTTGCAATTCAGAGCTATCGCGTATCCGGCGTGAGTATGCAACCAGGACTACATACCGACGAATATGTGTTGGTGAACAAAATAGCATATCTCTTCCACCCTCCAGAGCGCGGAGATGTTATCGTCTTTCATTTCCCACTCGATACTTCGCAAGACTTTATCAAGCGCGTCATCGGCCTTCCAGGAGATACCATCACTTACGATAGTTCGATGGTTCAAGTCGATGGAGTCGTGCTGAATGAGCCATATATCAGCCAGGCATCCAACCCCGATGCAAAAACCATTAAAGTGCCCGCGAATGATTTTTTTGTGATGGGCGATAATCGTCCAGCCAGTGACGATTCGCGTAACTGGGGGTTTGTGCCGAAAGAAGACCTTGTAGGCAAAGCGGTCATAGTCTACTGGCCATTTAGTAATTGGGAATTGATCAACACCTATCCAAACTTGTTCACCCAGATTCATGTAAGTCCCTGAAGGGAGTTGCCGTATGCCAGATTCTGAGGATGGCTATCCATTACACCAGCCACAAGATCGTGCCGCGAAGGGTCAACAACGCCCCTTCGATGACCAGGACGAACCTGAACTGGAAAGGAGGCGCACACCTCCTACCCGACAACCCGTTGGGCCAGTTCACCAGCGCGAGCAAGCCACAACGCCAACATTGCCACGGAATCGTCTCAGGAATACGCTGATCATTGGGGCGATCGCCGGCGTACTTTGCGTCGCGCAGAGCCTTGTCATCACGCTAGCGAATGCCTCCACTTATCATGCATTCGACACGGCAACAGATCAGGCCGTGAAAAATGCCCTGGCCTTTACCATTTTTGGCTATGCCGTGTTGACCTTTGTTATTAACATGGTGATCTTAGGTATTGCCGGATTCATTGCTGGCAAGGTCGTCGTACAACGCAGGTTGGGCTTCCTGGCAGGTTCTCTCACCGGTCTCATCGTGTACGCCAGTAGCTTCATCACAAACTATATTCCCAACTATCCCGGCGTTCAACACACTGCCAGCTCGACAGCCAGCAATGGAGCTGTTGTTGGCATAGTAGTTTCGCTGATCTTCCTCCTGATCTGGGGCATTATCGGTGGACTCGTCAGTCTCTTCGGAGCCTGGTTGGCAACCAGAAAGCATCCATATTACATAGGGTATTGATCCAAAGCAAAAAGGATGTGGCGCAATTGGTTGCGCCACATCCTTTTTGCTTTTATTATCCCTCGGTAATCTCTATTGAGTTTATCCCTGCGCCTGGTTCGCGCGCGCGACCTGGATCACGCTCGGGAATCGCCAGCACAACATCCATACCGGAAGATACTACGCCAAAGACGCCGTGTTTCCCATTCAGGTGTGGCGTTGGTCCAAAGGTGATGAAAAACTGGCTGCCATTCGTATTTGGCCCGGCATTTGCCATCGATAGAATACCGGCGCGATCATGTTTCAGCGCCAGCGCGCCCCGTTCGTCGGCAAACTTATACCCAGGACCGCCCGTTCCAGTTCCCGTCGGATCCCCGCCCTGGGCCATGAAACCGCGAATTACGCGGTGAAATGTCGTGTTGTTGTAAAAACCATCGCGTGCTAAAAACACAAAGTTGTTCACGGTTTGAGGAGCCTGTGCCGCGAATAGTTCGACCTGAAAATCTCCCACTTGCGTATGGAACGTTGCCGTGTACTTTTTTGCAGGATCAATCACCATCGCAGGTGGCCCGCTGTATCGCTTCTGTGCCATGAATATTTCCTTATTCCTTTCGTCTTCAACCTACGGCGCCGCAACCACGATCACATGATTTATGACGTCTGGTTTAATTGTCTTTGAGTTTGCGCTGTCGCCGGGGCCTTGTATATTGAGAGCGACGTTCATACCCTGAACGACATGACCAAAGAGATTATACAATTTTTGCAAGGCCTTTGTGTCATCCGCGGTGCAGATGAAGAACTGGCTCCCATTCGTATTCGCGCCAGAGTTAGCCATAGCCACACATCCTTGCGTGTAATTTGCCAGCACAGGCTCATCGGCGAATTTGTAGCCAGGGCCGCCCGCGCCAGTTCCTTGTGGATCACCGGTCTGAATAACAAATTTAGGAACAACCCGATGGAATTTCATTCCATCATAGAAATGATGCTGCGCCAGGTATACAAAGTTGTTGACAGTCTTTGGCGCCAGTCGCGGGTCAAGTTCCAACACGATCAGGCCGCGATTAGTATTGATACCAGCACAATAGATTTTATTGGTATCGATTGCCATAACAGGAGACTGGCTGTAGGTATGCGTGATCTTATTGAAGGCTGCCCCGTTCGGGCCAGGCGCGGTATCCTTCAACTTGCTGACCACCGACAGGCAAGGCGAAGGGGTTGTCGTTGGCGTCGCCGTTGGCACAACTGGCGTTGGAGAAACCCTGGCTACAGGCGTAGGCTTCGGGCGAGGCGGCGCGAAAGGGCCAACATGATAGTAGTAGAGCGAATATATACCTAATCCTATAATCAATACACTCAAGAAAATGCCCCAGGGATAGCGAGCAAGTCCCCGCTTAGGCGGTTGATAACCGGGCGACCGTCTGGGGGCAGAAGACTGCTTGACTTCTAATTTTGTCAACCCGGTGGCATGGGCTTTGGCTACTCTCTCTGCCCGTTTCGTGGCAGCGCGTTTCGTCGTCTTTGGCATTGGGTTCTAAAAGTACTCCTTCTTTATCTATTTATCAAGTCCCCATCCAATAAATATGGTAGGGGACAAGGTTGGACCCAAATGTAAATTTTCACTGTGCTATAATAACCTTCTCTTCTGCCTGGGTCAAGTACTCGTATTCACCCACGCTCATTCCTCCCACCTGTTTGCCTTTTCAGCCCCTCCAAATTCTGATATGCTACACTGAGAACAGCACACGTCTTTTCCGTTTTTCGTCTGACCCAAAGAATAGAATGGGTAGAAACCATTATGAACAGCAAATGTAGCTTGCTCTTTTTCACATGGGAGCGTAAAAAACATGATTGACCTGAATGAACCCGCCCTGCAAGAGCGTCTCCGGCGTCGCACGCCCGCGGGGCGGTACGAAATCAGCGACATCGACCTTGTCCTCAATATTCGCGCGCGACAGGCCGAGGGCAACGCGGGCGGCGTGCGAATGCTCTGCGAAGTTCTTCTGGAACGCAGCGCGGGCGAGTTTCAGCGACGAACTTACGGCCTGCGTCACCGCCCAGAACTACGTGAAGAAGCCATCGCCAATATGAATGAGCACCTTCTACGCGAAGCGATGGACCCCACAGAAATATTTATGACGCAAAATTTTATTCATTATCTGCGTTGCCTGTGCGCCGATGAGTTCAATAGAGTGCTGCGCCAGGAGGGTCTGTACTACCGGCGTGATAGTGAGGGTCGCCCATCGGGCCGTCCGCAACACGTGCCACGCTCCTTGATAGAGCCACTGCGACCAGCGCCCGCCGACGACGAAGGCGTTCTTTCAGCAGATGTCGCTGATCCACAGGATCAATTCGAACGGCTGCATGCCATTGATGAGAGTCAACGCATTCTCACCTACCTCGCGGATCCACTGGATCGCATGATTATGGTATTACGGGCTATTGAAGGAATGAAATGGGATGATATCGCCATTGTCTGCAAACGCACCGAGCGCACCGTCCGCCTGCGCTACGAACGAGCGCGCGGCTACCTGCGTGAATGCATCGACAGGGAGCGCATCACCTACATGCATGGCACACAAACACAATAATAAATTCGCATTGAGAAAGGCGTGGAGAGATGAATACTACCGAATTGCAACAATTAAAAATGGCTTGGATAGCTGCCAAAGAGAGCGGCGATATTCAAACACAGGTAACACTCCTGCGAGACCACCCGGAGGCGCAGGCAGCATTAATCGATTTCATCGCTGCCTATCATGCCACCAATAGAGAAGAAGCCGTGGCTCAAGAAACCTCCCTTTTGCCACTGACCCAACGCGCCTCCCAGACTGCTTTAGAGAGGATCTTCGACAGGCAAGCGGCGGCGAGCAGCCTGCAAGAATTGCGCGCGCAGCGCGGGCTTTCAATGGTCAACGCGGCCCGGGGTCTGCGGCTCAGCGTCGATGTATGGAAAAAATTTGAATCCGGCGCTATCGAACTGCTGAGCCTGAGCGAGTCGCAACTGGCACGCCTGGCGAGTTTCTTCCAGGTCACCGCGAACCAATTCGGGGCCATGTTGAACAATAGCCAGCCCTCCCTTACCCTGAATCGCCGCCAGACCAGCAGCGCAGCGCGCAGTGAGCAGCAAAGCCCGAAAAAACAGAGTTTCGCCGAGGCTATCGAGAAAAGCGCCATGACCAAAGAAGAAAAACGTTACTGGATGGAAAAGGCATGAGGTCTCACCGTTGTTTCGTAGCAAAACCAACATAGGAGACACCCATAAACCAGCCCGGGCCCATTTTCACATGCCCATAGCTAAAACCGCGCGGCATAAAGCCCGTCAGTTCACATACCTGCAAGTCGCTCGCCGTAAGCAAGGCGCGTAGTTCACCTGGCTTGATAAAACCATGATAGTTGTGTATACCTGGCGTCAAGCCACCGCTGGGAAAACGCTCGCCGTACCAGATAAGCACTGCCCGTGCCAGCGGCGTGCGATTGATGGTATCAAAAACGAAGACCCCGCCCGGAGCAAGCACCCGCGCAACTTCTTTTATCGTTGTCGCCAGGTCTCGCACATGTTCCAGCACGTCAAGACAGACAATCACCGAAAAACTGCCACCGGCATAAGGCAGCGCCTCAGCAACACCCTCTTGATAATAGACATTGTGGCCCAGGCCGCTTTCCCGAGTATGCAAGCGCGCCGCCTCCAACGCCCCAAGAGAGGGATCAATACCAATCATTGTCGCCCCGCGTCGCGCCAGGTCCTCGCAGATCAGCCCACCACCACAACCAATCTCCAAAATATCTTGTTGAGCAAGCGCCCCCTCGCCAAACACCGTCGCAATACACGCTTCAATATAATCGCAGCGGTCTCCCGTCATCTGCCCAAGAAAGCATCCCTTGTCCCACCAGCCAAATGAAGCAAAGATTTCCTCCTGTGCGCGCCTGCGTCTAAATATCATAGCCCCCTCGTGTGAGATTCATTTATTTAATGGAGAGCGCGTGCTCGCTTTCGTGTTAACTTCTGTCTTCAATCAGTTCTCACTTGAAGCAAGCCATGTCTCATAAAAACTAGTATATGCTTCGTACCATGAAGGCCCACTCTCAAAGTTTCTCTGAAGGCTCAAAATACTTTCAAAAAGCTCTCGCACACCTGCTACTGTCATCGGGTATACTCTCATGCGTTTTATCAACGCAATTACCTGTTTAATTTCTAAGGCGATTACAGGAGTATCAACATACGTTCTGCGATCACGCCAGTACCGAGCATGGTGAAATGCGTCAGAAGTATTTGGGTCGACTTTCTTGGCCACGAATAGTCCGTATACAGGCTTATCGCTACTACTCTCTATAGCCTTAAAGACATGCCGGGTAACAGGTTCACCTTCCACAGCAAATTGACGACTTCCGGTAGTTAATGTCATTTCGCAAACAATTTTAAATGTGTCATAAGTAAATGTCAGATCTGCAGCGCCACCACGCGCATGATGGATGGGGTTCATATCTTCATCAATTTTGAAACCCCGTGTATCACTAATCGATCCTACAAGCTCATTCATAGCAAGAAAGAGCCGCCAAATCGCCCACTCAAAGTAGGCTGGTGCATAAGATGCAAAACCGCCATCACTAATACTTCCTAACAAATCCTCAATCTCATCAAGAGATTCTGGCTGACGCTGTGTGCGATAAAATTGAATCTCTCGTACTTCTCGTAGTCTGTTTCTCAAACGAATCTCATACGCCTGAAGTTCTGCAAGACTCGCGCCTGTTGGCCTGTAAGGGAGTGTAGAAGGCATACCTACTGCTGCCGCAATCTCAAAAGCGTTGGCATCATCTTCATCCAGCAGATTGATAGCATAAATACCCATTTCAGCGTTCGTAAGCCCAACCAGTTTCTCGTCATATGCCCTTCTTAAGAAGCGAAGAAGCAGGCGAAATGGCCGTACATGAAATCCTCGGGTGCGAGAATCTCCTTCCAAAGGAGACTGAATCTGGTATTTCAACAACTGCCGTAGAAAAATCGTTTCTTCTAGTTCGGGGTGCTCGATAAGCAGTGTTCCCACGGGCGTTACTTCCCAGTTTCTACCATGTGACCAATCCTCCACAAATCCAAGCTGTTTGAAAGCGCTCGCAAACTTTCGTCCACCATCGTCTCCCTCTTCACGACGCTCGGATTCCACTAACCCTGCATCTATCATCGCATTTTGAAATTCTAGTTGCTCCTCTCTTCTAAATGGGCGTCCACTCATCCTGGCTACAAAGAGTTGTAACGCCTCCCTGAGGCGTAAGGGATTACGTGCTGTAGTATTCCCCATATTCCAAATTTGCATCGTTTTATGTTACCTCCGCGCGAAGAACCTCCCTACTAAAATAGTGTTTACTTTCCAACAAACAGAAACTCTTTGACCACGTTCTGATTATCTTTCACTTTATGATTATGGGTGCCAAATGAATAGCGGTGATCACACTCATAGACTGCAACCTCTCGTTTGTAATCTGAAAGCATATTAAAAAGCTCATCCTTGGACGGAATGCCGTTCGACGAATAGGACACAACGATGATTGAGTTCCTAAACCGCTCAAATAACGCGTGAAATGCTTCGTTGACTGTCTTTTTTGAATCAAAAGGGCTAGGTAAACGACGGAACTTTTTGGTTGTTGTCTTTTCAAGAAGCTCCAAACCTTGCCAATAGCGCGATAGGCCCTCAACAAAATGATAGCGACGTGTGTAGTCATTGTCGCTATGGGGTGAAACGTATGGAGGATCAATGTATACGAGATCAAAGCTCAAATCCTGTGTAATTGAGAATATATCATTGTTCAACGCGGTATTAGATTGGCCATTATTGAAAACAGCGGCATTAAACAATGTAACGGCATTACGAAAATGCTGTTCCAATGAAAGTTGTAGATCACGCCGCCCATCATCGTAGCGTACCCCCGTGTAAGTGAATATACCGCGAGGTCGACGGCGTAGGCAAGCACGGATAATTGCGGCAAAGGCAATAGACTGCTTGAAGGGCGAGGTCATTTCGAGAATATGAGAAACGAGATTGTCAAGAAATTGGTTCTCTGCATCGGTAAAATATAGGCCTCGAAATGTCCGAGTGATAAAGTCCTGAGGCACAGGATGCGGAGATAATAAATACTCAACTTCCCCTTCGGATACACTCTCTGAGTTATTGGCAACACAGGCCTGCGCTGTATGATAACAAAATCGTAAAAAGTCGTTACTGGTAACGGACTTATCCATCGACTTCAGTAGATAGCTTACCGACCCGCTACCGCTACATGCATCTAATGCCGTACTAAATTCCAGGTCTTTCAGCACTTCATAGATGAAAGGCAAAATTGCATATTTGCTTCCCATGTAGCGAGAACCAGGAAATAGCGCTAATTGAGCATTCACCTGCTCGTGCCTGGCAACTAAACGATGGGTAAATGCCATAGGTATTACCTCGGTTTCACCAGAATTTCAGGAATAGGGTCTCGCCCTGTCCCTTCATGGTTAATATTTCGGCTGGCATAGACTACCAGAATTTGATGCTGTCCATATAGATCGATTGTAAGCTCAGAGTATGAATTACTTAGTACCGGATAAGCTCCCAACTCCACAAGTTCATTGTAAACCTGTGCCAGAACACGTTGATCGTTTTCTCGAAATTGTTCCTTCGTGTAGCGTTTGAAGTCTGAAAACTGACTGATCGGAACATAGGGAGGATCGAGGTAAATAAAGTCACCAGGCCGGGCTTGCTGCTCCAAAAAGCTCTGGTAGCCTTGCGCGAAAAGTTCTGCTCCTTGAAGCACTTTTGATGCTACCTGGATGTCTTCTCGATTATAGAGAATAGCATTTTTATATTTTCCAAAAGGAACATTGAATTGCCCCTGCTTGTTCACCCTATAGAGTCCATTAAAGCAAGTTTTGTTCAGATAAATAAAACGAGCAGCTTGTTCTATTGGATGTAAGTCAGTAGAGTCTTGAGCTCTCACAATATAAAAATATTCCTGAGAATGCCTTCTTTGATGCTCGTCAAGCAAAAGAATCAATGCTTCCAGGTTATCACGAACAATACGGAACGTATTTATCAGTTCAACATTGGCATCGTTGAGCAGCATCTTATGGTAACCGAGAGCAAGCCCTACTGCTCCTCCACCCACGAATGGCTCTAAATATCGATCAAATGAGGCAGGGGCAATACTGAAAATGTAGTCTATAAGTTTCCGCTTCCCTCCTGCCCATTTCACGAATGGTGATGCCTTTGGTATTATTGAACGATCTCGTAACGCAACTTCAGGATAGAGTGGTAGTTGTACAATCCCAGGATTTGTTGCCAACCCATGACCTCCAAAGAAATTTTATGCCTCTATGTTCTAAACGAACGAGATTGCATGAATACATGTTCTATTTTACATTATTCACAAGTAAAAATATATTGCCAGGGGATAGCAAAATTGGCTACAGAAAAAACTACGAAAATGAAGCAAGTGGAAAAACAAGTCCTAACCAAATTTACCGGAACACATAAACAACCCCATACGTTATACTACTAAAGACAACAAGAACAAGGCTCCACCAATCGCAAATAACAAGGGCCGACACAGGTGAAATCTTGTGGAATCGCCTCTCAACTGGTAGTCCCTTTAGATGCAACGTGTTATAATAGGGTCAAATCACTGACTGGCGCAGAGAGGACAATTACGTTATCATGGCAATGTTTGAAAGCTTATCTAAACGTCTCGAAGGGGTATTTACCAATCTAAGCGGCAAAGGCAAACTGACTGAGGCCGATGTCAACGAGGCAATGCGCGAGGTTCGTCTCGCCTTACTCGAAGCAGACGTCAACCTGAAGGTGGTGCGCCAATTTGTCGATCGCGTCAGGGAGAAGGCCATTGGCGCCGATGTATTGGGCAGCCTCTCTCCCGCGCAACAGGTGCTGGCGATCGTCAATGAGGAATTAATTGAGATGCTGGGAGGTTCTGAGGGACAGAACAAGCTCGACCTCGGCGGAGCGCAGCCTAATGTGATTATGCTAGTTGGTCTGCAAGGCTCTGGTAAAACAACTACTGCCGCCAAGCTTGCCAACTATCTCCGTAAACAGGGGCAGCGTCCCCTGCTGGTGGCCGCTGACATGTATCGTCCCGCGGCAGTACGCCAGCTTCAGACACTTGGCAAGCAACTCACCATACCTGTGTATGCAGAGCCAGCAGGATCCAACCCTGTCGATATCTGTGTTCGTTCCATCGACTTCGCTCGTGAACAAGCCGCCTCTGTCGTTATCCTTGACACAGCCGGTCGTTTAAATATCGACGAGCGTATGATGCAGGAAGTTACCAGTATTCGCGGTAAACTGCAGCCCCGCGAAGTATTATTGGTCGCCGATGCTATGACCGGTCAGGAAGCCGTCCACGTGGCCGACGACTTCAATAAAGCTGTCTCACTCACAGGGATGATCTTAACCAAGATGGATGGTGACGCCAGGGGCGGGGCGGCACTCTCGATTCGTTCGGTAACTGGAGTGCCCATCAAATTCATGGGCGTCGGAGAAAAAACGGAGGCGCTGGAGGCGTTCTATCCAGATCGCCTGGCTTCGCGTATCCTTGGCATGGGCGACGTTCTCTCTTTAATTGAGCGAGCGCAAGAGACCATCGATGAGGAAGAGGCCATGAAGGCCCAGGCCAAATTACAACAGGGCAAGTTCGACCTGGAAGATTTTCTGAGCGCCATGCGCCAGCTCAAGCGTATGGGTCCGCTGCGACAGGTAATGGAGATGATGCCGGGCTTCAACAAATTGGCAGCCATGCCAGAGATGGATGAAGCGCTGGACGGCGACCAGGTGAAGCATATCGAAGCGATGGTTCTCTCTATGACCAGAGAGGAGAGGCACAATCCCGAAATCATTAATGGCAGCCGTCGCAAGCGTATCTCTCGCGGCAGCGGCACAACCGTGCAGGAGATCAATCAGTTACTTGAGCAATTCAACGAAATGCGCCTCATGGTTCATCAAATGAGCACCGGCAAAGGCAAATGGGCGCAGTTCGCGCGCCAACAAGGCGGCGCAGGCATCCCTGGAATGCCTGCTATGCCAAAATCACCTGGTGGGGGTGGAAAGAAATCCGGCAAAGCCGCACGCAAAGAAAAACGAAGAAATAAAGCCAAAAGTGGAAGGAGGTAATCCTTTTATGCCCATTGCACGTTCTACACATGTAGCGCGCCCGGTGACTCAAGCAATGTTGGTAGCGCTTTTACTCAGCCTGACTATCCTGACGAGCGCCTGCGGTGGTAATGCCCAGACGCAGCAGCAGGCAAGCCAGGATAAGACGCAGCTCGACCTGCTCACGGCTCACGCGCAGACAATCGGGGTACCGGCAACACTGCTCAGCCCTATACTCATACAAGAACAACAATTGAGTAGCACTGGCGCTCCCTTTTCGCTTTTTAGTGACCAGCCTGCTACAGACTATTATTCCAAACTAGCAAACCAATATGCGAAACTCCTGGGGCAAACGCAGGAACTGATTACAACAACAACTGACCAATACCAGCTGCAGGCTCAGAATGATTTGCAAGTTCTCCAACAGGCCCTATCACGCAGAAGTTCGCAGCATATAGGTAATGTCCAACCCTTCTCCGACTCATATAACAATGAACAGCTACTCTTCTCATCAGCGAAGTATCCGAAGGACTTTGCCCTTGTCAGTCAGGAAGCCCAAAGGGCCATCGATGCGCTGGGCTTAATGGGGGCAACCTATAGTCAGCTCACCACTTTTAAGACTACCATTAACCAGATGCAGAAGGCTCATATCGATGTCACGGCTATGCTCGCTCAATACCAGAGCGATATACGAAGTCAAGTGAATTTCAAAAACTTGGCAATCTGATAGACGCACAATACCAGCAGGCCGTGGTGAATTCAATCGAGGCTCTCCCGTATGTCGGCGCCGCTAAACTCGGTGAATTCAAAACACAGGTCATGCTTCTGAAAACCTACGGTTTGGACGCGAGCGTTTATCAAAAACTGTATAATGCCGATCAGGCACTGATGAATAAAGCCAGGACCATCCAGGACTTTTTAGCCTTCTCTTCGCGCATCGACGCCGATATGGCTTCCATGCATAATGACTTGATACAAGGCGCATCTACATACCTGATTGGAGCGCTTGATCGCGAGGCCAGGGCCTGGGGTAAGGCGCACCTCTATCATGATAAAACCGATGGGCAAAGCTACATTCTCGACGCTGGCTATACCCTTCCAGGTATCGGTTTCTGGCTGAATAGAGAGCTTGGGTGGACCTACACTCCCCAGGATTTCCAAGCTGTCGTCGATGAGGAGAACAATGAGTTCTTCAACCTGCACATGCTCGAGGCAGACTATAGCGACACAACTCCTTATAACCAGCCTCATGCCACAGACTTTCAGATGATGAAACACTACAATGTCTCCGGGCAGATTATCGTCGTCTCGTTTGTTGAGCAGGCAATGCGCGTCTACCAGAACGGCAAACTGGTGAAAGCCTTCTACGTCACAACCGGACGTGTGGAGCGCCCTTCACTGCCAGGACATTGGACAGTCCAGGATCGCAAGTCACCAACGGAGTTCAAATCGACTGATCCTCCCGGTACGCCCTTCTACTATCCTCCTACGCCTATTAAATATGGGATTCTCTACCACTGGGGCGGTTTCTTCTTCCACGATGCCTGGTGGCGTGCGACCTTTGGTCCCGGCACCCAGTTCCCACATACTGATGCCGGCGGTACCGATTTCTCTAACAACAATGGCAGCCACGGCTGTATCAATATGCAGACACAAGATGCCGCCTGGCTCTACGCAAACACCGACTGGAACACACAAATTCTGAATTACTAAAGGCACACAAGGTTTTAATACCTACACTTGCCAAACAGAGGCTCGCCACCGCGTGGTAGCGAGCCTCTGTTTGTACGCTTTACCTGTTACTCTTGTGATAACGGCGGCAACAAACTTTCTTGCGCTACAGGTAACTGGCGGTAAAGATCAGCGCCTGTCACATCCGTGCGCCAGCTTTTAACGCGCGCCAGGTCGCGCAGAAAGTCACGCTGTAAATCTATCCCCAACGCCTGCCATGTTAGACTGATGGCCCGCCGCGCAAAAGCGATATCGTTGCGCGGCTCAATCCTATCCAGGTCTTCAAAGAAAAATCCGCAGCTCGTGAAACTGTATTGGTGATAAAATTGCGCCTCTAGTAGCAGCCGCGCGCGCTCTACCAGTTGTTGGTTCTCCAACAGGCGCCCTTCTTTACCATGTCGCGCCCAGAAGCTTTCAGTTGTCACCCAGCCGTTGCGCAGCTCCAGGTAGTCATTGCGCGCCGCCCATGGGTCGCTCAGCGCTGCGCCAGCGTACTCTTCAAACAGTTGATCGCCGCGCTGCGCCAGCTTATCCAGCGCCAGGCGCAGCGCTCCTTTCCAGCTACTATCTCCCTCGGTACATTCACAGCCCGTATCCCACCGTGCCACTCCATGTCCACAACTCCAGGCGCTGGGCACGCGCAGCTCCACTTCTTTCGTCGCTGGATACATCTGCAGGTAGCGTTCCAGCGTGCACACTTCAAAGCCATAGGCCGGCGCTCCCGATTGTATTAAGTGGGTCATGAATTTGTCACGCCAGGGCTTATGATGCCCATACAATTCACCATCTGTAGCAATGAGCAGCAGTTGTTCTTTTCCCGCGTCACGTTTACTCGTGACTAGCTGTCCTGGCAAGTAGGAGGCCGCGAACAGGTCCGCGTTGCTGGTCGTATCCCAGTCAAATGAGACGCCGCCGGATAATGGCGCGTTGTAAAAGAAGACGGTGATGCTGCGCCCTTCAAACAAACGCACCACATATGGCTCTGTAACATCAACATGCGCAGCAGCCTGCCAGGGAGCTAAGACCGTATAGGAAACTCCATGCTGTGCCAGTAGGTCCAGACTCTCCACGTCCACAGCCGTTTCCGCCAGCCACATCCCTTGCGCATCATGTCCATAGCGATGGCGAAAGTCGCGTAAACCCCACAGAATCTGCGTGTTTTTATCCCGCGAGTTTGACAATGGGAGAATGGTATGGTTATATGCCTGCGCCAGGGCGTTTCCCACGCCATAGCGCATTCTATGTTCAGCGTCAGCCGCAATAATCTTCCGGTACACTTCAGGATGGGCATCCTCCAGCCACACGGCAAGCGTTGGGCCAAGGTCGTAACTGATGGAGGCAAAATTGCCCGCCCCGGCGTTAGGACGGTAACACTCATCGGTAATTTTCTCATTGAAATTCACGTAAGGAGTTGCTTCAGGTTCGACCGGTATGATACCCGTAAATGGATCTTCTCGAGGAGGCTGATAAAAATGCCCATGCAAGCAGAGGTATGCACGGCCCGTTTGCGGACTTGTAGGTGAGTCCTCTATCGTTTCTATAATCATGTAACCACCTTTCTGGTAAACAACAGAATCAGCGCTGTCATTACCAGGCCAAAGCAGAGATTCCCCTTTTATCTAGTATTATGAACAATATCTACTATAATAATACACACTCTCAATACTATTAATTTGAGTTTTCAAAGCGCCTATTTGCACCAATTTAAGCGGTGGAGCATTTCTGTGCAGGGCGACCGCACCGGATCGCCCTGGTTCAACGCGCCACTCTATGCATATTGGCCAGGCGGGTTACGCACTCAACCCGCGAGACATGCCGCCACGCTGGGCGCTCAAGATGAACTCCTCGTAAGCTTCGCGCAACTTCGGGTAACGCAGCAGGAAGAAACCCGCGTACTCCTGTGACAGCGGACGAGGCTGACGCAGTAGTCGCATGTTCACTTCTTTCAAGAGACGATTACCCTTTTTGCCGTTGCAGTATTTGCAGGAAGCTACGAGATTTTCCCATGTACTGGTACCGCCCCGTGAACGCGGAATAACATGGTCAAGCGTCAGATCGCGGCTACGTTTCCCGCAATACTGGCATGTTTCATCATCACGCAGCAGGATATTCGTCCGAGACGGCTGTAGAGCCACACGAGGTACCCGCACATTGGCCAACAACTGCACAATAACGGGCAGTTCCAGTTCAAGGCGTCGAGCTTCAATACTCTCTTCGATCAAACTACGAACACTCTCATCTACAAAGGTGACTTTCTGCTTGGAAAGCAGCACGATGAGACGACGCTCAGGAATGACCGAGAGAGGCTGTAGTGAGGAATTCAATACAAGAACAGGCATGAATGGCTTCCTTTCCTCTCTGTCAGAGCCGACAATCACAGCAAACAGCGAGGAAGAAGCGGAGGCGCAGAATAGGGAAGGGATGAGACCAGCCCCCTCAGCTTCTACTGCCGTCTGCGGCGACGACTAGATGGATACGGATACAAGCGCCTTGCACGTCCAGGTGAGCATGGCACAACGGTACGTTGACTGCTTATTGGGCGGTTTATACGCAAACCGCCGCAAGCAGGCATCAGATCACTACATCCTGCCAAAGCAATTG
>WNGK01007084.1_pt1 | contig 18480 bp, 18 predicted proteins | sample 5400601 | NCBI WGS metagenome assembly WNGK01 (sample SAMN13153376, study PRJNA577476) | soil metagenome | isolation source: 60 cm soil or saprolite under Garry oak tree replicate 1 | place: USA:California | collected 2016-06-15
CTTCCGTTGAATAACCATCGAGAAATCGGGATGCGAGATGAGCAGATGGTCGCCAATGCGCAGCATGGTGCCGCTCATGTTGTTCATGCGCATGATCAGCTCGGGAGTCGTCTTAAGCTTCCGCGCAATCTTGGCCAGCACGTCTCCGGATTTAACAACGTATTCCATCTTTTCCGGAGACGGATAACGCGATAGCAGAATAGCGACGTTCGTTTCCCCGAGTAAATCCTTCGCTTCTTCGAGGTGTTTTCCAGTGGGATATTTTTGAATCAATGCAACGAGCGCATCGCGAGCTTCGGTCAATTTTCCGTCCTGTCGCAGTTGGGCTGCTGCCTGAAACTCGGGAAGACTGATGTCCGGCACAGGCGCTGGTGTGACTTCTCCACGCTGCTCTTTTTTTACCGCGATTTCTTCTTTTACAAAGGTGTTGTAACCGAACCAGGCTGCGCCGCCGAAGATGATCAACGCCAGCAACAGCACGAAGAGCCACTTCATGACTGGCAGAACGTGATCGAGACGCCAAGCGAAATCCCAGAGCGACGCCGAACCAGAAAACACCAAGACAACCCGGGATCCATTACAAGAAGAATCGTGTGCGAAGGGTCAATCGCCGCCACTGAAATCGGCCTTGCCTACGAGGCCTCGGTTCCAGATTCGCTCCCTGGGAAAAAGCGATGCCAGAGCCGTCCGATCGTCGGCTCTTCCCGGTTGCTCCAGGTAAAATGGCAATCCTGGCAGTAAAACTCCTTGGGAATGATTTTGAGCGCACAAAGCACACCGACCAGCGCAGGAGTCATAAATTTTCGAGTCATCTGTGGATATTCGATATTCGAAGAGCTGCATTGCGGGCAACGAACAAGGGCCGCGGAGATATCGGGATCAGTCGCCTCCCATTCCACCATGAGATTTTGGGCCCTTTCGAAATCGGCGTCGTCGACCATTACTTTCGCGTTCGCCAGCGGGCGCGACATGAAACCAACCTGCTGCAAAGGCCCCTCATTGTGGACATCAGCGCGTAACCCCGCATCTTGGAAGCGCCGTTTTAGTTGCCTCGCCTTGGCCGGATCATTGAACGTGGCAATCGTCACCATAAATCTTCGGCGGTATTAACACCGTGTGATCAAACATCAACTAATGGTCAAGTGCAAGATTTGACGTCACGCCCCTGGCGGAAACCACTTGTAAAGCATCAAGTACACGAGAACGCCTGTGACTGAGACGTAAAGCCAGATTGGGACCGTCCAACGCGCGATTCGCCTGTGGCGATCCCATCGGCGCCGAAAAACCTGAACCAGCGTGATAATCACCAGAGGTAGCGTCACAAAAGCAAGCAGAACGTGCGATGCCAGTATCGGAAAGTAAATTGCGGCGATCCATCCCGTGTATCCCGAAGATTTTTCGCCGACATTCGCGTGATAAATGATGTAACCCGTCAGGAAACAAACCGAGGAAACCACGGCAGTGATCATGCACGCCATGTGCCGGCGCCACGCGCCATGTCGAATGAAGTACCAGCCCATTGAAATAAAGACTGTGCTCACCAAATTGAAGGACGCGTTAAGAGCGGGAAGATCGGAGATTGATATCACGTTGAAGCGTTGAACCGTTAAAACACTACATTGACCTATCGCTTCAAGGCTTCAACGATTTAACGATTAACCAACACCATGCCGCCCGTCCTCGAACCACCCCAGGTTCGGCCGCACCGACGACGTCGGAAATCAACCTGGGGGCGTCGAATCGCCGTCAGCCTCGTGCGCCTGGTGATTCTTGCCATGATTCTTGGGATTGGCGGCGGTAGCTATTACCTCGCCAAGAGAGGATTTGGCCGTCAGTGGCGCTACCGCGTAGTGGAGGAATTGCGCAAGCACGGAGTCGAAGCCAGCATCGGGCGTCTGACACTGGACCCGTTTCGTGGTCTTGTTGCAAAAAACGTACGGATTTTTGATTACAAGAATCGCGAGAATACGCTGGCCCTGATCAGCGAAGTCTCGCTCGATATCAATTACGCCGCGCTCATCCACCATGAGCCGTTTCTCAACGCGCTCGATGTGCGTGATGCGCAAATCATCCTTCCATTCAAGACCGCGGACGAAAAAGGCGACCGAGCCGTACTCACCAACTTGCGCGCACATGTTTATTTTCCGCCGGAACAAATTTACGTGAGTCAGGCGGAGGGAATTTTTTGCGGGATTCGGATTTCTGCGACTGGCCAATTAATCAAGCGCGAGAATTATCAACCGTCGCCTGCGCTTTCAGCTGAAGAATGGCAAAGGCGATTATTGATTGCACAGCGCGTGGTGAACGAACTGCAAAAGTTCAGGTTCCCCGGCACGCTCCCGTCGTTACAGATAAAATTTAGCGGCGACGTCGCCGAGCTCGAGAAGGCGCATGTAGAAGCGACCTTCCGCGGCGATCGACTGCAACGGGGCAGCTATGAAATGAAAGACCTCTCCGCCGCAGCAGAATGGAACAACCAGCAACTGAATATTGCACATTGCGAATGGAACGACGGTATGGGCAGTTTTGCCGGGCGCGCCAGCTGGAATGTGGAGGGCAACAAGGCGAGTTTGCAAGCGCGCAGCAGTCTGGATTTGAAAGCGTTTCTTGACGCATTCGGACTTGGCGAGCCGGTTGCGACAATCGAATTTCAAGCGCCGCCAGTCGTCGAGGTTTCCGGCTCGGTAAATTTTGGGGCCGATCGCTTCAAGCCGGATATCATCGGACACCTTGCCTTTGGCCGGTTCACTTACAAGAAAGTTCCTTTTTCCGATCTCACAGCTGATTTTTCGTGGGACGGCGAGCGCACACTGGTCAGGGACCTGCGCCTGCGTCATCAAACCGGCCAGGTTCGGGCCGACCTTTTTGATGCGCCGGCGGATTTTCGTTTAAACATCGAAAGCACAATCGTCCCGGAGGCGGTCCGCGGGATCGCGCCCCCGGAGCTGAATGAATTTCTCAGGCAGTGGGAATGGCAACGTTCGCCTGCCATTCGCCTGGCGATCCGTGGTCAGGATCACAATCCGGCGACTTGGAAAGGTGATGGGAGCGTCATTTTGGGACGCAGTCGGTTCCGCGGCGCATGGATGAACAGCGCGGATGCCAAAATCCACTTTGCCGATGGCGCGCTTACTTGTGAGGATTTGCATGTAACGCGCAGCGAGGGCTCCGGCACGGGCAGTTTTAGTTACGATTTTAAAAAACACGAGGTACGCATCTCCAATATTAAAAGCTCACTGAATCCCGTCGAGGTGATTTTTTGGATTGATCCAAAAATTTGGAACACTGTCGCGCCATATAAATTTCGCCGGCCGCCCTCGGTCACAGCGAACGGTTTATATCAGTTTCACGGCGGCAAGAACACGCGTCTGGAAATTAAGGTAGAAGGCGCGAACGGGATGGATTACGTCTTTCTTGGAAAGACCTTGCCCTTCGATCGCATCTCTGCGCGATTGCTCTTCACTAACGACCGGTTGCAAATCACCGATCTTCGTGGCGCGCTTCTCTCAGGCACGCTACGCGGGAACGCCGACATCTCACTCGCGAAAAATGATCCGCGTTATCGGGCAAATATTTCGGTAAGCGAGATCAATTTCCCACTGCTGACGGACTTGTATTACAACTACAAGACAGCGCTCGGCCTGTTCAATGGCACCTACGATTTCACCGGCCTCGGCAGCGATGCGCGCACCATGCGGGGCCGCGGAAAAGTGGAAGTCACCAACGGCGATGTTTTCGCTATCCCGATTTTCGGCCCGCTCTCAGGAATTCTAAACCGAATTGTGCCGCGCAGCGGATACAGTATCGCGCACAGAGCAACCGCGAACTTCAAGATTGATGAGGGGATTATTCATACCGACGATTTCGACGCAGACGGCACGCTCTTTAATATGCTGGGTCACGGCGATGTTCATTTTCTGGATGACAAGCTCGACTTTAATGTGCGGCTAAACATGAAAGGGCCCGGCTTTGTGCTCACACCGGTGTACAAACTTTTCGAATACGCCGGCACAGGGAGCTTGAAGAAGCCGGATTGGCGCCCAGCTGTCTTGAAGAGCCAATAGTGAAGAGAAACGAAACGAAGAAACGCCGACACGGAGAAACGGCACCTTCACCGGCTCGCCGTTTCGCCGATTCACCGACTCATCCCATTTTTCTTGGCGCGCATATGTCGATTGCCGGTGGTGTCGACATGGCGATTGAGCGCGCGCGTTCGATCAACTGCACGGCAATGCAAATGTTCGTGAAAAACAACATGCAGTGGTTCGCTCGCCCGCTTACTCGCTATGAAATTGCCCGCTTCCGCGAACATCGGCAACGCGGCGAATTGTTATCGATCTTCGCGCACGCGAACTATCTCATCAATCTCGCTGCCACCAACGGGCAGTTTCACGCAAATTCGATCCGCTCGCTGTCAGAAGAATTGGTTCGCGCTGATCAACTGGAACTCCCATTTTTGGTATTGCACCCCGGCGCACACCTCGGCGCGGGTGAAGAAGCGGGTCTTGAAAAAATCGCAGAATCGATTGACTCCGTCCTTTCCGGTCTGCCAAAAATCAAAACGCGGGTCGCGCTGGAAACGACCGCTGGCCAGGGGTCATGCCTCGGACACAAGTTCGAGCACCTTGCATACATTATCAGCCGCGTGCATGAACCGAATCGATTGTGTGTCTGCCTCGACACGGCGCACGTTTTTGCTGCGGGCTATGAGATCGGCAGCGAGACCTCGGTTCGGAAGACATTCCGCGAATTCGATCGTGTAATTGGCCTGGATCGTCTCGTGGCAATTCACCTGAACGATTCCAAAACTCCCCGCGGTTCACGGGTGGACCGACATGAACATATCGGCAAGGGCAAGATCGGACTTCCTGTTTTCCGTTTCATCATGCGCGACCGCCGATTTCGCAAGATCCCCAAAGTACTCGAAACCCCGAAGGGCAAAGATTTACGAGAAGATGTGGTCAATCTAAAGAAGTTGCGAATTCTCGCTGGCGAAAAATGACGAAGCACAAATGAGGAATGACGAAACATCGTCATTAGACATTAGTCATTCGTCATTCAATTGATCAGCCGAATCGTAAAAGGATAGCGATAGAACTCTCCCTGGCCGGCCTTCACAGATGCAATGATGACAAGCACTGTGTTCAACACCCAAAGGCCGATCAAGATCGGAATGCCGATGAGAACGACACAGAGGATCGCGGCGACGGCGTCATAGATCAGCATCGAGATTTGGAAATTGAGCGATTCCTTTCCGTAGGCGTCGATCTCAGGCGAATCGCCACGTTTCATGAGCCAGACGATCAGCGGCCCCAGGATGTGACCCAGGAAATGAAAAAACAATCCGAGTAATGCGCTGGCGTGACAGAGGACACACCACGTTCGTACATCGGATGAAGTTGATGGAGGTGGCGAAGGTGTTTGATCCATATCTATCCTTTCACTTGCGTATCACAACGACTGCCCGCTGGCCGCGAGAAGCGCAAGAAAAAAGATTCGATTACGCTGCTTTTGCACGCTCGATGTGTGCGCCAAGTTCGCTCAATTTCTCATCGAGATGTTCGTAGCCGCGGTCAATGTGATAAACGCGGGTAACTTCGGTAATTCCGTCGGCCTTCAATCCTGCAAGCACCAATGCAGCCGACGCGCGCAGGTCGCTCGCCATTACCGGTGCCCCGAGGAGACAATCCACACCGTCGATCACCGCGGTCGCCCCCTCCAACTGCACTTGTGCACCCATGCGCTTCAGCTCCGCCACGTGCATATAACGTTGCGGAAAAACATTTTCGGTCACGGAACTGGTGCCCTTGGTAATCGAGAGCAGGGCGCACATCTGCGCCTGCATATCAGTCGGGAAGCCAGGGTATGGTGCTGTCGTTAGCTCCAGCGCGCTGGCGTTACCATTCGGCAGGATTGAAATCTCATGGTCGCCGCTATTGATGTGAAAGCCACAACCCGTCAGCGCGTCGGTGACTGCGCGAAGGTGCTCTGGCTCCACTCGTTTTACGGTGACTCCTTTTCCGGCAATTGCACCTGCCACCAGAAATGTACCAGCCTCAATCCGGTCGGGGATCACCCGGTGTTCTGCGCCGTGCAGCTCAGGCACGCCTTCGATGATGAGCCGGCGCGTTCCCGCGCCTTCGATCTTGGCGCCCATCTTATTCAGGAAGTTTGCCAGGTCCACAACCTCGGGCTCTTGTGCCGCGCCTTCAATAACTGTCACACCATCGGCCAGAACGGCAGCCATCATCACGTTATCGGTGCCGAGCACGGTCGGGCCGAATTTACTCTGCATGTTGATAATCGCTCCGCTCAATTTCGGCGCAAAAACCTTGATGTCGCCGCTCTCCACGCGCACCGCTGCGCCGAGCGCTTCGAAACCCTTAAGATGCAAATCAATTGGCCGGTCGCCTATGACGCAACCGCCGGGCAAAGCGACGGTCGCCTCTTTGCAACGGCCCAGTGACGGTCCAAGCACGCACACGGAAGCACGCATCTTGCGCACGACGTCGTACGCCGCGACGGAGTGGATCTTTTCTGCCGTGACGCTGACGGTTCCGCTTGCGCGTTCCACCTGCGCGCCCAAGTGAGCTAAGATTTGCAGCATGTAATGCGTGTCGCTGAGATCGGGCACGCCGTGAACGATACAAGGTTCTCGAGTGAGCAAGGTCGCGGCCAGGATCGGCAGCGAAGAATTCTTCGAGCCGCTGACCTTGATAGAACCAGAAAGCGGATGACCGCCGTGGACGAGAATCTTATCCATACCTAGCAAAAAGGAACCGTTTCACGCCGTTATAATCGTTCTTCGAACAAATGTCGCGGTAATTTTTTTCCGTCAGGGCCGAAAGAAGGGCCTCGCTTTGGCCGAGCCCTATTTCCAAGGCCAGCATTCCACCGGGGCAGAGCCGTGTGGGGGCCTGATCAATGAGCTCCCGCACCAGCTCATCGCCTCGTTTTCCGGCGAACAGTGCAACTTCCGGATCGTGCAATACTTCGCGCGAAAGGGTGTGCTGGTCCTGAGTCGAGATATAAGGAAGATTCGCGACAATTAGATCGAAAGCTTCCTCGACATTTTCGAGCAGACGGCTTTTCAGAAACTGAACCCGGCCTCTCAAGTTTAGCATGGCGGCATTTTCCTGCGCGAGCGCCAGCGCGTCATCCGAAATATCAACGGCGAGAACCTTCGCCTCTGGAAATTTCGCTGCCAAGCTGAGCGCAATCACACCGCTGCCTGTGCCAACATCCACAATTCTCGATTCTCGATTGTCGATTCTCGATTCAACGAGCTCCACAAGTTGCTCCGTTTCCGGTCGAGGAACCATCGCGCGTTTGTCGCATAGAAAAGTGAGTCCGCAAAATTCTACGGTGCCTAACAAGTGCTGGAGTGGCTCGCCTTCACTGCGACGCTTCACCAGTCCGCGCAAGGGCCCCAGCTCCGTTTCAGTCAACTCCCGTTCGAATTCCAGATAAAGCTCGATCCGTTTCCGCCCAAGAACATGCGCCAACAAGTGTTCCGCATTCAGTCGCGGATTCTCGATCTTGTGTTTCTTAAGATATTCGGTGCTCGATTGCAGCACCTGGAGCACCATCATTGATTCATTAACTACACGAGCCGAGGTAAGACAAAGAGTGACGGTTTCCCAGCTGTCATCTTTACCTCGACGGCTGAGAAGCCATGACTCCTTGAGTCACATCCGCTGAGTCTTTCAAGCGTTCTGCTACATCGGCGGACTGCAGCGCTGCGATCAGGTCGGCGAGATCGCCGTCAATCACGCGATCAAGATTATGAAGCGTCAGGCCGATGCGATGGTCAGTCACGCGGTTCTGAGGGAAATTGTAAGTGCGGATTTTTTCTTCACGTCCGCCGGTACCGATCTGGCCGCGGCGCTGTGCGCTGTATTTTTCCTCTTCCTCGCGCTGCTTTCGCTCCAGCAGGCGCGCGCGCAAGATCGAGAGCGCTCGCTCCTTGTTTTTGATTTGACTGCGACCGTCCTGACAACGCACGATTGTGCCTGTCGGAATGTGCAACACCTGCACGGCCGAGTCGGTCGTGTTCACGCCTTGCCCGCCGGGACCGCCGGAACGCGAGACTTCAATTCGCAAATCTTCCGGTTTCAATTCAAGATCGACGTCTTCCGCCTCGGGCAATACCGCGACTGTGGCAGTCGATGTGTGGATGCGGCCTTGCGCCTCCGTCGCGGGCACACGCTGTACACGATGCACTCCGCTTTCGTAGCGGAGCTTACGAAAAACAGATTCGCCCGAAACCCGGAAGATCGCTTCCTTAAATCCACCGAGCTCCGACGGACTCGATTCGAGGTCCTCGGTTTTTAGGCCGGCCGATTCCGCATAGCGATGGTACATTCGGTAAAGATCGGAGGCGAAAATGGCGGCTTCGCTCCCGCCCGTTCCGGCTCGGATTTCCACGATCGCGTCGCGGTCTTCATTTTCGTCTGGCGGCAGCAACGCGATCTGAACTTCGCGTTCAAGATCGGCGACCCTCTTTTCGAGGTCCGGAATCTCGTCGTCGGCGATCGCCGCGATCTCAACATCGCCTGACATCGCCAGCTCGCGATTGTCGTCCAATTGCTTCCGCGCAGCTTCGAGCTCGTCCCATTTCGCCAGGAGTTGTTTAATGCTCGCGTGCTCGCGCATGATCGCCTTGGCACGCCGGCGATTAGAAAAAAGCGCCGGATCGGCAATATCGCGCTCAAATTGATCGAAGCGCTCGCGCTTGAGTTGAATTAGGGAGTTAAATTCCATTGCATTGTAGCCGCGGTCGCTGACCGCGGACGGGCCGGGGTCAACGACCCAGCTACAGAAAGCAGCTAAGCTTTCTTTTCAGCCCGCGTCGCTTTGGTGCTGCCGTAGCGGCGGGTAAATTTCTCGACGCGCCCGGCGGTATCCACGAACTTCTGTTCGCCGGTGAAAAAGGGATGACAAGCGGCGCAAATACCGATCTTAATATCGCGGCGCGTGGAGCGGGTATGATACACCGCACCGCATGCGCACACCATATCGGTCTCGTAATACTGTGGATGAATACCGGCTTTCATCTTTGGAAAGGAGCGCGGAATCTACTCGTGCAACGAGCTTCGCGCAAGCGATGAAATCCTCAGATCCATTGTTAGAAATGTGGGAGAAAACAATCGCGCGGAAACGCGATGTGCCAGCTATCTTTGCAGCGAGCAGCGAAATCCTCCGGACATTCGGCGAGATCGAACAGCGCGCGCGTGATTTGCTGCAAAGTATCGGCGTCTTTCCCGAAGGCAGCGTTCTCGCCATCCAAATCGGCAACCATGAAGATTGGCCGTCGATTTTGATTGGCTGCTTGCGCAGGCATCTGGTTGTTCTTCCACTCGAACAGTCAATCAGCGAGCAGCAACGTGACGACGCCTTACAGATTTGCCATGCAAAGGCTGTAGTGTCCGCTGTCCCCAGCGGAGATTTCCCCAGGGTTTTGCCGCTGAGGACAGCACCCACCACGCCAGATTGGGGCGAGAATCCGCCAAGTCTCCTGAAGCTTACCTCCGGCACCACAGCCACACCACGCGCCATTCGCTTTCGCAGCGAGCAGCTTTTGGCCGATTGCAATCAGATTTGCGAGACCATGGAAATTACCGATGCCGATCTGAATTTCGGCGTTATCCCGATCTCGCACTCTTACGGTTTCAGTAATCTGCTCACGCCGCTGATTGCGCGCGGTGTGCCGCTGGTCATCAGCCGTGACAGGACACCACGCGCCATTCTCGCCGATCTTGTCCGCAGCAACGCAACCGTTTTCCCGGGAATGCCTGTTTTCTATCAGGCATTTTGTGAAATGGAACACGTTCCCGCGTTGTCAAAGCTCCGGCTCTGCATTTCTGCCGGAGCGCCTCTCCCGATGGCAATCGCGAAGAAGTTCCAAGAAAAGTTTAATCTGGCAATCCACTCATTTTACGGTGCATCCGAATGTGGCGGGATTTGCTACGATCGCGACGCAACTAACCAGAGTGAAGGGTTCGTTGGCGAGTTAATGAAAGGTGTAAGTCTTGAGATGATCGATTCAAATGGGTCAGCGAACCAGGTTCGCGTGCGCAGCACCGCTGTGGGCGATGGCTATTTCCCGGAACCGGACAACGAAAAGTTGAGCGATGGAATTTTTGTCCCCGACGATTTACTGGCGCGAGACGGTTCTGGGTTCAGGATCGTCGGCAGGATTTCGGACGTAATCAACGTTGCGGGTAAAAAGGTGAACCCCGCAGAAGTGGAAGCGCATTTGCTGCGCTTCAGCGGAGTGCGGCAAGCAGTCGTGTTTGGTCGTCCCGCAGGCCCGGGAGCATTGCGCAATGAAGAAGTGTCGGCCTGCGTGGTGACAGCGCCCAATGTAAGCGAAACTGACCTCCTGCAGTTCTGCCGTGGCGGGCTGAGCACCTGGCAGGTGCCAAAGCAGATTTTCATCGTAGACGCAATCCCGGCGAACGACCGGGGAAAAATTAGCCGGCGCGAGCTCTCGCGACGGTTCTCGGCAACCCGCCAGAGGCCCTCATTGTCATGATTGGGTTCTTGATAAAGCCGTTATATGGGATTTGCTTATAGCGAGAGGAACATTATGCGGAAATCATCTGGTGAACCCAAGTCAATAGAAGCTGACATCGAATCTTCGAATAGCGAAGAGCAGGAGCAAGAACAAACGGAGAGTTCAGACGTTCCCCAGGCGGACGAACCGCGCCAAGACTCAGATGCGACTGCGGAAGCGGCCCAGTCGGACGATTGGTGGAGCGCTTCGCAACAGGCTGGCGATTGGGCCGACCCTTCCAGCAGCGATCCGACTGACGACGTCACTCCTTCAAAGGAGCCGCGCACAGCCGATGTCTATTTCTGTGGTCACACGACCTTCTTTCCATTGAACCGCGCCCTGCAAGCGATTTCAAAGGAGAAGCTAACCGGCTTACTGCGATCATTTTGGGATCAAGAGCCAATCGATCTTTTGGCACGCGATGGCGAGATCGTCTTTGTCACCACCCGGGATCCGGAGCTTTATTGCCCGGAGACGCCGGCGTCTCTTGCCGATGCCGATGTAGTAAGTGTCGCGAGGGCGCGCGACCAACAGAGAGAAAGTGGAACTCCATTCTTTCTCACTCTTGCCCGCGAGGAAGGGATGACCCGTGAGGCGGCGGTGGAACACATGCAGCAATATGGGCAAAAGCTTTTCTCTCAACTTTGGGCGGCACCGCGGGTGTGGATCATGTTTGAAAAAAATGCCGAACTTTTGGCGAATACTGCTGATGTGCCTGGGGAGCCGAATGTCCGCGACTGGGCGTTGGAAACCTTGCGCCTTGTTGAGAATATCGATGAGACTGCCCACTTCGAACCGGCGTCGATCCCGGCTTATACAAGAGACGGCTTCGAGCGTGTCCAAAAACTGAAGCTGACTCCAGACGAGGCGCAGTTTGCGTCGCAATTCAATGGGAGCCGCTCGGTACAGCAAATTGCGAAGAACCTGCGACTCGATTTGAAATCTGCGCGACAGATGCTCTTCCGGTTTGTCGCCCTTGAAATAGTGGAATGCTGGCCAGCAAGCACTGCGGCAAAACCAGAACAGCAGGGCATTTTCCAGCGTTTTGGGCGGATGGCGCGACGCGACCGCTAGTACTCCCGAACGCGTCGGGGCCGTCGCTCATGAAGAGAAAGGTTTTAGTCGTCGACGTCGGCGGCACATACGTAAAACTGTTGAGGTCGTCTCGCGATGAGCGTGAATTTCCTTCCGGCCCGCGACTCAAACCGCAACAACTCAAGGGACGAATCGCAAAAGACCCGAAGCACTTGGCCAAGGGATGGATTGGTTTCAATTTTGCGAGAGCGCTGGGCATTCCGGTGTGTGTTGTCAACGATGCTGCCCTGCAGGCGCTGGGGAGTTACCACGGCGGGCGGATGCTCTTTTTGGGGCTCGGTACCGGATTGGGGTCCGCGTTGGCCTGGGACAATATTTTGATGCCGCTTGAACTTGGCGATCTACCATATCGACGCGGACACATCATCGAAAATTACCTGGGCCTCCCGGGACTGGCGCTGTTGGGCGAAAAAAAATGGAAGCGAGAAGTGGCTTACGCGGTCACCCAGTTAAGAAAATCCTTCATTGCCGATTATGTCGTTCTTGGTGGCGGTCTCGTGCACCGTTTCGGTCGCTTGCCCGAAGGAACAGAGCGGGGGCAAAATGAGAACGCATTTCTCGGTGGGATCCGCTTGTGGGAAACCAGGAAGCATTCGCGCGAACTGAGGTGGCTTGTCTTATGACACGCGATTTCGATGTCGAACGTTTGCTTCTGCCGTTAAAGTGCCAGGGAGGGGACTCGAACCCCTAAGGATTTCTCCACCAGATCCTAAGTCTGGCGCGTCTGCCAATTTCGCCACCCTGGCTAGCTGATTACCAATGGCTTATAAATGATGCTAGACACCGTTTTAGCGCTGTGCTAGGGTTTGTGCTAGAGTTAAACAATGCAAGGTCAGGAAACGCAACGAAAGCCTAAATTGAGCCAAACCGCGCCTCCGCTCAGCGGAATTCGAAGGAACAAGCGCGATAGCCGCGACGGTAATCATTCTGCGAAGTTTATCGCGGTGCGGGATTCGCGCAATCGCCGCGTGCCCGGCCTCTATCAGCGCAACGGACGCTTTTACGCGCAACTTTGGGTGGATCGAGGCTACGGCAAAAAGGCAGCGCGCCGCTTTGCGCTTTTTACGGCCGACAATTTGCCCGCGCGCACTTTGCAACAGGCAAAGGAAGCGCTGGAAATAAGGCGGCACGAGCGCCGCGAAGATTCGCTACCCATCCTCGGGCGCAAGCCAATTTTCGGTGACTATTGCAACACCTATTTCGAGAAAGCCAAGGTGCAGCGCAAACGGCCGGGGACGATTGAAAATGAACGGCAAGCAATCGCTCGTTGGCGATCACATCTCGGCCACCTTCGGATCGACAAGATTGCGACCCCAATGATCGCGGCATTTGTGGACAAGCGGCTAAAGGGCGGGGCATTTGGCGGACGCAAACTGGAGCCGGTCTCGGAACGAACGGCGAACCTCGATTTGATGGCGCTGCGCAACGTGCTGAAGAGCGCGATCGATGACGGTTACTTGCGAGATTTGCCCAAGATCAAAATGTTGGAGGAGCCGCCCAGCCCGAAGCGCCAATTATTGATGCCAGCGGAATTCGACCAATTGATTGCGGCCGCTCCCCAGAACTGCCAAAAGAATGGCCAACAGTTAGCGGATTATTTGCGCTTTTTGGCGTTCGCCGGCGCGCGCGAAAAGGAAGCATTGCGGGTCAAATGGGCGGATGTCGACTTTGAGCGTGAACGTGTGACGATTGGAGCCGACCGGTTAACTAAGAATTGGGAAAGCCGAACGGTGGAATTTAATCCTCAGCTTGCCGCGCTCTTAAGTGAGATGCGGCAACGACGCGCACCGGATTCTTCGTGGTTGTTTCCTTCGCCGCAGCGCGGTCCGCGCGATGAACACGCAAGAAGCTTTCGCGAGAGCCTAAAGATCGCGCGCAAAGCTGCGGGACTGGAATGGGTGGGCTTCCACGACCTTCGGCATTACTTCTGTTCGATGTGCGTCATGGCCGGGATCGACTTTATGACTATTGCCGCATGGTTGGGACACAAGGATGGCGGCATTCTGGTCGGCAAAGTCTATGGGCATCTCCTGGACGAACATCGGCAAAAGGCAGCGAAGCTTGTCCACTTTGGAATTTCAGTCCTCGCAGGGAAACGCTTTGGGACGGGCTAAACCGCTTTCCTCACGAACGCCCAACTCTTGAAAGGTTACCCAAATGCTTTGCAGCGGCGACGGCGCCTTGGCCTTATCGGTTGCTTTGCAAATTCGCCTGCGGCGGCCCGCGCATTAAAACGCGCGATCTCAGAGCGGGTCAGATAATGTCGACCGCAAATGTTAAGTGTGTTTAGCCAGCCAGCGCGGCGATAGCGCCAGATTGTTACCACGGAAAGCCCGCTTTGCTCAATAAACTTGTCCAATGCGATGGGCGGATCCGAATCAATTGCCGCTCGCTCTCCGTTTGCGTTATTATTCATGCCATTTCGCCGCAAGCCTGCTTTGAGTTGGCACGAATCGTGAGCTAGCGGAGGGCCCTCTTTGAAAATCATGACATTAAAATGCCACAACGATTTTCCCGAACCGCTCTGATTGAGGAGCAACCAATAGTTTACCCAATCGATGCGAACAGGCTCTCAGGCTCGCCATCGACGCTCTATTTTGCTAGATTACCTAGATTGAAAATCTCTTCCAAAAGTGTGCAAGCCGAAGAAACAGGCTCCCGGCATTTGGCCGCCATAGCTCGTCGCGTTTGCTGGTGGGAACCGGTTGCCGCCACCCTTGAAAATACGCCGCTGTTTCTCTGCCGGATCATGGCGCTGGGAACATGGGAGGACATCCGCATCGCCCTCGACCATTATGGTAGGGATGCTTTTCGCGAGGCATTGCAAAATGCGCCTCCCGGATTGTTCGATCCTCGTTCCTGGCATTACTGGCACCACCGCTTGCAGCTTCTGCCTGTTCCATCCTTACCGCAACGCGTCATCCCGGCATGAAGCCGCGGCTGGATATCTTGCCGCCGCAACAGCGGCGCTTCTGGCCTGTGTTTTCCCAATTACCCAAGCATTTCGTTTTATATGGAGGAACGGCGATTGGCTTGCGTCTGGGCGGCAGACAATCCGTTGATTTCGATTTTTTCACCAACCAGCCCATTCCAGCCGACGCTTTAAGCGGGAGCCTGCCATTTCTGCGCGGAGCAGAACTGATTCAATCGGATCTCAACACCCTAACCTTCACTGTCCATCGTGGGGGAGAAATCAAAGTCTCATTTTTCGGCGGACTCACCATCGGTCGTGTTGCCGATCCCGATCGTTGCGAAGATAATGGCGTTTTCATCGCCTCGCTTCTCGATCTCGCCGCGCAAAAGATGAAAGTGATTCTGGCGCGGGCGGAGGCTAAAGATTACCTCGACGTTCACACATTATTGAAGTCCGGCATCACGTTGCCGCGCGCACTAGGAGCGGCCAAAGCACTCTATCCCGAGTTCAACCCTGTTCTCTCCCTGAAAGCCCTCGCTTATTATGGCGAGCCCAATCTTGCCGCGATGCCGGCAGACATTCGTGAATATCTAACAACGGCAAGCGCAAATGTGGAATCGATCGAGACGATCCCTAAAATCGCAATCGACATCAGTCCGTCGAATCGCAACACCCGCGCTCAAACGCAAAACAAAGGCATTCAAATTTGACTCTCTTCCTCATCGAGGGCGAAGACGGATAAGACGTCAGTTCTCTTTTACAAACTTCTCGAATTCCCACGAGATCATTTCATTCTTCATCGCGCCACCCACAGCGAGCGCGAGAACTCGTTCGCGTCAGTGCGATGACCCGATTTCGCAAAGACTTTGGCTTCTTAGTTCGGGCTGCTGCGCCGTGCGCGCGGCTCCTCTCTCCCGAAACCTCAAAGCCTTTGCTCTCCCTTTTCCAGAGATGCAGTCATCGCGTGGTTGTCTTCCTTTCGGTCGCGTCTCCGCCAGCTCCGGTGCGCCCTTCATTCCGACAAGCGCGCGATCACTGCGGCGTGCTCAGAATCTTCCTGCGCTTGCAACTGCGCGTGAACGTGCTCCCCGATTTTATGGCTCGCTGCGCGCTGTCAACGTATTGCTCGCTTTGCTGCGCTCCACATTGACTGTGCTCCCTCCGCCCATGAAGCGGTCGCTATCGATTTCACGCGGAGAAATTGTCGCAGCGGTCGAAAAAAGTACTGGCAAGGACGAGCTCTTCCACCCCAGCTCACGACCGCAAAAGCTGCCAGTGACTTCCAACGAGATGTTCTGCAGAATGCCGGTTCATGTTTTCCTAGTCGGTCCGCATTTTCAGGGATAGCATTTCCCCAATTTATAGCGCAGCGAGCGTTCCAATTTGCTCGGCACAATGTGGCGGAGCAGTCAGCAGGGCGCCCTCAAAGAGGACATGGCAAAGCCGCTTCAACAGGTTTTGCCCACGGAAGGAACCGTGGGCTTTGATTGATGAGACGCTTTACCCCTTAGCAAATTAAGGAATTTCTGGCTTGCCGATAACCCGCTCTTGATCTGATGAGCAACGCAGCCGACATCGCCGCGCACACCGCAACGGTCAACGGACGTTTGTCTGCGCATTCACGCCACCGTTGCCGAGTCGTCACGCAAAGTTGATGCTGCTCAAAGACGGCATTGTAGCGCTGCGGCAAAAGGGCGCATCATTGGGACTAGTGCGCGAACTATTCGCTACTGTCGAAGTAGCTGTAAGCACGGCGACGATCGCGCGGTTTCACGTGGAGAGGACCGGCAATTCAACCTCATCACGACAACGTTAGCGATTCAATCGTCGAGGCGATTGTGTTCAGAAGGCAACCCGCCGACGAACTGCATCCGTTTCAACAAACCTCGCACCCTCAACAGCCTCTCTACCCGCGACGCAGACGCAGGTGAGTGAACCACCAATGCAGCCTCCACGCACCCGCGGGCCGCGTATTGCCGATCCGCGCAACCTCTGAGTCAACGCAGCTTCCGATGAGCAAACAAATCAACGTGGTCATCAACGGTAAAGGCAGCGTCGGAAGGAACTTCTTCGCCTCGAACTTTGTTCAGTATTTGAAAGATTGCGGCATCGCTCATTGAGCGATCGACAGCGCGCCATTCTCAAGCGCTTCATCGCAGTGGCCACCCCCCTGATGTCGCAAAGACATTGAACTTTCTTCGTTCGGGCTTCCGCGCCGCGCGGCTCCTCTCTTCGAAAATTTCAAAGACTTTGCTCCCCCTTTCCAGAGATGCAGTCATCGCGGGTTGTCTTCCCTCCGCCGCACCTCCGCAAGCTCCGCTGCGCCCTTCATTCCGACAACGCGCGATCACTGCGGTGTACTCAGAATCCCTTACGTGCTGGCAACTCTGCGCGTGAATCGCTTCCCTATTCTATGGCTCCGTGCGCGCTGTAAATGTATTGCTCGCTTCGCTGGGTTCCGCCTTGACACCTACTCCCTCCGCCGGGATGAGGTCGCTAGCTAGGATTTCACGCGAAGAAATTTGTCGCAGCCGGAAACGAGGCAAACGGTTCGTGCCACGCACCAACCTGGTGCGACTGCTCAACAAAGTGAGCCGTCCTTTAATAATCCAAGATTCTGGACCGCCGTTGGATTCGTGATGGCATTGAAATTCAATTTGCGGCCCAAAGCGAATCCGACGCACAGCCAAATGGATGGTCGATAACATTCACGATTCTTTACAAGAAAATCGGTTCTTAACGCTGAATATGTGACGCCATAAATGTTCTTAACGACCATTTCCGCAGAATCAACTGAAGGAACGCCCGTCTTTGCCGGCGCATTCGGACTTGGCTCGAAGGTTCAATCATACAAGAGCAACGAGACTGTGAATCGTATTCAATTCTCAGTTCCCGTTGCTCTACCGATTGCAACGGAGCGTCATAACGTGCACGGTCTTAGCGCGAGTCGCTGATTCGAGTTCCACAAACGCAGTCAGTTTTTCATCCGCTCGCACAACGTTTGCGGCGGAAGTCAAATCGTTGCTGAATTGAAAGAGTTTCCAGTTCGCCGAACGAAAACCTCGCCGTTGCCCATTCGTTAGCTCAACGCGATTCGTCGTTCATATGTTTGCGATTGGGTCTTTACGGTGGAGGAGGTAACTGCGGACGTGCCGAAGACGGGATTTTAGGGCGATGATGTAATCGTTCTCTTGGAGTTGAGTTTCGGCAGGGAGAGATTCCCAGGTTTTGAGCAGAGCTAGTTTGCCTTCGTACTGCTGGATGCGGTCAGCCGTTGCCACTTCCCGTGTCTTTTTCACTTTCTCCGCCACGCAATCTCCTCCGACTCGGAATAGTCAGCGCCCGTTTTCATCGGCGCGCACATGTGTGACACTGATGATTGGCGCTGGCGGCGGCGTTTGCGACACTTCTTTAACAATGATGCGATGCGCGACCGGGCCGAAGTCCGACCCCGCAAAGATAAACGCGGCGTCGATCTAATCGACTCGTGAGTTTGTTAACGTCGTAACCTCATTGCCATAATTTGCCGAGGCCCAATGCGAAAAGCGACGGCGACGCATAGTTCGGCAGTCGGAGTTTGAAGGAGTTATTCACGGGTTGTCCCGAGCGTTCCAACGACCTCGTGCGTTGACGCTCCGAAACGTCATCTAAAAAAACAGACTTACACCTGACGACACTAGTTGTTGGTGCGGCGGATGCGGAGCATACTGACGAATTCCATGAAGGATTCTGTAGTCAGAGGATGTCTTCTGCAGCTTCTTTATGAACGTCGAAGCGAAGGTTCCATTCCGTTCGGCCACGCTGAGCAGGCGGTCCCGCCGCCAGGAAGTATAAATCGCCGTGACTGGTTGCGTGCGGTGGCCCAGCTTTCAGAGTATCGCCTCATCGACTGGACCCCTCTTAAAGATCAGAG
>WNGK01002942.1_pt1 | contig 18477 bp, 16 predicted proteins | sample 5400601 | NCBI WGS metagenome assembly WNGK01 (sample SAMN13153376, study PRJNA577476) | soil metagenome | isolation source: 60 cm soil or saprolite under Garry oak tree replicate 1 | place: USA:California | collected 2016-06-15
GACGGTTGTGCCGCCCGCGAACCGATTCACCAGCCAGGCACCGCACACGGCTTCGAGCGTGTTGCCGCTCGCGATGGCGAGCGACGTGGCGACATTGCCCGCCGTGGTAACGTTCACCAGAAATGCACCGACGAAAATTGCAGGCCAAGCTCGGTAACCGAGGACGAGCAATGCCGCGAGCGCAATTCCCGCTGGCGGCCACACCGGCGATGCGCTGACGTGCAGAGATGCCAGCATCAACCCGAACTTGCCGGCAATGAAATAGACAAATATTAAGATGCCTATGGCCGGCAAGGTGGGAAAACGCCGCGATTGCATCGCTCGACCGCCTCAGCGTGTCGCATCATCTGTACGTCGCCGTTGAGCGACGTCAACCAGAAGACGGATCGCTGTCCAGTTTTTCCCTGATCGCAGCAGCCCCGACACCACTCTGTCAGAACAAACGAGCGCGCCTATCTTTCCTAATAATCGCGCACGTAGGGATATTTCGATTCGTTGCCAAGCTCAGGCGGAAATTCTGAGTAGCCGGCGTGAATCCAAGGAATATCACTCGGCAACAATGGATAATAACTTTCGCGCAATGCCGGAAAAGGCCAGCTAACAATTTCAAGAAAGCCGGCAATGTGTCTCTCTTTCGCGCGGTCGAATCCGCGCACCACGCCAAGACCGAACGACGCCGCGTTACCTTCGTCCGTGTTGATCTTCGTAACCGTCACAAAAATTTCAGCCGGAGCCAGGAAAAAATTCGAGAGGCCACGACCCACTTTGCGCGTTGTCCCATAATCGTTCGCGGGCGGATCCTGGATGTCCCCGAATAAGCTTCCGGCAAATCCGAGGGTTAGGGCGATGACAATCAGGTTTTTCATAAGGCTTTCCGATAAACTACCAGATTTGGAACAATGAACACAACATTTTATTTTCGATTTTCGGCCGCGGCACGGTTCCGTGTTGCGATCATCGAAATCATGATTGTCACTGCGAGGACAAACACGATAACCGCCAGCGAAATCCAGTTAGAAATTACGTAATATTTTGCCACAATCATTTTGATCCCGATAAAGCCGAGCACAAAGGCAAGTCCGGTGTTGAGGTAAACGAAACGTCCCATCAAGTGCGCCAGCAAAAAATAGAGCGATCGCAAACCGATGATCGCGCAGATGTTCGAGGCATAAACAATAAATGCGTCCTGCGTAATGGCGAATACGGCTGGAATTGAATCGACCGCGAAGATGAGATCCATGATGTCTATGACGATCAATGCCAGGGCCAGCGGCGTAAGCATCCAACGGCCATTCACGCGCGCTTTGAAGTGCTCGCCATAAAATTCGGGAGTAATCCGAAACAGACGGCGGCACACTCGCATCACCCAACCCTCCCCGAAATCACGCGGTATATGTTTACCGAAAAGCATTCGCAATGCGGTGATCAGCAGGAAAACGCCGAACAAGTAGAGAATAAAATGAAACCGCTGCACTAGTGCGATGCCGCACAAGATCACGACTCCGCGCATGACCAGCGCACCGATGATTCCCCACACGAGCGCGCGATGTTGTGCCAGCGGCGGCACGCGAAAATAAGCAAAAATCAATACGAAAACGAAGATGTTATCAACGCTCAGCGAATATTCGACGAGGTAAGCAGTAAGAAAATCGAGCGCGGCTTGCGCTCCTTTAATGTACCAGACGAGCCCATTAAATCCAAGCGATACCAGCACCCACAATACGCTACGTTGGGCAGCCGCACGCATGCTTAATTCGCGGCCGCGGCGCTTGAAACTGACAAGATCGACAATCAGCGCGATGAAGACGCCGGCGTGAAAGGCGATCCAAAACCAAATGCTGGTTGTCACGGCGCGCTAGCGTTTCACGGCAGGCGCTTTATCGCAATCGTAAACGGCCTGCAATCAGAGTTTTCTCTCGCCAAGCAAATTCTTCATCGTAGTTTGTCCGATTCGCATGGAGCTGGACCTGGAAAAACTTGTCGAATCGGGAAAGCTCAGTGCAAAAGGCGCCGAGCAGCTGGAAAAATTGAAGCCGGGAACTTTTTGTTTGCACAAGAGCTGGGGATTCGGTCGCGTGACCGAGTGGAACCTTCTCCTCAATCAGATCGTAATCGATTTTGAGGGCAAGAAATCGCATCCCATGCAGGTCCAGTACGCGGCGGAAAATCTTACGTCACTCCCACCCGAACACTTCCTGGTCCGCAAGGCAACCGACTTGATGTCGATCAAAACACTTGCCAGGCAAGACCCAATAGCAGTGGTGCGAAATATTCTCGAAAGTCTTGGCGGCTACGCGACTGTCGGACAGATCGGTGAATGGTTGATCGGCGACGTTTTTACCGAAGCGGAATGGAAACGCTGGTGGGAATCCACGAAGAAATCGCTCAAGGCGAGCGGCGCTTTTTCGGTCCCCGCAAAGAAGACAGAGTTGGTCCAACTGCGCCGAGACGGTGTGTCGCACACGAACGAGCTAGTTACTGCTTTCAACCAGGCGCGCCAGCCGAGAGAGCAAATCGCCGCACTCGAACAAATCATTAAATTTCACCAACAATTCAAAGATCCGGAAAAACAACTGCAACCGATCGTCGCACCGATCGAGAATGTAGCGGCGCGCAATCAGAAAATGCATCCTGCGCTCGCTTTCGAGCTTCTCATCGCGCGGGACGATTTGCGCGAGCGCGTTCCCCAACTTCACACAACGCACATCGGTTTAACACTTTCAAAATTGATCCTCGATGAAGAGAAGCGTTTGATGTCGATCTTGCCGAAATTGCCGGCGGCAAAAGAGAAACGGGTTTTGCAAGCGTTGCCCACCGTGCTCGGGCCTCGCTGGACGGAGTGCGCTTTGCAATTGATGCAGGGAAGTCATGTTCGGATGATCGCGCAAATAGCGCGCGTGCTTAGCGAGGCTGGGCAACACGCTGAAGTGAAAACAATGCTCGAACGCAGCATTCGCGAACATTCTGCTACGAGCGAGATGCTCGCTTGGTTATGTAACGAACGCGAGCGCTGGCGCGAGCTGATCAACCCGGAATTACTCGGCGCGATTTTGGCGGCACTGGAACGCGAACAGCACAATGTCACTGGTCGCGGCAGCAAGTTGCATCGCGCGCTTGTGGAGGATCCACAATTAATTGGAGACATGTTTGCAAATGGCAATATCGGAGTCGCCCGCGATACCGTGCGGCGGCTTCAAGTCAGTCCGTTGTTTGACGAGTTAACGAAACGCTCGCTTCTGGGGCGAATCGTTAAGGTTCATCCAGAACTCGAAAGCATGATCGCGGGCGCAGAAACACAAGAAAGGACAGCGCCTTTGATCGTTTCGTGGAGCAGTCTCGAAAAGCGTAAAGCTGAATACGAAGAGGTCGTTAAGACCAAAATTCCGGAGAACACCAAGGAAATCGCAATTGCCAGATCATATGGTGATCTCAGCGAAAATTTTGAGTTCAAAGCAGCGAAACAAATGCAAAGCGTCCTGATGCGACGCAAAGTCGAACTCGAACAAATGCTGCAGAGCGCGCGGGGAACCTCTTTTGAGAAGGTGGACACGTCACGCGTTTCCATCGGCACGGTGGTCACGTTGCGCGACTCGGATTCAAAGAAAGAGGAGACCTACACGATATTGGGCGCATGGGACGGCGACCCCGACCGGCACATTATTTCGTACCAAACTGCCATCGGCCAGGCATTGCTCGGCCACAAGCTTGGCGAAGTGGTCTCCCTCAACGCCGCTCAATTTGCAATTGTCTCGATCGAAGCCGCACCACCGGACGAGACCGAGCAAGCTGGTACGCTTAGCAAAGCGGCCGCCATCGAGCCGGCGATCGCCGAGTGATTTCGCCGAACAGTTCGGTCGCTGAAGATTAAATGAGTGCTTCGCACAAGCACCACTACATCAACAATTCATAGGAGAGAATGCTCAGGCAATAAATGGCGGCGGTTTCCACGCGCAGAATAATCGGGCCCAAGGTAAGCGGGTGGCACCCATGGCGGCGGGCAACCGCAAGCTCCGCCGGCGTGAAATCGCCTTCTGGCCCGACAAGCATCAACACGCTTCCGGGAAGATGTCGATGTTCGCTGGAGTAATCTGCGAGAATTTCTTTCAAATGTTGCGCGTCGGGCTGAAGCGAGCCGATCAAGCGCAGATCGAATGTCGCAGAGGCAGCAAAAAAATCGCCCAAGCTGCGCGGCTCGTGTACCTGCGGCAGCCAATTCTGTCCGCATTGCTTGGCCGCCTCGATCGCGATCTGCTGCCATTTCGCACGTTTCTGCGCGGCGTTTTCAGGATCGACTTGTACGACGGTGCGATCGGAAATGATCGGAGCAATCTCGGCTGCCCCGATCTCGACCGCCTTCTGCACGATCAAGTCCATATTCTTCCCCTTCGGAATCGCTTGCCCGAGAATAATCTGGCAACGCAGCGCTGGCGTTTCCGCCTCGTGTAATTTGCGCAATTGAATTCGGTCGCCCCTAAGATCGGCAATCTCGGCAGTGATTTCGCGCCCGCGTCCATTGAAGAGGACGAGCTTTTCGGCGGGTTTCATGCGCAAGACGTCGCGCGCGTGGTGCCCTTCCGAGCCAGTCAACGCAAGCGCATCAGGATTCCAATTTTCCGGGGAAATATAGAAGCGGTGCATGGCAGCAGGTTTCAGGATTCAGCTTTCAGGGTTCAGAAAAGACATCGACGCAGTCGTGAACTTGAAACACTGTCGGGCTTTACTGCGTCAGTTTTCGCTTTCGTATCTCGAGGCGATGTCCGCATTCATCGCCACCACAGTTTTCAGCGATTTGCGTACCGACAGGGCCACGCCGCGTTCTTGCAGCGCCTCGATGACGCTCTCTGTCGGAATGTTCCCAACCAGTGTATCCTGCGCGAAAGGGCAGCCACCAAGGCCACCGATCGCCGAATCAATGCGGCGACAACCGGCGTCGTAAGCGGCTAGCACTTTGGCTGCTGCCCCGACATGTGTGCTATGCATGTGGACGCCGATGTCGTAGGCGCCGTAGTCGCTTATCACTGTGCAGACCACGCGGCCAACAAGTTCGAGTGCGGCAACACCAACTGTGTCTGCAAGAGAGATGGATCGGATCCCAAGCGCGATTATTTTTCCCATTGCCTGGCGCACCCTGTCTTCATCCCAGGGATCGCCGTACGGATTTCCGAAGGCCATGGAGATGTAGACGACGATGTCGAGTCCGAAGTTTTCAGCCTTCTTCTTAATGGATTGCAAAATTTTGTAGCACTCCTCTGACGATTGATTCTGATTTTTGCGCAGAAAGGTCTCGGAAATCGAATAGGGATACCCGAGCGTCGTCACGCGACCCGTCGCGATGGCGCGCTCCGCGCCTTTCTCATTCACCACAATGCCAATGATTTCGATATCATCGGGCGGATTGAGTTGCTCCAGCACCTTTTCGCTATCGGCCATCTGCGGCACCGCCTTCGGAGAAACAAAGCTTACGGCGTCGATGTGCTTGAACCCCGTCCCGATCAGCGCATGCAAATACCGCGCCTTCACGTCCGTGGGGATCACTCTCTTGAGACCTTGCCACGCGTCGCGGGGGCATTCGATCAGCTTTACAGCATCGTTAGGCATCGCTGAGATTTTTGGTAATTAAGTTGCCCGCGCTGCATAGCCTGGGCGGTATTCCACCCCCTCCTTCCGCCATTTATTGGAAGAATTCTTTTGCCCGTTCGAAGAAACTTTTGCGCATGGGAGTGTTTTCCTCACCGCAAAGCGCGGCGAATTCATCGAGCTTGCGGCGTTGCTCCGCGTTTAGACGCGATGGCACTTCGACAATCAAACGCGCGAGCAAATCGCCACGATCGCGTCCATTGACGTTGATGATTCCTTTACCGCGCACCTTGAACATCTGTCCGCTTTGCGTCCCGGCAGGTACTTTTAAATGCGCCTTACCTTCAAGCGTTGGCACGTCCACCTGCCCGCCTAATGCCGCGATCGAAAAGGGAATCGGAACTTCACAATAAAGATTGTCGTCGTCGCGCTGGAAGATTTTGTGCTCCTTGATGTGAATGACGACGTAAAGATCGCCCTGCGATCCGCCGCGAATACCGGCCTCGCCGTTGCGCGAGGAGCGCAGCCGCGCACCCTCGCTGATTCCGGCCGGAATCTTCAATTTAATGCGGTTCAGTTTTTCCACGCGCCCCTCACCATGACATTGCCGACAAGGCTTCTCAATGATCTGTCCGGCGCCGCGACAGCGCGGACATGTTTGCGAAAGCTGAAAGAATCCACGCGAACTGATCACCTGCCCGTGACCGCTGCAAATGGGACACGTAATGCTTCGCGAACCGGGTTCAGCGCCGCTACCCTGACATTTATCGCAGGTCTCCAGCTTCGCGATTTCAATTTCTTTTTCGACGCCGAACGCCGCCTCCTCGAGCCTGATCTCCATGTCGTAACGCAAATCGGAACCACGTTGTCGATCTTGCGCACGCGTGCCTCCGCCCCCAAAGAATGTCTCGAAAATGCCGCCGCCGATTCCGCCGCTGCCGAAAACTTCACGGAAAATATCGAACGGATCATGAAAACCACCGCCGCCGAAACCCGCTCCCGGGGCGAAGGCGGCGTGGCCGAAACGATCGTAGGCCGCGCGTTTATCCGCGTCGATGAGGACATCGTAAGCTTCGCCGAGCTCCTTAAATTTCTCCTCGGCATGGGGGTCATCGGGATTTTTGTCCGGATGAAACTTGACCGCGAGCTTGCGATAAGCGCGCTTGATTTCCTCCTCAGAAACGTTGTGCTCCACACCGAGAACTTCATAATAATCGCGTTTGGCGGTGGCCATTTTCAAAAAGTGATGAGTGACCAGTGACTAGTGACAAAAGGAAGCATGTCGCTCACTCGTCACTTGTCAGTCGTCACTTTCTTTGCCGGTCCCGATGAAACGACAACACTCGAAGGCCGCAGTAAGCGGTCCTTGAATCGATAACCGCGGCGGGTCTGGCGGATAACGGTGCCTTCCGGAAATTGTTCGCTCGGTTCATGCGCAATCGCTTCGTGCAAATTTGGATCGAATTTTTTTTCCTCAGCTTCAATTGTCTGCAATCCATTGTCGGCGAGGAAATCGTTGAGTTGTTTCAGTACGAGAGTCATCCCGGAATAAATCGGAGACTGTTCGCTTTCCTCTCGCGCGGCTTCCAGACCAAGCTTGAAATTGTCGACAATCGCCACCAGCCGCTCCAGCAAGGAAGCGTTCGCGTATTTAATCGCGTCTTCCTTTTCGCGGGCACAGCGCTTTTTATAATTTTCAAAGTCGGCCTGGCTGCGCAGCGCAAGATCGCGAAAACGGTCGAGATCAGCCTGCAAACCGGCCATCGGATCCTCTGTTTCGCTTCGTTCCGCCTCGGGGGCGCTTGATGAAGGGGACGATGTCGATGCCTGACTCGGGACCTTCGTCGGATTTGTCGGTATCGACCTGTCAGGCTCCCGGCGTTGTTCGGTCATAGGAATCTTTTTCATGTTTTGCGGATGGCGATCAGAGTGATGTCGTCACTTTGGGGCTGCGAACCGGTAAAATTACGGACGTCATCGATAACTCGCCTTACAATTGCTTGGGCGCCATCACTCGCGCTGGCCCGGACCGACTCGGTCGTGCGCTCAAGACCGAATTCGTCTCCTTCCGTATTTAGCGCTTCCGTCACCCCGTCGGTGTAAAGAATGAGGCAATCGTCGCGCTCGAGGGGGACAGCGAAGTCGTTCGTAATCCTATCGAACACGTTTCCGCTGTCAATTCCAAGGACCATCCCAGGGGATTTTATTGGCGTAACGCTTTGCGACTGTTGCTTGTAAAGCAATGGCGCGTCGTGTCCACCGCGTGCGAGGGTGATGCCATTGCGCTCGTGGTCAAGGATGAGATACGCCATACTGATAAACATGTCTTCCTTGATGTCGGGATAAAGTTGCCGATTTACTTTTCGCAAAACATCGGCCGGGGAAGGATTCCGCGCCGCTTCAGCACGCAAAACGCTGCGACAAATCGCCATGATCAGCGATGCCGGAACCCCTTTGCCGGAAACGTCGGCGATTGCAACACCAAGCCGTTCGTCATCGACATGAATATAATCAAAATAATCGCCGCTCACTTGGCGGGCGGGCACGTTAATGCCGCTGATTTGAAAACCGTTGATGGCCGGCGCTTCCGCCGGGAGCAAAATCCGCTGAATATCCCGTGCAATCTCGAGGTCATGATCGAGTCGCTTCTTTTCATTCGCCATCGAGTAAATGATGGCGTTATAAAGGGCAAAGGCAGACTGTTCGGCAATCGATTTAAAGACAATGAAATCGCCTTGCGAAAACGGCGCGCTCTTTGGGCCATTGGCGACAGCGAGGACACCGAGGTCTTGTTTTCCGTAGGAAAGGGATGCCGCCATCACGGAGGCAGTCCCAAAAGCACTGTCACGTAATTTCGCGAGCTCTGGCGCCTGTGAGAGTTCGCTGAAGCATACAGACTGTCCTGTTTGCCAGACACGTCCTATAAGCCCCTCACCGGGAGCAATCGAGCGCAGCCGCAGGTAGCTCTCGAGTGCGATCGGAGTGGCTGCCGCTTGCTGTAAAATGTCCGGGGGAACGTCTACCAGCGGTGGGCAACCATTCGAGATAAAGGCTGGAGTGAGCTTTCCGCCTGTGCGATCGGTCACATAAAGTGCGCCGCCGTGTGCATCGAGAATACGGGTTGCCCCTTCGACGATGAGCCGGTGCAATTCATTAGGTCGAATGGTGTCGCTGAAAGCTTCTCCGAGCCCGTGGAGGAAATCGAAAACCAGAGTTTCTTCGACCTGAATTTCCTCGTGCGAGCGCTCCAACGCTCGAATCCGCCGGGTCTGCGTGTAGGTGGTAAAAATCCACCCGGCCACGGATGCGAGAAACAGTCCGAAGAGAAGAATCGGCCACGTCATGAAGGGCCAGCTTACTTCGAAGGCGTCTCGTGATGAAGGTCTTGTTTTAAATAATCGAGAACGTCCTTAAAACGAAAGAGATTTTCCGGCGCCGCCTCACAAAGAGCTTCGTGCGCCTCCAACATTGTTTCCGTTTGCTCCTGCTTTTTTGTCTCTTGCCGCCGATCCTTGGAATCACGTTCGAGTGCCTCACATTCAGGCGCGGTCGAACCATTGGCGTGAATGTCGAATATCTGATCGAGGCCAAGCCCGGAGAGGAGTTCTTGGCTCCGGTTCCCGCAATGAATAACGTGGAGATGGCCGTGGCCAAGTTCCCTCAAGCGCAACGCCACGCTGGCCATTGTGCCCATAAATGTGGAATCCATCATCGCGCAATGCGCCAAATCAATCACAAATTCGCGATAACCGCGGTTCAACATCTCGCGAGCGAACTCTTTCAGGTTCCCGCTGTTCAGGAAACTGCCCTTTCCCTCCACTTTCACCCACACGGCTGGACCATTTACCCCTACTTGAATCGATGACTCCACGTTTTACTCGGTAAAAGATACAAGACCGAGAGGCATGCTGTCAAACCCGGCAAGACTGTGGACCTGCCGAAGAATTGATTGGAAATCGGGAAAGCTATGTTCCAGAAACAGCCGTCCCCGTTACTCCCACATATAGGAGCGGTTTTCGGCCACAATTCGCCCGTTTTCTATCAACAAGCAGCGCCAGCTAATCACTCGCCCGTCGTCAAGGTAATCGTCGCCGATGACCTTGAATTCCGTCTTATGCGTGCCGCGTATGTTGCTATATGAAATCTCCTGCGCCTGGACGTGTTCGTGCAATTTCTCCTGGCGATACTCCAGACGCACCGTGATATCGGCCGGCCGCTTGGCGCGCCAAAAGAAATCGAAATAATCGCCAAAACGTTGACGTGAATCAAGGAGCGTCACGGCGCCGAAAAGCCGGTATTGCCGCTCAAATGTGATTGAAGCGTCCTGCACCGTAGACGATTTTGACGAAGGGGACGTACTGGAGAGCTTTCCTGGTTTTGACTTGGTACTCGGTGCATTGCGCTCTCGTTGGTGTAGAGGCGTCTCGCTTAGAGAAAAAAGTTTCGTTTTTCGAAATTCAAAGTCTTTACTCAACAGGACCGGGAGTGGTTTCACTTCTTCGAGGATCTTGGGTTCTTCGGCGCCGTTCACAGCGAAAACAGCCAAGGCGTAAGAGATGAAGGCAAATTGTACAGCGCTAAACCTCATTGGCAGAATAAAACCGGCTATTACGCGCCATGTCAATGCGCCGAAGCCGGAGAAGGCACGTGAAAACGAAAACTGACGGCAAAAAGCGTCGTCTGGTGAGCGATCATTCGTTGCATTATGGATTCGATTCTGCCACCGAGGCAATGCCGGCCAACTGATCTGACCGGAAATAATTTGTGCTGCCTCCAAAACCGGTTTTGTCCGCCAAGATTTCACACATAAATTTCATGGTGATTGACGTCTGTTTTGAGCGCGGTGTTTATTTGCCACAGCAGGATCTCTGGCTCGACCCGTGGGATGCCAAGCGCTTCGCCTTCGTTTCACACGCGCACAGCGACCATGTTGCGCCCCATGATGAGATCATCCTTTCCGATCGCACCGCACGTTTGATGCACGCCCGATTGCCGGGCATTCGCACTGAGCATGTGTTGCCATTTGGTAAAAGGCGAACGGTGGATGATCTCGATCTTATGCTGTTGCCCGCCGGTCACATCTTTGGTTCGGCACAACTTTGCCTTTTCACGGCGGACGATACGCTGCTTTACACCGGCGATTTCAAACTGCGGCCAGGGAAATCCGTCGAGCAGGCACAATGGCGGCAAGCCGATACGCTCATTATGGAGACGACTTTTGGCCTGCCGCGCTACCGATTTCCACCAACTGAGCAGATCATTAATCAAGTAGTCACTTTCTGCCGCGAAACAATCGACGAGGGCAAAGTACCGGTATTGCTCGGCTATTCGTTAGGCAAAGCCCAGGAAATTCTCTGCGCGCTCGAGGGAGCCGGAGTGACACCGATGCTCCACCGGTCGGTTTACCAGATGACTCGGATTTACGAGCAACTCGGCCAGTCATTTTGCAATTATGTTCGCTACGACGCGAATGATGTCGCGGGAAAAGTTCTTATCTGTCCGCCGAGTGCAAATCGATCGCACATGCTGGAAAAAATTCCCCGTAAAAGGATTGCGATGATCAGTGGCTGGGCGGTCGATCCAAATGCAATTTATCGCTACCAGGTTGATGCCGCGTTTCCCCTTTCGGATCACGCTGATTACAACGACCTGGTTCGCTATGTCGATCTTGTTCAGCCCAAACGCGTGTTGACTCTTCACGGTTTCGCGGCGGAATTCGCGCGCGACCTGCGAGATCGCGGCATAGAGGCGTGGGCGCTCACCGAAGAAAATCAAATGGAGCTCGCGTTGCCGAAAAAAACTGTAGTGACGGGCATGTCGCCTGCATCTTCGATGGTTGCGGCTGGCACGGCCAACTCTGTAAAAGATCGACGATCGCCCATCGATTCAGAATTTCGTGAGTTTGCTGAAATCGGTGAGGCGATTGCCGGTACGCCGGCGAAGCTCGAAAAGATACGGTTTCTCGCGGATTACTTACGCAGGCTCAATCGGGATCAGCTTTCGATTGCGACAACTTATTTTACTGGGAGAGCCTTTACCCAGAGCGATCTCCGGATATTGCAAGTAGGAGGATCGATCGTTTATCGCGCAATGATGGGCGCGGCGAAATTGAGCGACGCGGAATTTCGCCGCATTGCCCACAGCCACGGCGATGCCGGGAAAACGGCATTTGAAGCGTTTGAGGGTCGGACAAAGCCCGAACCATTCAGCCTCGCGCAATCGCGCGATTTCTTCGAAATCTTACATAGGGCGCGCGGACCAAGTGCGAAAACCGAATTATTGCAATCACGCCTGGCCAGACTTTCCGCGCGTGAGGGCCAGTATGTGGTTAAAATTCTCACAGGAGACTTGCGCATCGGTTTGCGTGAGGGACTTCTAGAAGAGGCAATCGCCCGCGCCTTCGAGGCGCCGCTGGATCAGGTCAAGGAGGCGCACATGCTGCTGGGCGATATCGGCGCAACCGCAGCGCTCGCTTCCCTAAAGCAATTGAATCGTGCGGAATTGTCGATCTTTCGCCCGATCAAGTGCATGCTTGCGACTCCCGAACCAACAGCTGAAGCAGTCTGGGAACGGTTCGTTAATGCCAAGACTTCTGCGGCTGACACGGCCACGACCGTTTTTGTTGAGGACAAGTTTGATGGGATCCGCGCGCAGCTTCATCGCAGCGCACAGAGAGTCGAAATTTATTCGCGCGATTTGCGGCACATCACCGATCAATTTCCGGAATTAGCGGAGCAAGCGCAGAAGTTCGAACAGGAGCTGATTGTCGATGGGGAAATTATTGCCTTTGAAGAAGGTCGTAGGCTCACGTTCTTCGATTTACAAAGACGGCTTGGCCGCAAGGGCAATAGCGCGGATTTATTCGAGGGTGCCGCGGCAGATGTCCCGGTGGCATTTGTCCTCTTCGATCTTCTTTGGCTTAACGGACGCTCGTTGTTGAAAACACCGCTGCGCGAGCGGCGCGAATGGCTCGGGAGATTGCAATTGCCGCGGCGGTTTCAGAGGGCGAAAGTGGTTCCCGCATGTTCTGCAGTCGAGGTCGAGCAAATCTTCCAGCAGGCACGGCGCCGCTTGAACGAAGGTCTCATGATCAAAGATCCAGAGAGTTTTTATTTACCCGGGCGGCGCGGGATGTTCTGGTTCAAGTTAAAGAAGGAGTTGGCTACGCTCGATGTTGTGGTCGTCGCCGCGGAACTTGGCCACGGCAAGCGCAACAACGTGCTAAGCGATTACACATTTGCCGTGCGCGACGAAACCAGCGGCGAACTTTTGCCGATCGGCAAAGCCTACAGCGGACTGACAGATGTGGAGATCGCCGAGCTAACCGATCATTTCAAACAAAATACAATTGCCGATCGTGGCCGTTATCGTGAGGTCAAACCGGACATTGTGCTCGAGGTCGCGTTTAATTCAATTCAGCCAAGCTCGCGCCACGCGAGTGGACTTGCGCTGCGTTTTCCACGGATCAAAGCCATACGGCGCGACAAAAATGTCGATGTTATCGACACGCTCGAATACGCTCGCGGGCTGGCTGCGCAGCAGGCAAAACAGTAGCGCAAGAAGCTGCGACGGGACTTCTTGATCGAACGAATTCGGCTTACAAGTAGGCCGTTTGCTGGAACTTGTTTCATTGCAATCCTTGGACCACGATCGTTTTCAATTATTCGAACAAGCGACGAAATGAATCGCGCGATCGGGCCAGATTCAAGGCGTTGTCGATGAGGGCGACGTTCCCGGCGTAACAGTGACGGTTTCGAGCTGGTTTCGACGCGAATGCTGTGCGTTGGCATAAATCGCCAGTGACGCCATGGCCAGAACGATCACTAACATGAGCACGAGTGGGCCCTTTGGAATTCGAGACGATGACGTTTCTTCGCGAGTCGGCTGCACTGAATTCACGCCTGAAATATCGATGTCCATCTTGCGTGCGCAAACGCAGATTAATCCAGAGGCAACGCGGCGATCGCGTCCATAACGCGCTGACTTAGCCGTCCGTAGAGATCCTTGCCCCGCGATCCGAGATCGGCTGCCGTAAAAAAGATCGGTTCCCCAACGACAATAGTGATTGGCACAAAGCGCAAACCGCCGCCGCCACGCGGCAAAGATTCATGCGCGCCAAAGATCCGCATCGGCACGACCGGAGCGAGTGTTTTTGCAATCACGAGTCCCAGCCCAGGCTGAGCGGGCTGCAAATCGCCGTCGAGCGTCCGCGCGCCTTCTGGAAAAACCAAGGCTGCGTTCCCGGACTTGAGAACACGAATTAATGCCTTGAGTGCGCTCCGGTCGATCCCTTGCTGGTTAACTGGGATAACGTTCAGCTTGGGCAAAAGCCAGCCGAGCACCGGCACATCGATGAGCGTCCTCTTCGCCAGAAAATAGATCGCGCGATCGCATGTAATACCGGCAAGCGGTGGATCGAGATAACTCTGGTGATTCATCGCCAGAATTACCGGACCGGTTTGAATCATCCGTTCACGATGAATTATGCGAAGCCGGAAAAACAGCCGCCCGATCAGGCGCGAAAGATGGTAGCCGATCCAGTAGTAGGGATTCATGGTTTCAAGCCGTAAAGCGGCAAAGCGTTAAAGCGCCAGCCCTTTGAGCTTCAGTTGCGCGATGATTTTCCCAACGACTTCTTCGATCGTGAGATGCGAGGTATCGATGACAAGCGCGTCGTCGGCAACAATGAGCGGCGACGCAAGGCGTGAAAAATCGGCATGATCGCGCGCAGCGATTTCATCACGCTGTCCTTGCGCGAGGCGGCGCTGAAGGCGCACGTCAGGCGAAGCGTCGACGTAAAATTTGTAGGGCGTGTCTGGAAAAACCACTGAGCCGATGTCGCGGCCTTCCACAACCAGGTCGTAGTTGCGTGCGTAATGGCGCATTTTGTTGACTACAATTTCGCGGATACGTCGAATGGTGCTGACGCGGGAAACACCTTCATTCACTCGATCCTCGCGCAAGTAATTCGTTGGATCGACGTTGTCGATGAAGACGCGCGACTCGTTATTCTCAAGATGGCAAGCAATCCTGGCCGACTCGACAGCTTGGGTGACGCGCACGGTGTCGCCAGGATTTATCCCCTTTCGAAGGATGTGCCAGGTAATCGCGCGATAAATCGCGCCCGAATTCACATAGGCAAACCTGAGTCGCCGCGCAAGCTCGCGCGCGACACTGCTCTTCCCGGAAGCGGCCGGGCCATCAATCGCAACGACGCGATAAGAATCTTTCCCCATGTCCGAAATTAGTGTGTCGGAAAGATGCGGGGCAAGCGCCCAAAGGCACGCAGGCAAACGTCTGCTTGCCAATCATGCTTCCTCGACCGGGGCAGGAGTTAACGAACCGATAACTGGCGTGCTGATCTGCATCCGCTTCGGATTGGTGAACTTTTCAAGCACTACATCGAATCCCGGATAAGATTCACGAACGCAGTCGGCGTCCTGAACAATCGTTTCGCCATCTGCAAAGAGACCCGCAATGGCAAACGCCATCGCAACGCGATGATCGCCGAAACTCGCCAGGCGTGCCCCGTGCAGGGGAGCCGGACCATGGATTTCGAGTCCATCAGTCATTTCGGCAACCTGCGCGCCCATAGTGCGCAAATTGTGCGCAATCGCGGCAATGCGATCGCTCTCCTTCACACGCAATTCCTGTGCATGGCGAATGATCGTCGTGCCATTTGCCAAAGCACCGGCTACTGCGAGTATCGGCAACTCGTCAATGAGCTGCGGCACTTCTTTGCCCTGAATAACGGTGCCCTTGAGCGGGACACCCGTGATCTCGACTACTCCGCGCGGTTCAAGTTGACCGATATCTTCGACGGCTTCGCGCACTTGCGCGCCCATTCGCAATAGCACGCCAAGTAATGCCGTCCGCGTATCGTTTAAACCAATGTCGCGCACAAGGAGATGACCTCGCGGTTGGGCCGCCGCCGCAACCAGCCAAAACGCTGCGGAGGAAATGTCGCCCGGAATAGCAAAGTCGCGTGACTCCGGAACTTGCTCACCGAAGACACTGACGCAGCGATCGCCATCTTTTGCCGTGCGCACGAGAAAATAATTCAGCATTAGTTCAGTATGATTTCGCGTGATTGAAGGCTCCTCGATAGTGGTTTTGCCCTTGGCAAACAGTCCCGCCAGGAGCAACGCGCTTTTGACCTGCGCGCTCGCAATCGGCAGCCGATAGTGAATTCCCCGCAAGGAGCCGCCACGGATGCGGAGCGGTGGCGTCTGTTCCGGACCTTCAGCGAGAATGTTTGCGCCCATCTGTCGAAGCGGTGCGATCACACGGTCCATGGGACGTCGAGAGAGCCCGGCGTCCCCCACGAGGCGACTCTCAAATGTCTGACCTGCGAGCAGACCAGCAAGGAGTCGCATGGTCGTTCCCGAATTTCCGCAGTCGATTTGCTTTTTGGACGGCGCGAGTACGCGCCTTTTTCCATGGACGATTAGCGTGTCCGGCTCAGATTGTTCGATCTTAACACCTAGAGCGCGCATTGCATTAACCGTGTGCATGCAATCTTCGCTCGGGAGAAACCCACGGAGGGTGCACACGCCATTGGACAAAGCCGCAATGATTACCGCGCGGTGCGAAATGCTTTTATCACCGGGAACGGTGATCTCGATGTCAATCTGAGGTGCCCGTTTGATCCGTAATTCCATAGACGAATTGTGAAATTCTTCGTGGAGGGGGTCTTCGCCTCATTCGGCGAAGACCAGCATCGAGTATAAGACGGAGTTGTCCAGCGGTCCCCCTGGAGAGGCAAATCCAAAAGTGTTTCAGGTCAATAGGCCAGGCGCAGCGAGCGTTTGGCGCAATTACGGGACGAGAAAGATTTTGTCCGTGTAGGGATCCTTTACTTCTGTGCCCGGAGGAAATCCTTCCACGTCGACGTATTTTCCGGGCGAAAAAGGACTTTCCACGAGGTGAGGCTTGCCAGGAACAGGAATTCCGTACGGATAATCTCCCTTTGCTACTTTTGTTGGCGCGGCCGTTGGAACAGGTGGAGCTGCACTTTCTTCCCGGGGCGCACCTTGAGGCTGAACGGGTCCATTCGGATTGAATGGCTGCTGCGAAGGCGGATATTCTGCAGTCCCAGGTGGTGGATAACTCGCGGCGCGATGACGAACAGGTTGCGGCGGCGGCTCTTCACTGCACGAGGAAATAAAGAACGCGATGAGCAGGGCGAGCGACAGTGACAATTTCATAAACTGGAAATGCTGCGCCAAACGTATCTACATCCCAACTCGTTGCCAATCACTAAATCGTTTTTTCCGAAAGTTCGCTACTGGCGCTGACATAATCGAGAAGCAAACTTGAATGCGTTTTGCAGGTCCGTGTCTTGAACTTCCGTCCCTTGCCTCTGATTAATCCCAAGTTCCGATGCTTTGGCAAAGATGGGCATCAATACAATAAGGAGGCGCTTTTCATCCGAATCCAAAGAAGCATGTCGAAGAACTCTCGTGCACAGATTTTGGTCGTCGACGACGACACCATGAGTCGCAAAATCCTGGTTCAACTACTGGTGTCCGCCGGTTATGAGTGCCGTGAGTCTGATAATGGGGCCGGGGCATTGGAACTTGTGCACGTGAAGCAGCCGTCCCTGCTTCTTCTTGATTTTGATATGCCGGGACTAAACGGCGCCGAGGTGCTGAAGCGGCTTCGGTCGGATAGTAATCCAGCGGTCGCGCAGGTTCCTGCGATTATGTTGACGGGTCACGGCAGCGAAGAAAGCGAAGTACGTTGCTTGCAAGCTGGAGCGGACGATTTTGTGACCAAGCCGATCAATGCCGCAGTATTGCGGGCACGAATTGAAACTCAGCTTCGGCTGCGCTCCATGCGGCGCCAATTAGAGCGTCAAAACGATGAGCTTGAGGAATGGCGTTACAGCCTTGAGCGAGATCTGGCTGCCGCGCGCTTGACGCAACAATCCTTGATTCCACAAAAGCCGCCCAAGCTGCCAGGATGGGAAGTTGCCGCCTGTTATCGCCCGGTCATCCAAGTAGGCGGGGATATCTACGGTTGGCTACGCATGAAAGATGGCCGAATGCTGTTTTGGATTGCCGACGGCACCGGTCACGGAGCCGCTGCTGCGCTCCTTACCACCCTGGCAAAACTTCTTTTTCATCATGGCAGCGTGGAAAACGATACGCCAGCCAGCGTAATGGAAGCGGTAAATAACGATTTCCGCAGTATTTTTGGTGCGCGCTCCTTTATGACCGCTATGTGCATCGCGCTCGACCCGGTAACCGGACACGCGAGCGTCGTGGGTGCAGGTCATCCTCCGCTCCTGATGGCGCGCCGCAGCGGCGGCACGGAGTCGATCGCATCGATCGCCCCTCCATTAGGTTTGATTGAACACCCTAGATTTACGGAAACGATTGTCGATCTTAAGCGGGGTGACGCCTTTCTCCTTTATACGGATGGTTTGTTTGGTGCGGCAAAAGGCGATCGGGCCCGCTTAACTCCAGAGCGGCTGGCGAAAATGCTCGATCACTCCGCGACGAGTGCCGATGCGCTTCTCAGGGGAGTATTAAACCAAGCGGCACCAGACAATGACACAGATATTTTGCCAGACGACATGGCGGCGCTGGCTGTCCGCCGGGCGGCCTAGCAAAAAAATCTTTCGTTTCATTAAAATTAGTATTGCCCTCTTGCGAGCGAACCGTTAATCAGCGTCCATGCCGAAAACCAAAAAGAAACCTTCCAAACGCAAACCGAATCCCGCCTTCATGAGACCGGTCCAACCTGATGAGAAACTTTCTGCAATCGTCGGGTCGACGCCGCTACCGCGTTCCGAGCTTACGAAAAAGCTTTGGAACTACATCAAGAGGCACGGTTGTCAGGATAAAAAGAAAAGAACCATGATCAACGCGGACGAGAACCTCCGGCCGGTATTTA
>WNGK01005534.1_pt1 | contig 18473 bp, 13 predicted proteins | sample 5400601 | NCBI WGS metagenome assembly WNGK01 (sample SAMN13153376, study PRJNA577476) | soil metagenome | isolation source: 60 cm soil or saprolite under Garry oak tree replicate 1 | place: USA:California | collected 2016-06-15
ACTAAAGAGGAAAACTACCATCGAATCGAGCGCTCGTATGGGGGATTCAGCCGGGCATTTTCCATACCGGCGATCGTGGATGAGGAGAAGATCCGCGCGGATTATCAGGATGGCGTCTTAAAGATCGTGCTTCCGAAAAAGGAGCAGTTGAGGCCGAAACAAATCAAAATTACGGAGTAACCTCCCTCACCCGCCGCTTCGCGGCACCCTCTCCCAGAGGGAGAGGGACCTTCTCCCGCCCGCGCGAAGCGCAAGCCCGCTAGGGCGAAGCCCCAAGCGAAGGGGCCGGATGAGGGCAAATACTTAAGCGGAGTTTAAATCATGATTCGTTTTGAGAAGCTGACCTTGAAGGGCCAGGAGGCCCTTCAAGCGGCTCAATCCCACGCACAGGAAAAAGGTAATCCTCAGGTGGCGCCGGAGCATCTGCTCTGGGCGCTGGTGGAGCAGAAGGATGGCGTCGTTCTGCCGATTCTGCAAAAACTCGGTGTCAACCTCCCGGCCATCGCACGAGACCTGGCGGATGCGATGTCCAAACTGCCGAAAGTGCAAGGCCAGACCGAACTCTATATGAGTCCCGCCCTTGGCCGTATTTTGGAGGACTCCCAGAAGGAGGCCGATCAGTTCAAAGACGAGTACATCAGTACCGAACACGTCCTGATCGCGTTGAGCGACGCCAAGGGGGAACATGTTGCGCGCCTGCTGCAAACGCACGGGATCACGAAGGACGCGATTCTGAAGGTGCTCGTCTCGATCCGCGGAACTCAGAAGATCACGGATCCGAATCCGGAAGAAAAGTACCAGGCGCTCCAGCGCTACTCTCGGGATCTCACCGAGCTGGCGCGCCGGGGCAAGCTGGACCCCGTGATCGGGCGTGACGAAGAAATCCGGCGCGTGATCCAGGTTCTGTCGCGGCGAACGAAAAATAATCCAGTGTTGATTGGCGAGCCTGGCGTGGGAAAGACCGCTATCGTGGAGGGCCTGGCCCAGCGGGTTATCGCCGGTGATGTGCCCGAATCCCTCAAACGAAAGAGAATCGTCGCGTTGGACCTTGGCGCCATGGTCGCGGGAACCAAGTATCGCGGCGAGTTCGAGGACCGGCTGAAAGCCGTCTTAAAAGAAATCGAAGAAGCCGGCGGCGAGATTATTCTTTTTATCGACGAGCTTCACACGCTTGTTGGAGCCGGAGGGGCCGAGGGCGCCATCGATGCGTCCAATATGCTGAAGCCGGCGTTGGCGCGCGGTGACTTGCGCTGCATTGGCGCGACCACTCTGAGCGAGTATCAAAAATATATCGAGAAGGACAAAGCGCTGGAACGCCGCTTCCAGAAAACCTACGTCGGTGAGCCGACCGTTGAAGATACGATCGCGATCCTGCGCGGCTTGAAGGAGCGGTATGAGATTCACCATGGCGTGAAGATCAAGGACTCCGCGATCCTCGCTGCCGCCATGTTGTCCCACCGTTACATCACGGACCGTTTCCTGCCCGACAAAGCCATTGACCTCATCGATGAGGCGGCCGCAAGTCTGCGCATTGAAATCGACTCGATGCCCGTGGAGATTGATGCCGTGGAAAGGCAGATCATCCAACTTGAAATCGAGCGCCAGGCGTTGAGTAAGGAAGACGATCCCGGCTCTCGTGAGCGTCTGGCCTTGATTGAGAAGGAACTGAGTGAGCTCCGCGAGCAATCCACCCGGATGAAGCTGCGCTGGCAACGCGAGAAAGAACTGATTCAATCGATTCGTTCTATCAAAGAACAGATCGAGCAAACGCACGTCCAGGAGCAGCAGGCCGAACGTGAGGGCAACTACGCGCGTGTGGCCGAAATCCGTTACGGACGCCTTCAGGAGCTCGATCGGCAACTCAAGGATGCGAATGCGCGCCTCGAGCAATTGCAGCAGAACGAACGCATGCTCAAGGAGCAGGTGGATGAGGAGGATGTCGCCAAAATCGTGGCAAAGTGGACCGGCGTTCCGGTTGCCAAGATGCTTGAAAGCGAAATCCAGAAACTCGTCCGGATGGAAGAACTGCTGGCCAAGAGAGTTGTGGGTCAGGATGCCGCTCTGAAGGCGGTGGCGAATGCCATACGCCGCTCGCGCGCCGGGCTCCAGGATCGTAATCGGCCGATTGGCGTCTTCATGTTCCTGGGGCCGACCGGCGTCGGAAAGACTGAAACCGCGCGCGCCCTGGCCGAATTCCTTTTCGACGATGAACGGGCGATGGTTCGCATCGATATGTCCGAATATATGGAGAAGCATTCGGTGGCCCGTCTGATTGGAGCGCCTCCGGGATATGTCGGCTATGAAGAAGGCGGATACCTTACCGAGAGTGTGCGGCGGCGGCCGTATTCGGTCGTTCTGCTCGACGAAATTGAGAAGGCCCATGCGGACGTCTGGAACATCATGCTCCAGATCTTTGATGATGGCCGCCTGACAGACGGTAAAGGAAGAACCGTAGATTTCAAGAACTCGGTTTTGATCATGACATCGAACATCGGTATCGCGATGTCCGAACAGAATGTTCGTGAAGCCTTGCGGACACACTTCAAACCGGAGTTCCTGAACCGGATTGACGACATCATCATCTTCAAGAGTCTCGGCAAGGAGGAGCTCACCCGCATCGTCGAGATTCAGCTCGGAACGCTTCGCAAGCATCTGGCGGATCGAAAGATCACGCTGGAACTGACACCCGCGGCGCGCGACGCCCTGTTCCGGGAAGGCTACGATCCGTCGTTCGGCGCCCGGCCATTAAAGCGCGCGATCCAAAAGCTGCTTGCCGATCCGCTGGCTCTGAAAATTCTCGACGGGGATATCCAGCCTGGAGAGAATGTTGTGGCCGACGTGACGCGGACCGGTGAATTCGACTTCAGGCCGGTGCGGGCCATCGCTTCGTGAGAGGGGTCTACCCGGAATCCGCTTTCCATTCGGATGAGAATTGAGAATTGGGAATTGAGCATTGATCAGATCTGACCAATGCTCAATTCCCAATTCTCATCCGAATGGAACCTGATCCCCTCTTGAACCCCGCCTCGCAGTTCCGCTATCATCTAGCACTCGTCGATAGAGAGTGCTAATCCTTTTTTTAACTCTTAAATCTGATCGCATGATGAGGAGGAGATAAGTAATGGCTGCAAAAGAGTTGAGGTACCGTGAAGATGCCCGGACAGCAATGCTGAAGGGTGTGAACGCTCTGGCCGACACCGTCAAGGTGACTTTGGGACCCAAGGGGCGCAACGTCGTGTTGAGCCGAAAGTTCGGGTCACCGCTTGTGACGAAGGACGGAGTTACAGTTGCGAAAGACATCGAGCTGAAGGATCCCTACGAGAACATGGGCGCGCAAATGGTGCGGGAGGTCGCCAGCAAAACGAGCGACCTGGCTGGTGATGGCACAACGATCGTGGTTGAAGAGCTGAAAAAGACGTCGAAACCGGTGAAGAGCAAAAAGGAGCAGGAGCAGGTGGCGACGGTCTCGGCGAACAACGACAAGAACATTGGCTCTCTGATCGCCGCGGCGATGGAGCAGGTCGGCAAAGATGGCGTGGTTACGGTTGAGGAAGCCAAGTCGATGAAGACCGATCTGGAGTTTGTCGAAGGCATGCAGTTCGACCGCGGGTACCTCTCGCCGTACTTCGTTACCAATCCGGACCGCATGGAAGCTGTGCTCGAAGATCCGGTCATTCTCATCCACGAAAAGAAGATTGCGGGCATGCGCGATTTGATTCCCGTGCTCGAGCAGGTCGCCCGGGAAGGCAAGGCACTGCTGATCATTGCCGAAGATGTCGAGGGCGAAGCGCTGGCCACGCTGGTCGTGAACAAGATCCGTGGCACGATCAAAGCGGCCGCTGTCAAGGCGCCGGCATTCGGCGATCGGCGCAAGGCCATCATGGAGGACATTGGAGTGGTCACCGGCGGCCGAGCCATCACCGAAGATCTTGGAATCAAGCTTGAAAACGTGAAGATCGAAGACCTTGGCCGCGCAAAGAAAATCGTGATCGACAAAGACAACACGACGATCGTGCAAGGAGCGGGTAAGAAGTCCGCGATCGAGGGCCGCATCAAACAACTTCGCGTTCAGATCGAGGAAACCACCTCCGACTACGATCGTGAAAAACTTCAGGAGCGCCTGGCGAAACTTTCCGGAGGCGTGGCTGTCATTCGCGTCGGAGCGGCAACCGAAACGGAAATGAAGGAACTCAAGGCCCGCGTTGAGGACGCGCTGCACGCAACGAAAGCCGCGATCGAAGAAGGAATTGTTCCAGGCGGCGGTACCGCCCTTCTTCGCACACAGAAGATCGTGGACAAGCTTGCCAAGAGTGTGGAAGGCGACCTGCGGACAGGCGCTTTGATCATCCGCCGGGTGTTGGAAGAGCCGATGCGAATGATCGCCGAAAACGCCGGTCACGATGGAGCTGTCATCGTCGAGAAGGTTCGCAGCGAAAGTAATCCTTCGACTGGCTTCAATGCCGACACGGAACAGATTGAAGACCTGGTTCAAAGCGGTGTGATCGATCCCACCAAAGTCGTCCGTGTCGCGATTCAGAACGCAGCGTCGATCGCCGGTCTCTTGCTGACCACGGAAGCTCTAATCGCAGAATTGCCGGAGAAGAAGAAAGCCGGTCCTCCAGCGGGTGGTGGCGGTTACGAAGACTATGATTAAGTCCAAAAAAGCAACACGACCATTTGGTCAGTTCGTCAGTGAGTGATTTGGTTGTTGGACAAGTGCATTTGAGATCGTACATGGGACATCCCAACATTTGACATTTTGGGAAAGCTCGAGCGTGCAGCGAACAATGTCAAATGTTGGGATGTCCCATGTACGATGTCCGATGTACTTGTCCAACAACCCAACGACCAACTGACACAATGACGCAATCTGGCGAATTGCGAAACTACCGGCGCCCAATAGACCGCCCCTCCAGTGCTTTCCTCTTATTGAGAATCGCCACGGTGAGGATCCCGCCGATCATTGCAAACAACGAATACACCAGCAGGCTCGAGAAAAACGTGAAGGCAAGTGTCGTGATCGAGATTTCAGGCGAGGCCACTCGCATGATCAGATCGCGGAATGGACCTTCAAATCCCGGCACATTTCGCATGGCTTCCTCGATCGCTGGTTGTTGGCTTCCGAGGATTTTATCCGAAATGATTCGAACCGGAATCGATACCATTGTGCCCACGACCGACCCGAACAGCCCGCTGAGCACACCTGCAAATGCGCCATCCCCGTAACTGATACCGCTGGGGCGCTGCTTGCTTAGCAGAAACACCGCGATGCCGCCTCCTCCAAGGACCCACATGCAGCAGAGGCAATTTCCCGCGTTGATGAATGGGAGGGATGAAAGCAGGCCCAAAAACATTCCGCCGGCCACCGCGGGCTGGCCGAATTCCAATTTGGGCTCAGGCGCCGGCGGTTGAGCTGCGGGCAATTCAACGGCAGCCCCGCATTGAAGACAGAATTTCGCTTCATCCGGCAGGTTGGCTCCGCATTGTCTACATGGACTCACGGATCTCCTCGATTCCTTTTCGGACAAACGGGGCTGCTGCTGCGCCAACCACAATTCCGGAAACCGAACGGAGTATGGCGGCGTCGATCAACAAGCGCGCCAGTACAAATTCAGTGAACATCAGCAGGATCGAGATTCGGAGCCAGCGTGCGTTTGCCGGAAGACCCAGCCACAGCGACGCCAAAAACCCGAAATAGATCGACGCACAGCGGATGCAGACAGGCAGTGGTTCTCCGAGGATGTGCCAGGAGCGCCCGGGATCTTGATGGCAGATGAGTGAGAAGAACTGGTAAACCGCGGAAGCGCCCACCAGCGGAGCGGCAATGATGCTCAAGCACCACAGTGTCGAACCGGCGAGTAATGCGAGGTACGCTTTCCCCCTCACGATCAAATGACCGTTTCCGGCTGGATCACGCTTAGCCCGTCAAGGTATGGACGGAGCGCCTCAGGAATGACAACGGTCCCGTCCTGTTGCTGGTAATTTTCCATCATTGCAATCCAGGTGCGGCCGATTGCCAAACCGGATCCGTTCAAAGTATGCGCGAAGCGGGCTTTCCCGCCTCCGCCCGGCCGATAGCGGATATTCCCGCGTCTTGCCTGAAAATCCTCAAAATTGCTACACGAGGAAATCTCACGATAGGCATGCTGTCCCGGCAGCCAAACTTCCAGATCGTAACTTTTCGCAGCACTGAAGCCCATGTCGCCCGTGGAATGTATAACGACACGATACGGAATCATCAACCGCTTTAATATTTCTTCCGCGTCCGTGACCAGGGATTCCAATTCGGCGCTGGAATCTTCCTGACGTGTGAACTTGACGAGTTCCACTTTATTGAACTGATGCACGCGGAATATGCCGCGAACATCCTTGCCGTATGAACCGGCTTCACTGCGAAAACAGGGCGTGTAGGCGGTAAATTTGATGGGCATCCGGTCACCATCGATGATCTCATCGCGATAAATGTTGGTTACTGGGACTTCGGCGGTAGGAATGAGGTAATAGTCCGTATCCCGAAGCTTGAACAGATCTTCCTCAAATTTCGGAAGCTGGCCGGTTCCAAACAGGCTTTTGGAGTTGGCCATGAATGGTGGCAAAATCTCCCGATAACCGCGCTCCTTGGTATGGATATCCAACATGAAGTTGATCAGCGCGCGCTCCACGCGGGCGCCCATGCCCGCCAGTAGCGGGAATCGGGCGCCGGCTATTTTTGCGGCGCGTTCCAGGTCCAGAATCCCGAGTGGAGGGCACAGATCCCAATGCGCCTTGGGTTCGAAATCGAAACGGGTCGGCTCTCCAATCCGGCGGACCTCAACGTTCTGCTCTTCGGTCAGACCGATGGGCACGCTCGGGTCGGGCAGGTTGGGGATGGTCGCGGCGAACTGAAAGAGCTTTTCTTCGATGGTCCGGAGAGATTCGTCGATATCCTTGATCTGCTGCGATACGAGTTTCATTTCATTACGCTTTTCCGAGACATCCACCTTCTCACGAACGAGACGGGCAATCTCATCCGAAGCCGTATTCCGGAGCCGGCGTAGGCGTTCGACTTCCTGGATCAGGCCTTTACGCTCACCATCCAGCCGCTGGAACGTCTCTACGTCGAGTGAAAAGCCACGGTGTGCCAGCCGCTCTCTGGCGGCTTCGATGTTTTCGCGCAGGTAAGCAAGGTCGAGCATGAACTCGCATTGTAGAGCAAACCGAAATCAAGGGCGAAGTTCTTAGCCGCGGCCACCCTCTCCCAGCGGGAGAGGGATTGTCTCAGTGTGTCCCTCTCCCCGTGGCACTCTTGTCCAAATTACGAGATGCGGTTCGCTCATGTCCCTCTCCCTTTGGGAGAGGGTGGCGCGAAGCGCCGGGTGAGGGCCGTCCCTCTCCAGAGGGAGAAGGACACGAGCCTCGATTTCGGCTAATTTGGACACCAGTGCCGTGGGAGAGGGTGGGTAATCCGCTTGACTGTCAAATCACTAATGCTATGATACTTTGTCGTTAATACTTAGAATGCTTACCAGTCTCACCCGAGGTGTTTTATGAGCCGAAGAGGGATTCGAGTTGCCCTTACTTCCCTGGTGCTTTTCTCGGCTACCCTGCCGGTAGTTGCCCAGAAAAAGAACGAGCCGAAGAAGCAAGAAAAGCAGGAGACCAAGAAATCCCGTGAGCAGGAGGTTGGAAACCGCGCCCTGAGGAAGTGGTTGGATGAAGATGTCTCTTACATCATCACCAACGAGGAGAAAACTGCTTTCAAGGCTCTGAAAACGGATGAAGAGCGTGAGCAATTCATCGAGCAGTTCTGGCTCCGGCGTGATCCTACGCCGGATACCATCGAGAACGAATTCAAGGAAGACCATTACAGCCGTATTGCCTACGCGAACGAGCGTTTCGCCTCTGGAAAGCCGGGCTGGAAAACGGATCGTGGACGCATCTATATCCTTTACGGAAAGCCCGACGAGATCGAGTCGCATCCCTCGGGCGGAACCTATGACCGGCCGTTTGAAGAAGGCGGTGGTACGACCAGCACTTTTCCGTTCGAGATCTGGCGCTACCGGTACATTGAAGGCATCGGCAACGAGGTCCTGCTCGAATTCGTGGATCCATCCATGTCGGGTGAATACCGATTTACGATCGATCCGAGCGAAAAGGACGCGCTGCTCCACGTTCCCGGCGCTGGTCTGACGTTCGATGAACAGTTCAATGGGAGAGACAAGGCCGACCGCCTGACGCGTGACGGCGCCAGCCTTGGCAATGCCCTCGGCAATACGTCACGAAATAATCAATTCGACCGTCTCGAACTCTCAGCGAAGGTTTTCAGACCACCCGAAATCAAATTCAAGGATCTTGAAACGATCGTCACCACAAAACTTTCGTTCAATCTGCTTCCCTTCAGCTTTAGAACCGATTTCGTTCGAGTGACGGAAGAAAGCGTTCTCACGCCGATCACGGTTCTGTTGCAAAACAAAGACCTCGCCTTCCAGGAGCAGGAAGGGATTCATCGGGCAATGGTTCACGTCTTCGGCAGGGTTACCGGAATTAACGGGCGCGTCGCCCAGGTCTTCGAAGACACCATCAGTCAGGATATTCCCGATGCGTTATTCAAACAGCAGCTCGAGGGCGCCTCGATTCACCAGAGGATCGTGCCGTTGCGCCCCGGTCTCTACAAGCTCGACCTCGTCTTGAAAGACATCAACAGCGGAAACGTGGGTACGATTAATCAGAGACTGGCCGTGCCGCGGTATCCCGATGACAAGCTCTCTTTGAGCTCGCTTATTCTGGCGGATGTTGTCGAAAATCTTCCGACAACCCAGATCGGTTCGGGTTCCTTTATTCTCGGCAGCACGAAGGTCCGGCCGAATGTCAAGGACGACTTCAAACGCGACAAGAATTTGAATGTGTGGTTCCAGGTCTACAATCTCAAGCTGGATGAGGCGACGCACAAACCTTCGGCGACCGTCGAAATGCTGATCACACGGAATGGCCAGGAAGTGAAAAAGACTGTGGAGCAGGCTTCGGAATTGTCGAACGCGGCCGCACAGATGACCCTGGAAAAGGCGGTGCCGCTTTCGGACTTCGAACCGGGCGAATATTCAATTCAGGTCAAGGTTACCGACAATCTGACAAAAGACATTATTGCTGCGCCCGGGAAATTTACGGTCCGCTAAGGCGCGCGCTAAAGCGTAGTTTCGCAATATTTTTGGAGAGATAAAGAGATAATGACAACAAAACGGCAGAAGTTCGCCGCGACGGTTGGGCTCGGAATTGGTTTTCTTCTTTTATTCCCCCTCATCAGCACAGCCGCCAATGATCTTGCTGCGATCAATGGCCGGGTTCGTGACTCCAGTGGTGTCCCTGTGGTTGGAGCTCTGGTCATAGTCGCATCGGTATCACCAATTATTCCCGACCGGCTAACCTTTACGGACAAGAACGGTTCTTTCGAGGTACTGAACCTTTTTGCCGGTGACTACACCGTCAAGGTGACGATGCCGCGATTCCTGCCGGCGACAAAACAAGGTATCCAGCTGAACAAGGGTGGCTCGGCTGTGCTCACCGTCAATCTCCAAAACGCGCTGGACGTCGTGCGCCGGGCCGTTTCGCGCGACAAGGCTCAGTCCGAGGATATCGTTTGGACTCTTCGCAGCTCGAGATCCACGCAGCCGGTGCTGCGGTTGGCCGATGAACGGAAACCCGAACAAGCGCCAAAGGTTCAGAATCCCGACTACTCCGGTTATTTTCAGGTTTATTCCAAGTCTGTTGAGACTTCTTCGGGGACAGCCGAAGGAGTTGGCTCACAGTTCTCGGTGACCATGCCACTGGATCCGAATTCGAAGGTTACATTTGCCGGGCAGTACAACGAGATTCCAACCCAGCCGCGTGGATTTGGCGCCAGCTATGACTTCGCCCCGGCGGATCGGCATCGGGCCTCGGTGGGTGTTAATTTGAGGCAGGGTGTTCTGTTTGGAGATCCACTGCAACCGGAATCGCCGAGGGAGCTTCAGCTTCGATACGGTGAAGACTTCCAGTGGTCCGATCATCTCGTCTTTAATTACGGCGCAGAAGCAGGCCGGGCGGACGCAACCTCGGAGCACACGTACCTGCGACCGCGATTTGGTATTTCCTGGGTTCCCCACTCCCGGACGACCTTCAGTGTGGCGGCCTCCTCACAAGCGCCAACTGCCCCAGGCAACTCGATTCGAGGGAAAGATTACTTCGACCGCACGGTGTACATGCCGCCTGCGTTGGAGCGCTATTCGCATAACGAAGCGGCGTTCTCGCATGTTTTTTCCGACGATTTGGAATTTAGCGCCGCGGTCTTCCGCGACCGAACCGATAACCAGGCGTTGTTTGTGACCAGTCCGGATGGCCGTCGCGGACTGCTTATTCTCGACACGAGCGGCATTCCGTCCGAGGGTTTCCGGCTGCACCTCAATCGACAGTTCCGCAATTTTGAAGCTGGAATTGGCTTTACGACTGCAGGGGGAGTCGGATTGAAGAAGGGAACCTCCACTCCCGATGAGATCGGCGATCAGCTTTACCGGCGGCGCTTCCAGGTGGTCGCCGCGCGATTCAAAGCCGACGTCGATACGACACAGACCGAAATTACGGCCGTTTATCGGTGGATGTCCCACTTCTCCGCTTCCCACATTGATCCGTATCAGCAGCTTTTTGAATACAACGATCCGACTCTGAGTATCTCGATCGCTCAGAATCTGCCCACGTCGCGTCTGTTTCCTGGAAAGATTCAGGCAATTCTCGACGCGCGGAATCTCTTCGAACAGCCATTTGGACCTCAGCGCACCCAAGTCGCTCAATTCCCGCGGCTCGTCAAAGGCGGGATCAATATCAAGTTCTGAAGTTCAAGCGGGCGGCTTTCGCTGTGGCTTTTTGTACAGCAATCCTATTTTTCATATTCGTCTCTGGATTGATACAGCTAAACTTAGCTGTATCTGTATTATTTTTTGGAAGCCAGTTTGCTTGAACAGGCCGCAGAGTCTCCGTATTATACAAACGGAAATTTCAGCTGGCCGGTGGGCCCGACGCTAGAAACTGGGGCGTGGGGGGACCGGCATTGCCGATTGTAGCCGCTGGGCTTTAGCCCGGCGGTCCGCGGGTCTGAAGACCCGCGGCTACAGGGGCCGGTGGGCCCGACGCTAAAAACGATGCCGCGAAAGATCTTTTCCTTTAGATCCGCCGTTACTGTGTTGCTGACGGTGGGCGTCCTGATTTTGGGGGGCCTCAATATTCAGCAAAAGGGGCGGTATATTCCGCCCGATGACGGCGCTTCGTGGATCCAGACGGCGAGGGGCGTCGAGGCCCTGCAGGTTATTTCGAACGGGCCGGCGGACAGAGCCGGGATCCGGCGTGGAGACATCTTAAGGGCAATCGAAGGTCAAACCGTCCGGAACGATCGGCATGTCACGCAGATTCTCTATCAACTCGGCGTTTGGTCTAAGGCGACCTACACTCTGGAACGCGACGGCAAACTGATCTACCCGACGGTCGTCGTCGCGCCTCAGCCGGAGCGGCTGCTGCGCCAACAGAAATATCTCGAAATCATCGGCCTGCTGTACCTTCTAGTTGGCGCCTTCGTTTTGCTCAAACGCGCACGCGCCCCGCACGCATTGCACTTTTATTTCGTCTGCCTGACTTCTTTTGTCTACTATGTCTTCCACTACACGGGGAAGCTCAACAGTTTCGACTGGACGATCTTCTGGTTCGATTTGGGCGCCTCGCTTTTGCTGCCACCGCTTTTCCTGCACTTTTGCCTGGAGTTTCCTTTACGACACAAATGGGTTAAGCAGCGGCGCAAATTGCTTTACGTGATCTATATCCCGGGTGCGGTGCTGTTTCTCGCACAATTCGCATTCCTTTACAATGTTCTCGAATTCATCCCATCACCGCTGGTCCTGCGCATTCTCCTCGACAATCTCGGTGATTTTCATTTTGGCTTGTACTTTGTCTTGAGTGCCGCCGTTCTGGTACAGACCTATCGAACGGTGAGGACACCTGAATTGCGGCAGCAGATGAAGTGGGTCACGCGGGGCACAGCCGTTGCGGTAGTTCCCTACTTTCTGTTGCAGTCCCTGCCGCGGCTGTCTGGTCTGGTTCCGGAAGGCTATATCGATATCGCCATATTCCCGCTGGTTCTTATTCCGATCTCGTTTGGCTATGCGATCCATCGCTATCGTCTGATGGACGTGGACATCATCTTCAAGCGTGGCGTGACCTATACGCTAGCGACGGCTTCGATCATCGTGCTGTATGCGACCTTTTCGGTGCTGGTCGGCGAACTCCTGGGCTCCGGTTTCGAATCGTTAAGTAGTCTGGCGCGCGTTATTGCGACGATCGTGGCAGCTCTTCTGTTCGCGCCGATCAAGGACCAGTTCCAGGTGTGGCTGGATAAGTTTTTTTATCGTGACCGGTACAACGTTCGCCAGACACTGATCGACTTCGGTCGAACGTTGGGCTCGGAAGTGCATCTCGAAAACATGCTCAATCGGATCGTGGACCATCTTGGGCGGGCGCTATTCGTCGATCGCGCGGCCATTTTCCTCGAGAATCCTGCGGATCCTTCGCGGTTTATTCCGGCTCGGGCGACCGGCCTGACGATTCCGGAGAGCGCCAATCTCTCTTTTCTGACGTCATCGACCGATCGCGCGTACATTTTCTTCGAGACCGATATATACGATTTGAACTACTTCATTCCCTGCCGCGTCAAGGATCGTGTTATCGCCTATATCGGTCTGGGCAGAACTCGAAACGGAGACTATCTCACGAGCGAAGATCTGGAGTTGCTGGAGACGGTATCCGATTACGTCGGCATCGCGCTGGAAAATGCCCGGCTGTATCGCTCGCTCGAACATAAGGCGAGCGAGTATCAGAGCCTGAAAGATTTCAGCGAAAACATCGTTGAATCGATCAATGTTGGCGTCATGGTTGAAGACGTGGACGGCAGGATTGTTGGCTGGAACAAAGCTCTGGAGTCTTTGACCGGACGAAACCGTGCCGACACTCTGGGCAGGCGGACGGAGGAGATTATCCCGGTGCATTTCCTGCAGCGCCTTGCGGAAATGAAGCACCTGTATAAGCAGCAGTGGAACGACCTGACCGTGGACTTCTCGGCGACATCGCTGATGGACAAGGACGGCGCCACGCGAGGAACGCTCGTCATCATCGACAACATTACCGATCGGGTACGGCTGGAGGATCAGTTGATTCAGAATGAGAAGCTCACGTCCATTGGGCTTCTGGCTGCCGGCGTTGCGCATGAGGTCAACACGCCGCTTGCGGTGATTTCCAGCTACTCGCAGATGTTGCGAAAGGAAATCAGTCCGGAGGATCAACGCAACAAGCTCCTGGAAAAGATCACTAAACAAACGTTCCGGGCATCGGAAATCGTGAATAACCTTCTGAACTTTTCGCGCACGAACGCAACGGAGTTTGCTGAGGTGGATATCCATCAGGTGATCACCGACACCCTGTCCCTGCTGGAGCATCAATTCAAGAGCGCACGGATTCGTGTCGAACGCGAGTTGAAGGCCGGCGATCCTGTCACGTTTGGAAACTCCGGGAAGCTTCAGCAGGTCTTCTTGAATCTGTTCGTCAATGCGCGCGATGCAATGGCTGAAGGCGGTGAGTTGCGGGTCCGAACGGAGACTGTGGATTCGAAGATCGAAGTCTTCGTACAGGACTCCGGAGCCGGAATAACTCGCGAAAACATTAAGAAAATCTACGATCCATTCTTCACAACCAAGGCTGTGGGAAAGGGTACGGGACTGGGTCTGTCCGTCAGCTACGGAATCCTGCAGGAGCACGGCGGCAATATTTCGGTAGAGAGTAAAGAGGGTTTGGGAACCTCGTTTAAATTGGAGCTGCCTTTGGTAAGGAAACCTGTGAATGTCTAGACGAAAGGGCACGGTCCTCATTATTGACGATGAGGAAGAAATCCGGGAAAGCATCGAGCTGCTTTTGACCTCCGAAGGTCTTTCCACCGATACGGCAGGCAACGGCGAAGAGGGGCTGAAGAAAATTGAAGAGAACCTCTACGATCTCGTGCTGCTGGATTTGATGCTGCCCGGTAAATCCGGGATGGTGGTGCAGCGGGAAATCAAACGAATCGATCCGACCTTACCCGTCGTCATCATCACCGCCATCGGGGCTGTGGAGACCGCGGTAACCGCTATTAAAGAAGGATCGTTCGATTACGTCACCAAGCCATGGAATAACGAAAAGCTCGTGGTGATCGTCACGAACGCGATCAAGCAGCGTCAGTTGACCAGCGAGAACCTTCACTTGCGCCGGGCGCTAAAGGAGCGTTTCGGGTACAGCAACATCGTTGGCAAAAGCGAGAAGATGCTCAAGGTGCTCGATCTCGTCACGCAGATTGCCGCCAGCCGGAGTACGATCCTGATCCAGGGTGAGAGCGGTACCGGCAAGGAGCTCATCGCAAAAGCCATCCATCTCAAGAGCCAGCGAGCCGATAAGGCGTTCGTTCCCGTCAACAGCGGCAGCATGCCTGTGGATCTGCTCGAAAGCACCCTGTTTGGGCATGTGCGGGGCGCGTTCACGAGCGCAATTGCAGCTAAGAAAGGACTGTTCGAGGTAGCCGATCAGGGAACGATCTTCTTTGATGAAATCGGGACGATCAGTCTCGAGACGCAAGCCAAGCTTCTCCGCGTGATTCAAGAAAAGGAATTTATGCGGCTGGGCGGCGTCGACACGATCAAGGTCGATGCCCGGATCGTTGCCGCGACAAACGTCGACCTGAAGCAGCTCGTGGAAGAGGACCGATTCCGGGAAGATCTGTATTATCGTCTCAATGTGATCCATATCCAGCTTCCCCCGCTTCGGGAACGAAAAGAAGATATTCCGGCGCTCGTCGAGTTTTTTGCCAAAAAGTATTGCGAAGAGAATGGAAAGCCGTTGTACCGCTTCAGCTCCGAAGCGCTGAAGGTGCTGATGGATTACCATTGGCCGGGCAACGTACGCGAACTCGAAAACGTCGTCGAGCGGGCCGTGGTTCTATCGCAGGACGAAATCATTGGCCGCGATCTTCTTCCGGAGGCGATCGTTTCACCGTCTTCGAGATTTGCAACACTGTCCTCGTTCCCGCTGACCAAGGACACCTCTCTGTTTGAGATCATCGATTCGTTCGAGCGCCGGGTCATCATCGAAATGCTGGAGCAGGCCGGCTGGAGCCAAACCGAAGCGGCCGACAATTTCAAAATTCCACTGTCGACGCTCAATCAAAAAATCAAGCGCCACGGAATCGAGATCAAGAAGAAGCGCGAGCGGCCCGGCGGCGTTCCCACCGTGAAGTAGCTTCAATGCCGGAATTGTTGACTCAGCTTCGCGAGCGTGCGGCTAAGGATCCAAAGAGGATTGTCTATCCGGAAGCGGCTGACCCTCGCGTGCTGCGGGCGGCAGTTCGAATCGTCGAGATGCGGATGGCCAGGCCGATCCTTGTAGGCGCACCTCAGGTGGTCGAAAAGAGAGCCCAGGAACTCGGGATCCAGCTTTCGCATATTGAAATCGTCGATCCGAAATCCCAGCCTTTGATCGAACGCTATGTCCAATTGCTGCTCCCGGAATGGAAGTCGCGCGGCGTAACCGAGGTGGAAGCCCAAAAGCGGTTTGAAAACCCGATGGTCTTCGCCACGGCGATGGTCCGGGCAGGTGATGCGGACGGCTTTGTCGGAGGCGCGTCGACAACTACAGCGGAAACGGTTCGCGCCGCGATTCAGTGTATCGGGCTTCACGCCAATTCAGCGACGGTGTCGAGCTTCTTTCTGATGGTCCTGCCCTCGATGAATCTGGTTTTTGCCGACTGCGCGGTTGTTCCAGTACCGACGGTGACTCAATTGGCGGACATCGCTTTGGATGCAGCACACCACACGCGCACCTTCCTGCAGACGGAGCCTCGCGTCGCCTTCCTCTCGTTTTCCACCAGAGGCAGCGCCAGTCATCCTTCCATCGACCGGATCCGCGAAGCCGTCGCTACCGTGAAAGCGCGCAACCCCGAGTTGATCGTGGATGGTGAGCTTCAGGCGGATGCTGCCCTCGTTCCGGAAATCGCACAATCGAAGTCGCCCACCAGTTCGGTCAAAGGCCGCGCAACCACTCTGATTTTTCCGGATCTTCAGTCGGGAAATATCGCTTACAAGCTGACGGAGCGCCTGGCTGGAGCCAGGGCGATCGGACCGATCCTGCAGGGTCTCAGCAAGCCAGCCAATGATCTCTCTCGAGGCTGTTCCATCGACGACATCATCGACGTCACTGCGATAACGTCGCTGCAGTAGCGTCTTCACCACACCTTAAATTTCGCCAACCCGGAATCTTGGGCAACTATGCCGAGGACGCGTCCCTCTCCCTCTGGTCCAAATTACGGGAGGCGGTTCGCTCCAGAAGCAGGATTGATGCGGGTTTCATGGGATTCTCTATTTGGAAACCTGTTTCGGGCATGTCCCTCTCCCTTTGGGAGAGGGTGGCGCGAAGCGCCGGGTGAGGGCAGGAAATGCACCCTCATCCGGACTAGCCTTCTTCAAATTTTACAAATCCCTCCGCGGATTTCTGGACAAACCTTCCTGACCGGTTACTAATTGGTGTCAGAAAAACCCTATGTACCTGATGCGGACCTGCATTTCCTGAAGCTGCTGCTGGCACGATTGTTTTTATAACGCAGTAGATTGGCGATGGAGAGCCAGAACCAAGGCCTAAGTGCCTGGCCATATTTTGATTTCGGATAGAGAGATGGATCGTATTCGAGAGGAGAGATTATGGTAAGGAGGACGGGTATGAGTGTGGATGGGTTTGGAAGGTGGGGAACAGCGATTGTTGTACTCATCGCATTCGGAACTTCCCTGATTTTTCGTCAAGGCGGCACGGCAACCATTTTGGGTGTCGTGCGGGACACCTCGGGGGCGTTGATCCCCGGAGTGAGTATTATCGTCAAGCACGTCGATAGCGGCCTGACGCGTAGCGTCGTGAGCAGCGAGCAGGGCGGCTATGTTGCGCCGCTTCTTCCGGTGGGTCCGTATGAACTCACCACAACGATGCCGGGCTTCAAACAGCAGGTCCGGAGCGGCATCAATCTTGTTGTGGGTCAGCAAGCGATCGTGGATCTGACGTTGGAAGTCGGAGCCAACGCGGAGCAAATAACGGTGAGCGAGGAGGCTCCGCTCGTGGCTGCAACGACGAGTTCCACTTCCGGACTGATCAGCGAACAAGCGATCAAGGAACTTCCGCTGAACGGGCGCAGTTTCGACCAGCTTCTGACCATGAACGTCGGCGTGTCTAACAGCAGTACGAATACGCTTAACAACGGCTGGACGGCTTTTTCCGTGGCGGGCAAGCGGCCGGAAACGAACCGTTTTGTGATCAACGGTATCGACTACATTGGTGGAAACGCGCCCGGCCTTTTCATTACGCCGTCCGGAGCCGGCGGGCAGTTGTTGGGAGTGGATGCGGTGAGGGAATATAACGTCCTCCAGCATACCTATGGCGCCGAATATGGAAAACGAGCCGGAGGTCAGATCGCCGTCGTGACCTCCTCGGGAACCAACCAATGGCACGGAAGCGGTCAAGCGTGCCACCCGGGGACTCACTTTTAGAACGAACTACAGCTATGGCAAGGTGCTGGATTACAATTCGGCCATTCTGGCCCCTGCCGGCGAAAATGAGCCTGCGGCTCTTATCAGTCCCTACCTTCGCCGCCTGAACAAAGGGATTGCCGCCTTCAGCCTCGCCCACCAGTTCAACACGAGCTACAGCTATCAGTTGCCGTTTGGAAACGGGCAACGATTCGCGGGCGGCGCCACCGGCTTGATGAACCAGTTGGCCGGAGGTTGGCAATGGAATGGGATCTTCAATTGGCAGGGCGGCTTCCCCTTCACGCCGCTGGTTGGCTCCAATCCCTCCGGAACGGGCGACTCCAGTCAATCCGACGTACCCAACTGGAATCCGAACTTTAAGGGACCGGTGGTTTTGGGGAGACCGGATCAATGGTTCGATCCGAGGGCCTTCCTGATGCCGACCCCCGGTACTTTCGGCAACGTGGGGCGCGGATCCATACGGGGGCCGGGCCTAGTGAACTTCGACACGTCGTTGTTCAAGAAGTTAACCATCACCGAGGCATTGACTTTGCAGTTCCGGGCGGAGGTTTTTAACCTTTTCAATCACGCCAATTTCTCGTACCCGAATGAGATCGTTTTCAATGGCACTGCCATCAGCCCCTCGGCCGGCGTGATCACCCAGACCAACGGGACTTCGCGCCAACTTCAGTTCGCGCTGAAGCTCATATTCTAATTTTTCATTTTGAAACCGTCCCCTCCTCAGTCGAGGAGGGGACCACGCTTCGCCCCTCGAATTCCCCTCGAATTCCCTTGCCTGCGGTTCCTTGCCGGAGCGAGACTAGTCCAACACAAATTCTTTCTGGAGGCAACATGCTGAGAAACTCGCATGCGCTAGTGGTGGCCATGTTTGTTTGT
>WNGK01005386.1_pt1 | contig 18464 bp, 14 predicted proteins | sample 5400601 | NCBI WGS metagenome assembly WNGK01 (sample SAMN13153376, study PRJNA577476) | soil metagenome | isolation source: 60 cm soil or saprolite under Garry oak tree replicate 1 | place: USA:California | collected 2016-06-15
GCCCAGGCGCAGATAGTCGCTGTACCCGTATAATAAAGTCTTACATTTTCGACGAGCTGAGCCCAGTAAATTCCCCACCTCGTCTCCCCTTATGAAGTTTTACACTACAGTCTCCATTTTAGACTCAGGAGGGGAGAAGAAAGTCATGAACTTGATAGATGAGTTAATCTTGATAAGTCTTCCGCCGGTTTGCTGATTACGAAGAATAAGCAACTGGTATAACTGTTATCCTCCTCTTTTCTGGAAGAGAGCCTTCCTATCTATATACTAATATGCTTGTTTCGCTCGAATAGCCTCAATACAGGCTTGCATATCTCAAACATTAGTTAGGTGAGCCATTTGTCGTAAGTGCTAAGTATAGCTTTCCAGCATTATTGCTACATCAAGATACTCATTTGACGAACATGTAGATCGAAAAAGAGAGTGTCAGACTCAAACGCTCTTGATCTATTAAAGGTGAGCAAGAACTGCTGTTTCTCCTTTATAGGTACGAACTTGTTCTAACTCTCTCAAATGTATTTTCGCTGTTTCTTCACATATCCGTAGGTCACGTTAATCTGTCGGCCTTTTTGAAAAAAGAAGAAGACACGAGCGAAGTTCTCATAGTCTCTCGCTCGAAGGTTAGCGTGTTTCTGGTCGATCAGCTCACCCAGCGGTAGCCCGTGCCTCTCGCTCGTCATAAGTTTTTTATCCCAGCAACATTCAGTTTGGAAAGTATGCTGTCCTATTTCCGCAAATCTCTGAAAGGCGAGAACCAGTCTGTTTCTTTCCGCGTCATAACAAAAGCCAGGCTAACCAGCGTCGAGCAGCGGATGTTTCTTAGCACGTTTTATAATATAAATATTGTATTGTACCTTCTTGCAATACTTGCTTAATATGGTAATTTCACTACACCATGTTACCGTTTTTACAATTACGTGAAAGAATATAAGAGGAGTCACGCATAGGATATATCTAGAAAATTAGTTCAAATATTCCAATTATTCTTTTGCTTATAGAAGAGGCAAATACGCTCTGATATATTCCGATGTCGGCGTAGATACTTCTCACAATGTTCATTATTGCATCAAAAGAGCATTTGCAGTAGCTCATGTGTAAGAAACCAGTCACACGGAGGGAAGAACGCATGGTTCAGTTTGGGCTGTTTGAGAAGTTACCTTCCTCACTCTTTGCACCTCTTGCTGCACGAAATGCAGCTTTTTATAGTGAAGTGCTCTTAGTCCTGTTTGCTGAAGCACAGCATCACCAGGAGCCTCTCTCGAGAGAGCTATCAATCACCCTTGTCATGGATGTCTTTGAGATGATGGAGGAAATTGATGTTTCCGCTGATCTGGAAGAAGAAGAGAACGTCCTGAATTTCGAAAGTCAGAGTGACACACGAAGTAGAGCGGGAACTGTGCTGCGCTATCTCACGCGTTGCCAGTGGCTTCACGAAGAGGTGCAAGGCGATTTCTCTGTCGCCTATACCCTGCCGGACTATGCATTTCGTGTCCTTAGCACCTTTCATGATATCACCACAAATACGAAAGCTCCCCTGCAGGGTCTTATCTGCACCATTCACGACCTCTTACAGGCAGCTGTACGTGAAGGAGATGATCTTATTCGGATCTCCCAGGCCCACCGTGAAACACAACATCTTCTTAATGCCCTCAAGGAGCTGCAACACAATATCGGGGTACATATTGAAGCCATCTTGCACCAGACAGTTCCACATCTGATTCTCGAGCAGGCATTTGGGGTATATCTGCATGAAATAACACGCCGTGCCTATCATGAACTACGCACTACGGATCATGTCTCACGGTTCCGCCCTGGTATCAATGCGGCGCTTATGGAACTCAGTAAAAGAGACTACTACTCAATCACCGAGGCTAAAGAGCGTCAGAACGGCCAGGCGAGATGGGAGCAAGACGCGCAACGCATTTTAGAGCAGTTGCAAGATATCCGTGATCAATTCGATAGACTGGACGGCCTTCTTCACGCTATTGATAGTCGCCACAGCCAGTTCTTCGAATCGGCGATACGCTCTGTCGAGCACATGTTGCTTGCAAGTAGCACAACAAGTGGACATCTCCACACCATCTTATCGTACCTGCTAAGCCCTCATATGAGAGAGATCACAGGTGATGGGATCTCTAAGACCCCATTTGATGAGCCCCTGGCTCAGCTCGTCACACTCGATGAATTTACCTTGCTTGATGCAAAGTCGCTCGCGTCTGTACGCCGTGCCCGTGAATCATTTACCCCAGACACTCAAGAACACCCACCGCTCGACGATGAAGCGATCTTAGCTGCGCAACAGGAAACGTTGGAGCAAATGTTTCGCGTGGTCTCCCGCGCTCGCGTACGAAAATTCGCAGAGGACCTTTTATGTGGGCATGACGAGCGTTGCGCCAGCGAGTTTCCGCTTTCAGGAGCAGAGGATCTGCCCCTCTTAATCTACCTCAAGGTCTATGGCGACGGCACTCTCGGCTACGTCGCTGAAGAGCTGGAAGAAGCAGAGAAGATCGAGCGAAACAACATCGGTTTTCGCAACTTCCGTATTCGCCGGATGATATCGCCGTCAACAGCCGTGTAGAATGAGCCAAACCAGAAAGGAAGGGCAGGCAGTGGATGTAGGTACTTTTACTGAGAGCTACACGAGCCTCTCACCAAGTGAGAAGGCGCAGTTCGCTGATACCGTTCGCATCCTGTTAAGCGAGGGTTTGATTTGGCGAGAAGACGAGAGCATGCGGGACGTCTATCTATTTCTCAAGCGATACACAGATCTCGTTAGGGACTATCTCAGCATTGCCGGATGGGAATTACAGTACCACGAGCAATGCGCTACGTTTCAGGTGACTCACCGTGATGGCTACCATAGAAAACGCCTGAGCTTGGATACCACCATCTGGCTACTTCTCGTGCGCATGCTCTATGCGGAACAGCAGGAGTCGACGAAACCACGCCTGACACGCTATCCAACCGTTACAATCGAGACTCTTATCCGCCGCTACACGGAGCTTCCTCACGCCAGGAAATACAAGCGGACGAGTTTTGAAGAGGCGCTACACCAGCTTCAGCGCTACCCGCTTATTCGTGCAGCCAATGGCGGTAGTTTAAAGGTCAGGAACGGTGAACAAGTGATTGAACTCCTACCGCCATTAGAAGCCGTGGTCACCGCAGCGAATGCTTCTGCGGTCGCCTCTCGGCTTGCTGAATATCTGGGAACGTCGGAAGAGGAGCATACAGACGATGAAGGGGATCTGTAAAATGAAAAGGATGAACTTATGCTTTCCCTGACACGCATCTTTCTCTATAATTGGCATCGCTTCACTTCTGCCGTTCTTGAAGTCCAAGATGGCTTATACCTGACCGGCCATAATGGATCGGGCAAATCAACTATCCTTGATGCAATGCAAGTGGTGCTTCTCGCAGACCTCAATCTCATTAAATTTAATAGCTCTGCGCAGGAGAAATCCGATCGCACACTCAATGGATTTGTGCGAGGAAAGATTGGGGAAACGCGCTGGTTACGTCCTGGCAACTGTGTCGGTTATATTGCCCTGGAGTTCACTGACACAGAGACTGGAAGCAACACGACACTTGGATGCTGTATTGAGGCAGGGGAGTCGCTGGGTCCGAATGGGGAGCGAACGTATTTTATCCTCAACGAACAGCTTGATACTGCACTTTTCCTATCGGAAGGGCAGCCACGCACACGCAGTCAGTTAAAGAAAGCCATCCAGAGAGGACACAATGGCAGATACTATGACACTATCAAGGAGTACCAGGACGACCTACTGGTTGCACTTGGTAATCTCCATCGGCGCTTCTTCGACCGCTTCCGCCACGCACTAAGTTTTTCGCCAATCACGAATGTGAACAAATTTGTAGAAGAGTGGCTTCTAAACGAGTATCCGCTACATCTCCAGAATCTCCTCACAGTGGTCAATCGGCTAGAGGATCTACAAAAGACAACGAAGATCGTCGTAGAGAAAATTGGGTTGCTTACTCAGATCAGCGAGGCCCAGAAGTCCTATCAGCGCTGCAAGTTCTTTCAGAGCCAATACGAACTCCTGCATGTGTTGCTCAGACAAGAAGAGGCGGAGCGGGAAGTTGCCCGCCAGGAAAAAACGATACTGGAGATACAAACACAGTTGGATCAGTACGAGCGGGAAAGTATGGCCGTTCTGGCAGCGTTAAAGGGTGCCAGAACGGCCAAAGAGGAGACGGCAAAGCAGCGCTACGGAATGGATGTCGTCAAACAACAACAGACCCTCAATGAAAAGATCGGCGAAAAGACTCGAGCAGCGGATGTACTTGCGGCGCAGAAAATGCGCCTCCTGCAGGATCTGAAAAACATAGCGGCATTTCTACTGGCCATACAAGACGTTTCCTTCTTGGAAACTGAAGAACAGTCTTTGATCTCCGTTTTACATGAGGGCATTAGCAACCTCCGCCGAGAGGTACCCATTCCAGCCGATCTGCCGACTGCCGTTGACACAGCAATCGATGGCCTGCGGAGCGCATTTGACCGCGTGCGAGGGCTTAGATCGGCACTCGACGAACAAATAACATACGCGGCGAAAAAGATAGGGGAACTGGAGGAAGAGATCAACCAACTCGCAAGAGGTACCTCGATTTCGTATCCTCCTCATGTGGAGCTTCTACGTAGCAGACTTGAACCTGTTGTCGGCACGCGTCCCGCTGTGCTGTGTGAACTTCTGGAAGTCCCAGATGAGCGCTGGCAGGCCGCGGTTGAAGCTATGCTAGGAGAAAGACGTTTCCTAATTATCGTCCCTGTAGGTACATATGAGCAGGTTCTTGGCTATGTTGAAACCTTCAAGAAGGATAGCAGCCTGCACGATGCTGGCATCCTCGACCTCGAAAAGGCCTATGCGGAGAGACGGGGAGCGCTGCAACACAGCCTGGCAGACCAGGTGAGTGCAACAGATACTTTTTTGCAGTCGTATATCGACTCTATTTTGGGCAACATCATCACCTGCGAGTCGGTGCAGGATTTGAGGAGGCATCGCCGCGCGATCACCACCGATTTAGTTTATTACAATGAATGGGCAATTCGCGTTCTCTCACCGGAGAAGTTTCGCAATTGGTTTGTGGGCCAGCGCGCAAGAAAGTCACAAATCGAGGTGCGCAAACAAGAGCAGGAACAAAAACGCCAGATAGTATCGCAACTTACGCCAGAGCGGGATCGGCTGAAAAATATAGAGAACCAGCTCGATAGAGGACTCATCAGCCCTCTCTTGCTGCTAAGAAAAAGCCTGGAATCCCCACCAGAAGACGCACCCCTACGCCTGGAAATTGAAATTCTTATCGCCGAGCGTGATGCGCTCGATATGAGTAGCGCTGACCGGTTGGAAGCAGAATTGCGTCGTCTTGATAATATAATCGCCCGGGAGGAAGCAGCTCACAACCAGATTAGACAAAAAGTGGGAGAGTTGGATTCCGATAAAAAGAAGGCGATCAACGATAGATGTGCTGCCGGTGAGACTCTGGCAGCGCGCCGACAAGCGGTTGTACAAGCACATGAGAAATACCTTACCGTCGTTTCTACGGCGAGCAAGCTTCTAGAAGAGCAGAAAGGCGAGGACGATCTCACCCATGCTATCGGCAATGCAGACAAAGCAGCGAAAAGTTATGCAACTCAGTCAGACAAGGCAATGACCGACTTTCGTGATTTGGGGCTGAGTTACAACATCAAATATCAGTTCGCGGGCGTTCCGGGAAGCCTACAAGAAAAGCACTACACCTGGGAGCGTGAGCGGTTAGAGTCGACGGAACTGCCCCAATACGAGGAAAGAATCGCGCAGACGAAGCAGGAAGCGGAGCAGGAACTGAGAGAGCATGTACTACACATCTTGCGCGAGCGTATTGCTAACGCGAAAGATGAACTGCAACGCATGAACGATGCGTTGCGATCGCTGGCCTTTCATGGCGACCGCTACCAGTTTCGCTGGTATCCTGCTGATGCTATGCGTGAGTATCACGACCTGATCGTCAACTCCCAGTTACTCGGAACAGGCTCTCTCTTTGAAAGCGAGTTTTACCGAAATAATCAGGAAGCCTTCGATCGATTTTACGAAGAACTTACGCGCGTTCCACAAAGTGATGCAGAGAGAAGGGCGAAGGAGCGTCTCACCGACTACCGGACGTACCTGGAGTACGACATCGAAGTGAAAAACAGTGATGGCAATACTTCGCGGCTCAGCAGAATTGCAGGTGAGACGTCGGGCGGCGAGACCCAGACCCCTTTCTACGTTGCAGTTGCGGCTTCGTTCGTTCAACTCTACCATATCATGGATGAGGGAAAGCATCGTCGGGGACGCCCGACAATCCGGCTTGCGGTTTTTGACGAGGCATTCAATCGAATGGACCAGAGCCGCATTGGCGTTACTCTCGATATGCTGCAGCAATTCGGGCTCCAGGTGGTTACAGCCACTCCTCTGGAACGCTGCGAATACCTTGTTCCTAAAATTTGTACCAACTATGTTCTCAAACGCGTGAGCGAAGAGATTCTCATCGATGAGTACAGCAACTACGCGGCAAAATTGGAGAAGATGTATGGATCATGAGCCGCTCTTTTTACTGCCGGAAGTCAAAAATATCTTAGAAACACTGCTTGCCCAGGCAGAGCAGCCTGGAAGAAAACGGGTGACGCGGATACACCTCAACGCGCAATCCTATGGATGGTACTATGCGGGCAGTAGACGTTACAGCGTGAATGAGCAGGTGCAGCTTCTAGAAGCGAAAGGGTGGTTGCGCCTGCATTGGCAGAAATTTGAAAAGGGCAACCTGCTCGAAGCAATAGACCTGGTGACCCGACAGGAGGTCATCGGAGAAATGAATGCCCTGCTCGGTCGTATTCCCTTTCATGAAATGCGGACAGGGATGCGCCAGCTGCTCGACCAACAAGAAACGTACGGAGGCTGGTTCGACTCTTTCGTGTCCTGGGCTAGAACGCAGCTCGATGCAAACAAATCAATCGCTCCATTGAGCCTACAAGATTTGCGGGAAAGTCAGGATCTGCTGACAGCCCTCTCCGCAATTGCGACCCTACAAACTCCAGTGTTCGAAAGATCATTAAGCGTCCGCCTCTTCAAGAACAGCAAGCGGCTCGAAGAACTGCGCGGAGGAATTGTATATGTCTTGCGTACGCATGAGCCGGATGCAGCCGCGTATGGAGATGATGAGTGGGCCTTGCTCCAGGGCCATCATATCAATCGTCCTCCTGAGCGGGTTCCTCTTACAGGGCCAATTGACCTTCTTATTCGGAATACCTCGCGCGATAGGGCTGAATTTGAGGCATACCTTCGCCTTGAGCCTGGGTTATCTAGCATCAGTCTCCCTGAGGACATATTGCGTTCTGCAGTGGTCAGAGCTTGTCCAGCGAAGGCCATCATTACTGTCGAGAACCTGACCAGTTTCAGCGAATTGCTGATTATTCGTCCCCTCGACAGCATGGCCGTACATACGGGAGGGTTCGCCAGCCCTAGCCTGACGGCATTTCTCTATAATATACGCAACTATCGACCTGAGCTTCCGTTCTTTCACTGGGGAGATCTGGATGCGGGTGGTCTTCGTATCCTGGCGCATTTACGGCGGCGACTCGGCCGCGTGATTCCCCTTGGCATGGATATAGAAACGTTTGAGCAAAGCAGCCGTTATGCACAACCTCTCACTTCTAACGACAGGGAGAGCTTGGGTGTTCTTCTCAGTGAACCCGAGTTAGCTGACTGCGCTTCATTACTTCATCATCTCATGAAAGAGAATTTAAAACTTGAACAAGAGGCAATCAGCGCACAAAGAGTCTTGGATCAAATGAGCTTTTGTTTTAGTACCAAACCTGGTGTTCATCAAGAATAAAATCGTGAACTCAGAGCATTTCGGATTTGATACAGGATGCCAGCCAGTATGAAGCAGGTAGCATTTATCGCTAGCCTGTTTGGAGTGGCTGACTTAGCTGAACAGGAGTGTAAGGTATTACACTCCTGGCATTCCTCTCAGATTTTTGCAGCACAACTTTAGACTTGACATATTGTACCATATATGGTACATTCATGTGTATGAATGACTCGCTGAAAATTCTCCCCGCCAGGTTCTTCAGAACTGCTTCTGGTGCTGAACCTGTTAGGGAGTGGCTAAAAAACCTGGATAAGGATGATAGTCGAATTATCGGTGGGGATATCAGAACAGTAGAATACGGTTGGCCCATCGGTATGCCTGTTTGTCGCCATATAAAAGGATATAGAGACCTCTGGGAAGTACGCAGTCATCTCTCCAATGGGAGAATTGCACGGGTCATTTTTCATATAAGCGGTGGTGAAATGATTCTGCTGCACGGGTTTCTTAAAAAGACTCAGCAGACTCCACAACAAGACTTAGAGTTAGCAGATAGACGCAGAAAGGAGTATGAAAGCCATGCCTGAAAATCCTAATAGAGGCTCCTCTTTTGAAGACTTTCTGAAAGAGGAAGGCATCCTTGATGCATCGAACGCCGCCGCTGTGAAAAAGGTGCTGGCTTGGCAGATCGAACAAGCGATGCGCACTCAACATATCACGAAGTCAGCGATGGCTGTCCGTATGCACACGAGCAGATCACAACTGGAAAGACTTCTTGACCCAGAAAAGACTGGGGTATCACTAGAAACTATGCAACGTGCTGCTGCTGTCGTAGGCAGAGAGTTACGGATTGAGCTCGTTTAAGCTGTAAAGGCTGTGTGAATCTGTCTCACTTTCCGTGAACAGGTCATGCGCATAGGAGCTTTCGTTGAGGCAGCAAATCAAATTTTGCTCGCCCATACATTTGTCGCTTGATGCATTTCAGCTTATTCACCTTGCTCTCCGTTTGCCCGTTGCTATACTTCGTCCATTCGTCGGTTTGGATAGAAAAGGGGGAAGCTTCTGCTTCTCGAATACCCCAAATCAAACGGCCAGGAGGGCCTGGCCTCTCTTTGCGAAAATCGACCCATGTCATGCCTTGCAGAAAGCGAGGAATATTTGGTTCTGGAGGTGCTTTCTTTAGGAAAGCAGGTATAGTCACACCTGTTTTCACCACTAAGTTGCCCTCACCTGCTCTTCAAATGCCACTCCAAAAACTTTCCATCTCGCGCACCGCGTGCAGAGGGAGATGGTACAGAGGATGGCACATTTTGGATAGTACGTCCCCTCATTCTCTCTTAGCGGTGGCAGATTTATGAGAGACACAGTGGCAGATTTTCTAATGTCATAATCACACATCAACGAATCTTCATCAGGAAGATATGGTTCAATTGAGTTCCAATGTAGTTAGCCAATGACGTAAAAAACACGCGATTGAGAAAGAACAGGATATTGATACCTCACCAAATAACCGCTATACTTATACACTAGCTGTGCGGTATGAACGAAGAGAAGGGCGAAGAACACATGAACTCAGATTATCTCTCATTGGAGGCGGTTGCAGATCGATATCAATTACTGAAGCGAGTGGGTACAGGCAATATGAGCACCGTCTATGAGGGAAGAGATACACGAAGGGCCAATCGTGCCGTCGCTGTCAAGCTGTTGAATTCGGCACATGAAGATGAACTGAAACAAGAGTTGTTCCGACGGGAGACGAAAGCACTGGAACGGTTAGAACACCGCAACATCGTCAGTGTCTTGGATTTCGGGTACTCGGAACGCCATCGCTGTTACTACATTGTCTTGGAGTATGTTCCCCACACGTTGCTCAGTGCCATCACTGCTCACAAACACGTGCAAGAGAAGGATTGGTGTTGGCCGCTCATGCGTGAGATGACGGATGCCCTGGTCCATGCACATAGCCAAGGGGTCATTCACCGCGACCTCAAACCAACCAATGTCCTGATTACCGAGGAAGGGCAATCGAAGCTGACGGACTTTGGTATTAGCTACCTCAAGTTTGAGCTTGGAACAGGGATTACCGTTTCACCGTTTTGGTCCATTGGCTACGCGGCACCTGAACAAAAACTTGGTAAAAAAGCGAATGAACAAAGCGATATCTATTCGCTCGGCTGCGTGTTTTATCATCTCCTCTCTGGACAGACCCCACCATCGGAGGGTCTCACACAGGAACTCATTCGCTCTTTGCAGATTCCTTCCCTCATCAAGCGAATGCTGGCAAAAATGGTCGCCTTCGACCCGAAAGAGCGATTTGAGAGTACCCTCCAACTGCAGCGGCAGCTGAAACAGACGGAGAAGTTAGAGGTTCCACCAGAAATCTATTGTATTGTGACCGATACTGCGCGAAGAGAGCTCTTTAATAAAGGTCTGATTGCACATGTCTCTCTGGATGAGGCCTGTGCCTTTCTGACCGAAGAACTGGACGAAGATTCCCCCATTTCCGTTGCTCTCGAACAAGACGCCGTTCATATTTTAACCGATACGCTGCGCCTTGTCTGCATTCGTGATCCACATTACCCCGCGCTCGTCATCAAAACGGTCCATCAGCCCTATCAAGCGGTCCTCGAACAGCAGCGAAAGTATACTATTTCTCCCCGCTATGAATGGCAATTTACTTCCTCAATCGGGCCGAATACCTTTCCATCGCCTCTGCTCGGTTCCCTGCATACGACACTCGATGCGTTCTTTGAACAGCTTTCCGATCATGCTCAGCAACGGCAAACGGAACGAAACCAAAAGAGTGAGCGGCGTGAATTCACGAAATTGTGGCATGCTGTCCTTGACTTGCAAAAAGCACAACTCGATGCGGTACCCAGGCTCTTCTATGGAAAGGTCACGAACGATGAAAATGTCGCTACCTTTCTTCTGACAGAACCCATGCCAGACGATCTTCCTTGGCCTGATAATGCTCCTATTGCCCTGGTAACGCCTGAAACTCCTGAGAAGAGATCGCGATTTACCTTTATCGGGAAGCTGATGAGTGTCAATGGAAAAGAGATACACGTCGCCAAGGACTCGTCGGACATGCAGGAGAATGTCCAGGCACTTGGTGATCTGCCTGCTCAGGGCCTCATTACCCTGTATCAACAAGAAGCGCTCGTTTCCTTGCAGCGGCAGCAAGATGCCATGAACATGCTTCTTTCTGGCGGTACCACGAATCCTCGCTTGCCCGAAGCCTTACTCAATCTTCCCAGCGCACAATTTGATGCCATCGATGAGCAAATAGCATTCTTTCAGCCTGATCTAGCGGAAGATAAAAAGAATGCAGTCAGGCAGGCACTGGCAACGCGTGATGTCTTTCTCTTGCAAGGACCACCTGGAACGGGAAAAACGACGACCCTGGCCGAGATTATCCTGCAAATTCTCAAAACGAATCCAGATGCCCGCATTCTTGTGACATCGCAATCGAACGTCGCGGTGAACCACGTCCTTTCACGAGTTGCAGAACTGCGGAGGGGACAACGAACGGAAATTGTACGGATTGGACGCGAAGAGAAAATCAGTCAAGGGGCAAAAGTATGGCTTATCGATGAGCGGCTTCTGAGCTGGCGCGCTGAAGTTCTGGAGCGAACGAACGTAGTGATGCGGGAATTGAAAGAGCAAATGCGCCAGCAGCAGAAGCAACGAAAGCTACAACAACACTCACCAGACTTTCTGAGCGATTTAGAAGCTTGCAAAACACAACTGGAAGAACTGGAGCATGACATCACTGAACTTGACGACTATCTGACGCAGTATCGTCTCCTTTCTGATCCACGGCAGCCGCTCTATCCAACTCTTGCCAGAACTGAGCATTCGCTTCAAGTACAAGAGGTTGAAGCACTGATCCAACAGAAGAATGAGCACTTGTCATCGATTCTTGCACTCGTGCGGTCGTATCTGCCGGAACCCTTTCAATGGGACATCGAACCTCTTTTTGCCGCCGAGCGGGTCCGCCTCTCCCGGCTCGTTACCAATCTGCTCGGCCCAGACCTCTCTGAGAGCCGGGAGGCGAAAATGCTCAAACTCGTCGAAAATTGGCGCAAAATTTTTGGAAAGCAACGCGATTTTGCACAGCCTATCCTCGAACGAGCCAATATTCTTGCCGCGACGTGTCTCATCACCGGTGGATATTATCTCAAAGAGCAGGAGTTTGATTGGGCCATCATTGATGAAGCAGGAAGGGCAACCGCCTCGGAATTACTGATACCCTTAGTCCGTTCACGAAAAGCGATCATTGTCGGCGACGAACGACAACTCCCGCCCATGATCGATGAAGCCCTCTCCGATACTGCCCTTGCCCCATTAGGCGTCACCCGTGAGCAATTGACTGAAAGTCTCTTCGCCTCCCTGGTTGAGCAGGGGAAAGAGGAGCGTATTCCGGCAGTCCAGATGTTGACCGAGCAACACCGCATGCATCCAGCTATTGGTCGACTCATTAGCACCGTGTTCTATGACGGACGATTAACGCACGGAGTCAGCGAGGAGAATCGAGATCATGGACTGGATGAGTGGAATCGGGCGGTGGTCTGGCTCTCAACCACTCAGCTTGCCAATCATTATGAGACGCACCAGGGACAGAGCTACTATAACCGGATCGAAGTGCAAGGCATCGTCCAGTTGTTGCATCAGATGGAGCGGCGGTACCAGCAAAAGGGAGAAATCCGTGAGGTCGCTGTGATCACGCCCTACAACGCACAAATCGCAGAGTTACGAGAACATATCACTCCACTCAGCAAATTTTGGAAAGCCCTGACGATTGAAGTTGCCACCATCGATGCGTTCCAGGGGCGTGACTGCGATATCGTGTTGTACTCCACAGTCCGCTCCAATAAAGAGCTGCGACTCGGCTTTTTGAAAGACTGGAGGCGACTCAATGTCGCGTTATCTCGTGCCAAACAACTCTTGATAATTGTCGGCGATATGCTTACCCTGGAACGAGGCCGTGCTGGACAAAGTGGAAATCCCTACCAGGAACTCGTGAGCTATCTTCGCAAAAATCCACAGGATTGTCTGATTGAAAACTTAGAGCTTGAGGTGTCACGTGGATAAACTTCGACCAGTGCTGCGGCGCGATTTTCCCGATTTTGAGCCGCAGCACGTCTTTGAGGCGGCCCTGCCGGTATATTTTGTTCGGCTTTCCGTCGAGGTCCTTGAGCCGCAGGAGTTAACCAGCTTCCAAGCGTATATGCTTCATGCGATTGCCTTGGAGGTGAATACACCACAAGAAATCGCTCACCTGCTGGGCGTTGACCCGCGAGACATCACTGCACCCGGCACCGGCTTACTGCAAATGGATTTTATTGAGCAGGGAGAGCCGATACCAGGCAAGGGAAGACGCCTTTCCCTCACGGAGAAGGGACTGCAAGCCTTCAGTACGCAAGGTGCTCCTCCCATTCCAAAGCGAAAAGTTGGTCAGTTTCATTACAATGCGCTCACGCAAACAGCTATCCCGTTAGAGGAGAAGACATTTAGTGTCGAACAGATGCAAAAGAAGGGCTCCTTCATTCTGCCTGTCGAAGACCAGAAACGACCGACATTAGGCCATTTTACGGAAAAAGTGATAGGGGAGGTCCTCTCTGCCTCGCCAGGCTTTCGTGACAATGATATTGTTGCCCTCCTAGAATTGAGAAAAATAGAACTCGAATATATTTCCCCTGTCGATGTGGTGCTTTTACAGCATACACAAACGGGCCGTCGTGCAACGGTTCTTTGATGAAGGCATGCTTCGCCTTCCTATCGATGCGACCCCGTTGAACAAGCAAGACATCTCCCTTCCATCCACGCTTCCACCACTTGCTGCTCACATGACGAAAACCCTGCTCCAGAGCGAATATGATGTGGAAGACCTTGAGGTGCGGGTGACGCTCCAACAAGAGCTCCTCACGGCAACACAAAGCAATCGTGAACGACAAGAACTGACGAACCGCCTTCACGACCTCAAAGAAGAGCTTCGCATCAAACGCGAGGAAATGGAACGCCTTCGCGTGGGACTCTTGCAAAATCAGGTGGAGTTTCTCCAGACGGAGCAGCATCGTCCTGTGTTAGAACGGGCACTGCGCGAGGCAACGCAGGAGCTTATCATTATCTCTCCCTGGATGAATCGCCGTGCCTGCAATGATACCTTCTGTCAATTGGTTGCAGCCGCTGTAAAACGAGGGGTGAAAGTCCGTCTTGGATACGGTATTGGCAACGAGCCAAGTGCCGTAGAGAGAGAGAGAAATCAGATGCTGGTGCACTCCGTCCAAAACGCCCTCTCCCGCGTTATTCCCGAAACAGCGAAGCACCTCTTGGAAATCGTCAAAACGAAGGGCACACATCAAAAGATACTCATTTGCGATAGGGCATTTGCTGTCACAGGGAGTTTCAATTGGTTATCCTATCTCGGAGAGCAAGATGAAGGATATCGCAATGAACTAGGAACACTCTTTCGTCGTTCTCATGAAATTGCAGAAATCGTGAGTATTGCACAAAATGTTTTAGCATCGAGGGGATAAAAGAGTCTCGAGGATCGAGTGAATTCATCCGATGAGAATGCGAGAGAGGCTCAGGATAGTATAAAATTCTGTGCAGCGCCACCCGGTTATACAGCAGGGGATAGGAAAATAGTCTTCAGATTATCGGCGTTGCGGCATAGAAAAGAAATGCCTGAAACGAGGGGTGTAGAGGTTGTGGCTAATCGGACACTGCAGCAAAAAGTTTTCGTAATAGTAATACGATGGATCATGTGTAAAAATCGGCAAGTCTCGAGCGCACCTTGGCATAGTTGACTTTCAACAACTCTACTCTTCTACAGAGCAACAAAAAGTGGGAATTACCTCTTTCAAATGGAATGCGCCTACCCTGTAAGCAGGTGGAGGGTAGAAGAGCCAAAAACGAAATACGCTTCTGGTTTGCCCTTAAGCATGAGAAAGCGGAGCTTTTCCTGCAACATTGCCAGTACGATTGTCTATGACACTGATCTCAATATGATATCCCAGAGCGCCGAGATAGCGTTGGAGTGTCCCTAACTGTGCATTGGAAGCGGCTTTCTCCAGGCGACTGACCGCTTGCTGTTGTAAAGCGGCTCGTTCTGCCGCCTCACGCTGTGTCAGCCCTCGTGCTTGACGGATGTGATACAAGATGCTCGCCAGGTCGAGGGCCGTTTCCGCGACGGCATATTCTTGACGCTCCTCATCGGAGAAAGCGGCGATATAGTCGTCAATCTCATTGGAGGGCCTGGTTGTTTCACTCATATTTGCCGCTGCTCCCAATCTTTTTTATAGGTACGCGCTCGTTCGAGCTCTCCCGTATCGACTTTCTGCTGTTTCTTGACATATCCATTGGTCAAAATAATTTCTCGGCCTTGCCGAAAAAAGAAGAAGACGCGGGCGATGTTCTTGTCGCCTATCCGCAGTTCGAAAATGTCATATTTCTGATCGACCAGCTGCGTCAGTGGCGGCCCGTGCCTCTCACTCATCTCGAGCTTCTTCACCCCGGCAACGACGAGTTTGTGCAGGATGCGGTCCTGTTTTCGCAAGTCCTCCAGGAAGGCGAGAACGGGTTTGTTCCCAAGAGCGTCGTCGTAAAAGCGGACACTAAACTGCATCGAACACCTGCAGTTTCTGTGCGTCTTTTACAACATCTATGTTGTATTGTACACGAGAGAGCGCTTTCTTGCAATCCCTGCTTGATCCGACTCTGCTCTTGTGCTTGCACCTGGAGGACATAAGGGATCTCCTGTTTGCCGCTTTACATGGCAGGTCTTTTGTGGACCTGCTCATTGCTCAGGGCAATCATAACAGGATTACCTCACCGCTCCCTCATTGCTCTTCACGGTTGCTCTTTCCCTGTTCGCGACCGACATACGTGATTTGATGAAGTTTCTGATGCGCAAATTACGGCATTCCCGTGGCTCGCACAACGCGACCCAGCCCTGAGGCCTCAGCATGAGCTGCGATCTTCTGATGGATGCCCTGCTGTGGTCGTCCTGGTAAGGGTAACGAGCGTAGTATGCGGAGGGACGCTGACCTCGATGCCTTCTTCACGTAGCGCCGGCGCAATTTTCTCCAGCTCATCAACATACTTGCGAGGCGACCGATACCACGTCGCGAACGCTTCTGGGAAGCGCTGGCAGAGGACTTCTTTGAACTGCTTTGGCGTGCCACTCCACTCCTGCCGCTCTCGCATCAACTGGCAGATCGGCCCGAAGAGCGTAGAGGCTTTCAGCGGCTCTAGCTTCTTCTCCTTGTGCATCAGCTCGATCTCTTCTGCGATCGTCTTCTCGGTGATCTCCTTGCCGGCCGCTTGCAGTCGCGCTTTTGCCTCTGCTCGCGTCCTGACAATTCCTCGTGCAAAGATACATTGGACTGCCACAAGCGGATGAGGGGCCAGGCGTTGTGCCCGGTTATAGGTTGCGTTTGCCTCGTCGTAGCGGTCCAGGTGCATGAGGACATCTGCCCTGAAGAAGTGCAAAAAGAAGTCGTCCGGCCTCGACACAAGCGCCTTGTCGAAGGCGGCCAGGGCTTCCCCGTAGGCAGCCAGCGCCTCCTGCTGCTGCCCCTGTTTCTCCAGAACGGCAGCCTTTGATCGATAGGCCCAGACGAACCCCCGATCCAGTCGAATAGCCCGGTCATAGGCGTCCACTGCTTCCTCGCAGCGCTCAAGCTCGCTGTACACGTCCCCGAGTTTATCCCGCAAGGAGGCGTTCTTTGCGTCGAGGCGTGCAGCGCTCTTCAGGGGGGAGAGTGCCTCTTCGTAGCGTTTCAGCGTGACCAGGAGCTCGCCTTTCTTTTGATAGGTGGAGGCCTTTCCAGGCGCCAGTTGCAGCGCTTGATCCAGGGAGCCCAGCGCCTCATTGTACTGTTTGAGTTCCGTCAGCGTCTCTGCCCTGGCGATGTGAAGGTTTTCCTCAGCTGGTTGGAGACGAATCGCCTCCTCGTAGGAGAGGAGGGCTTCTTCGTAGCGCTTCAGCAAGGAGAGCATCCGGGCTTTCTGCTCGAGCGCCCGGACCTGCTGCGGATTGTGTGCCAAGCAGCGGTCGCAGGTTGCCAACCCATCGGCGTAGCGGTTGCGCCGTGAGAGGAAGTACAACTTCCATTGGTACCCCTCGAAAATCAACGGGTTGCGTTCAATAAACCGATCGTAGGTCACCAGGGCATCTTCATCGCGCTGCAACTGCGCCAGAAGCTCCGCTTTTTCCCGATAGGGGAAGAAGTGATCGGGGTCGAGGTCAATCGCCTGATCGTAGGTGGCCAGCGCTTCGTCATAGCGCCTCAGACTGGCAAGAGCGTTCGCTTTCTGCCTGTAGTAGTGGTCTGCGTCGGGGTTGAGCGCAATGGCCTGCTCGATGGCTTCTAACGCCTCGGCATGCCGTTCCAGATGGGCAAGATGCCGACTTTTCTCCGCATAGGCTGCTGCGTAGGCGCCATCGAGCTGGATCGCTCGCTGACAGGCCTCCGATGCCTCCTGATAGCGCTTGAGACGGCCGAGGGCCTCTGCGCGCCAGATGTGGAGCCTGGCGCACTCGGGAAAAGCCTGCACGGCTCGCGTGAAGGTGGCTAATGACTGTTCGTGGCGGCCTTTGGCAAGGTGCATGAAATGGACGCGTTCGTACACATCGAGATGGAGAGGGTCGAGACGAAGGCACTCCTCATAGGCGAGAATGGCCTCCTCGTCACGCCCTAAAGCGGAGAGCGCGAGCCCTCGTTGATAGTAGTCGTCTGCGGTGGAGCATGGCCCAGTGATATCCTCGCGCCGAGGGGTAGGTTTCGTCTTCGACTCACGCAGGAGCTTTGCCTCTTCATCGCGGTCTAAGTGCGTCAAGAAACACCATTTGCCGGTGGAGGCTTCCCCATAGGAAGGGTCCAGTTGCAGAGCAGCGTCAAAGGCAGCGAACGCCTCTTCGTAGCGCTTCAAGCCCCCGAGTGTCCATCCCTTCCTACTCAGGGTTTTTGCGCTGGCTGGTTCGAGACGGAGTAGCTCCTCGAATACAATGAGCGCCTCTCTTGGCCGATCGAGTATCGAGAGCATACCGGCACGGCCATCAAGCGCGGCGATGCAGCGGGGATCTCGCTGGAGCGCCTCTTCATACGAACGCAAGGCTTCCCGGTAGCGCCAGGTTTTCTCGAACATCTGCGCTTCGTCGAGCACCTGCTCGACCGTCATCTTTTCCCGGTCAAGAGTGCGCGGCGCGGGCAGGAGCACAGGAGGTGAGGACCGAACAGGGAGGCGTGGAGGTGGGGAGATGACTGGTTCTACTTTGGTTGCCGTCGGTGGGCGCAGGGCAGCAACTCCCTGGTTGTTTTGCAGTTCTTCAAGTAAGATGAGGCTGCACTCGTGGCAGTAGCGCACTTCCGAGAGGCGGCGATAGTCGTCCTGGGTGACGTAGAACAGGTGCTTGCAGATGTGGCACGTCAATTGCTTAATCGGACCATTGTAGCCATCTGGGATAATCGGGGTGATGTTCATACCATGCTCAGGTCTTTCAGATTAATTATTCATATTCATGGATGCAAAGATAGACGACGGCGTCAACTTATACGCTCGACGCGCCCTATAATGGCATCAGATACAGCCTGTGTCAATAGCGGTAGGAAATT
>WNGK01010059.1_pt1 | contig 18461 bp, 18 predicted proteins | sample 5400601 | NCBI WGS metagenome assembly WNGK01 (sample SAMN13153376, study PRJNA577476) | soil metagenome | isolation source: 60 cm soil or saprolite under Garry oak tree replicate 1 | place: USA:California | collected 2016-06-15
GATTGGCCGAGAACGCGATCCAGAAGTTCGTCGCCCGTTCCATGAAGACTAGTGTTAGAGAGGCTGCTTAGGGAATACTGAAGATTGCGACTGCGAACGTGGCTGGCGCAATTCGGGCAGCAAGCGTTGAGAAGGGCCGGGACCCCCGCGACATGTTGCTCGTCGCATTCGGGGGTGCCGCCCCGATGCTCGCGTGTGAGGTCGCTCAACAGATGGAGATGAGAACCGTGCTGGTCCCACCTGGGGCAGGAGTGTTCTCTAGTCTCGGGCTACTCCTGGCCGAGCCTCTGCACGACTTTGTTAGGACAATGCTCGGTCCCGCCGACAAAGCCTCGCCATCACGTCTCGACCGTGAATTTCGGTCGATGGAGAAGAAAGGGGCGATGATTCTGACAAAGGAAGAGGTCGGTCCCAAGGATCGCGTGTTTACTCGTTTCCTTGACATGCGGTACGAGGGCCAATCATTCGAGATACCGGTGGAGATTCCCAAAGGCTCCCTGAGCGGTGAGAGTGTGCGGGTAGCTGTTCGAAGATTCCATGATTTGCACGAATCGCGATACGGTTACAAGGACGAGGAAAATGCGGTCGAAATTGTCAACCTAAGAGTGTATTGCAAGGGACGCACCGGCCGGGGGCTGCCGCGGGAGCCTGCGGTTAAGGCTCCGTTGAGAGAGAAGCCGGACCGGGACGCCTACATCAATGGCATATGGGTCGCGTCCTGCCATGTATTTGATAGGCCTGGGGGACCAACTAGAGGGGTCAGGAATGGTCCTTGCATCATCGAGGACTATGACTCAACCATTATCGTACCGGAGGGAGCAACGTACGTAGTCGAACACTCCGGTTCCCTGCGAATCACAATATGAGGGCAGTCTCTCCTGTAACCGGGGCAGGGGGTCCTAGGTAACATCGCATAGAAATCGCGCCCCGGATAGTGTGGACGAGCACGGAGAAGACAGAAAGTGACTGATTCGAGATCGAGCAGTTCCGGTTCCTGGGGCGCATTGACCCCAGTCATGCCAGCGGTCATCCGACTAATGGCCGGGATAATCGTATTGGTAATCGTTGAGGCAGTGGTTCTTGGTTTTCCAGGGATCACACAGAACGTCGGTGGGACAGCGATTTCCGTCGCCAGCCTAGTGGCACTGTTCATCGGAATGTTCGTAGTATTCATCGTCCTGAAGTACGGCACACAGATTGCATCCACGATACATGAACACTATAGCAACTACCGGACTTGGACTCCACTGCTCAGCTTCTTCTTCCAACTACTAGCAATCATAATCCTATACTACATCACAGCCGGAATAGCCATGTCCTACTTCACCTCCGCACCATGGGCATTCCCACTAATCTTCCTACTGATAGCACTGGTCCCAACAATCAAAGTCGTCACCAACCTCGTCCACGACCTAGACAGCCAAACAGCAGCGAAACACCCGAACTAAGAACTCCCATCTTCTAAAGAGCCCTTTGGGCTCCTGAGAAACAAGCGTCTCCCAGATCCAGGGAGACTCTGTTTCAATTCTTCCTTATTTGGCAGCTCTGCGACGATTACACCTGAGGCTTGTAATTGAGTCTAGACTGGCTCTACAGGATGGACGAGCTCAAGGTCTACAGCGTAAACACGGAAAAGGGCAGGGAAAGGCTCGAGGCCTTCACCAAACACTTACCGAATCTCCTAGACACGGCCGGAATCAGCCTGCCGAGGAAGGCCAGGGTTCTATGCCTGTTTGCCGGATCTTGCAACGAGGGCATTGCCTACGCCCAGGCATTCCATGCCGAAGTTACATGTCTGGATTTGCAGCAGAGAATGCTGGCCATTGGTAGGGCGGAGGCTGCAAGGCGTAGGCTGAGTATCAAGACGGTGCAGGGCGACGCGAAGGATGTTGCCAAAGTCGTCAAGGGCCCGTTCGACCTGGTGACGATTCACGGCTCACCTCTCCCCCATGTGGACATCTACGATTTCGACCAAATAGTAGAAGGAGTCGGCAAGGTTCTAGGAAAGAAGGGAATGTTGCTTATTGAGCAGTCCGATCTTATCTTCAGGGTCCTACCCCAGTACAAGGACGCGTTTGTCGCAAATCTCGAACCGGTCGTTGTGAACATGCACCGGAGCTTCAACCCTGCCAAAGGATACTTCGAACGACTATACTACTCAGGAAACAAGAAGGTACTGTTCAAGGTGTATCTCTGGAGCCCGTGGATCATGGAATATGTCTTGAAGAAGAACGGATTCTCCAACGTCAAGGTCCAGCCTTATGCCGACACCACCACGTTGGCGCAGACCTACCTCATCACAGCCCGAAAGCAGGGCCAATCGCTCTCGAATTGATGCTGTTCTGAAGTGTGGACACGTTGTTCGCTTGCTTGGACTTAACCCGCACTGCCCCACAATATGGTAGAGCTGAAGGATATTGTCCAGAGAATGGACGAACAGGCGAGTCCTCACAACACTGGTCATAGCCATTCTAATCACTCTCGCAGCCAGCCAAGCCTACCTTCTCTTCGCAGGCCCGACAAGGCACACCGTCTCAGGTGTAACCACGAACTCTAACCCTGGCACCGGCCAGATCACCGTGACCGGAACCGGCACAGCGCATGTCGCGCCGGACAAAGCACTAGTCTCGCTAGGGATCCTCGTGACTGCCACAACAGCCTCCGCCGCGGTTGAGAACGCGGCTACTACGATGAGCCAGGTCATATCCGGCCTTCACGGAATCGGAGTCAGCGACAGCGACATACAGACAACATACTACGGCGTAAACGCACAATACACGTACAACAACGGAGCACCACCCACCCTAACCGGCTACCAGGTTACAAACCAAATCCAGGTCACGATTAACACTTCCACCTCGGCACAGCTCGGACCTAGAGCAGGACAGGTCATAGACGCAGCCGCATCTAATGGTGCAAACCAGATCAACGGAGTCACCTTCACCGCTCAAGACACCGACTACGCGACCGCCAAACAGACTGCTCTCCACAACGCCGTAATAGACGCGTCAAACCAGGCGCACATAATTGCCTCGGCACTCAACATCTCAATAACCGGAGTAGTATCAGTGACCACTAACCCCGGCTACTTCCAACCAATCTTCTATGACTCTATCCGGCTGGCTGCCTTCTCAGCCTCAACCCCAATCTCAGCACCACAATCCCTACCGGATACTGTCACGGTTCAAGTTGTCTTCTCAACAGCCTGAGGCTAAGGCCCTCCCCTCCCCGAACTCTTTTTCAACTCTCAAAGCCTACGCTATGCTCTGGACCCGCCGTTCGCTGGCAACACGGAGCTACCTGACAGCAGAAAATGGAGATTTTGAAATCCCGATAGTTTAAGGTCAGGAGCAGCCTTGGCTTACAATGGTATACTGATGAAGCGGTGGGTCAGCACTATTGTCCTATTCCTGGTGTTGCTCGGAAACCCACCCCTCATTAGCTTCTCAGGGAAAAACGCCGCTGCTATCCCCTCCCTCTCAACAGCACCCCAAGCTTCGATCAACTATGTTGTGATTATTATGATGGAAAATCATCCGTTGAACGTTTCAGCTTGTTGCGGAGGGCCTAACGGAATAATTGGGAACTCGGCAGCTCCATACATCAACCAGCTTGCCCGAAACTACAGCCTCGCCGGTAACTACTTCGCCGTCGCATCAGGAAGCCTACCTGATTATCTCTCCATGACCGGAGGATCAACATTTCAGAACATTGCCTGCGTCTCAAACGACACCCCGCCCAGTGCATCCTGCTCCATCCCCGGACTAAACATCGTGGATAGAGTGGAGGCGTCAGGGAGAACGTGGAAGGCGTACATGGAAGATTATACGGGCGGTTGCTTCGGCACCAACATCGGTTCTTACGACTACTTCCACAACCCCTTTCCGTACTTTGCGGACGTTCAGAATAATACTCAAAGGTGCAGCCGAATAGTCTCCGCCAACTCCGGCCATACGGGGCTTCCCGACGACCAGCTACTCTCGGATCTCAACTCGACCTCAACCGCTCCAAACTTCTTGTGGCTTACACCGAACGAGTACAACAATATGCACGGGTACAATGGACAACCCGGTTCAATCAGTACCGGAGACAGTTATCTCGCTCAATTGGTCCCTGCGATACTCCGGACCCCTGTCTTCAAAACCAGCTCAGCCGCAGTCTTCATCACATGGGACGAGCCTACCACGTGCTCATCCGGCATTGACCTATCCTGTCCCGTGCCCGGGATTTGGGTCGGACCAGCTGTTAGAGCGAACGACCTATCAATGAAATATTATACACATTTCTCAGTACTTGCTACTCTCGAATCGCTCTGGAACCTTTCACCACTAACCTCGAATGATACTGGAGCGAATCCGATGATTGAATTCTTCAACCCCGCCAGCCAGACCCTCTCTCTTTCCAACGGGGGGAAGATCGGAGTCGTCCAGGGAGGCTCCGTTTACGACAATATTACCGCTACCCTGGCACCGAACGCCTCGCCGCCCGGCCCTTCGTTGACGATGTCATGCAAGGATCTCCCGGTCAATAGCTCGTGCTCCTTCAACCCGACAAGCTATACTTGCACGTCAACATGTATTAGCCTGTTAAGAATCCTCACCAATTCGTCCGTACTAGCGGGCACGTATTCAATCACCGTCGCTGCAACCAATGGCACGCTAACCAGCTCGAGCCAGATTACCCTAACCGTTCTGAAACCCTTCCAGCTCCCAGGCGACATAAACGGAGACTGCCTCGTTAACATCGTTGACCTAACCACCGTTGCCCGGAATTTCGGGCAGAGGGTCGGCCCGGGAACCAACCCCCGAACAGACATAGACTTGGACGGAAAAATAAACGTGTTTGACCTTGTCGCCGTTGCAATCAACTTTGGAAAAAGATGCCCATAAGTTGGAAAGGAACGCTCAGCACCTGATGCTTTCACTCAGCGTATCTTAGACCTTCTGCGGGCGGAATCTGAAAAAAAGGGCTTCTCAAAGGTCGAAGTCCAGCCATATGCAGGCACCACGACCATGGCACAGACCTACATTCTCGTTGCGCAGAGGTAGCGCTCCCCGTTTGAGAGCGTGCAACTCCCGGAGGCCTTGAAGAATCAATAAGTCCGGAAAACTTAAGAAAACACAACAGTTCTCCTATGCACGTTAAGGATGGAATCCCAGGTTCAGTCCAAAGTTCAGCGCAATTTGGAACTCATGAAGACCCTAGACGATGCTTGGAACGCCGGACCCAAGAGTCCTCTATGGGAAACGTTCAGGAAGCGTCATACTGAGAACGTTGCCGTCTATTGGCCCGGCCAGCCCTTGCCCACAAAAGGACGTCACAACCATGACCTAGAAGCTGTTGAGTTCTTCAAGACCTTCCCAGACAACCATCTTATCAACAATCCGTACAAGATATTCGTCGGTCAAGGAGACTACACCTGCACCGTGGCAGACTTCTCGGGCACAATGAAGGGCCCGATGAAGACCGCTGATGGAAAGACGATTCCAGCCACAAACAAGAGCTTCCACGTGGAATTCTGCACAGTCGCCCACTGGAACGACAAGGGAGAGATACTCGAGGAGAGGCTCTTCTACGATCTCGTCGGACTAATGAAACAGATCGGACTATCTTAGCTTACACGGTTTCGGTTATCGTTACAGGTAAACGTCCTGGTCGAAGCATCCCAAGATCCCTACTCGGCGTACCTCAGTGCCTCTGCTGGTGGGATTTTCGCGGCTCTTCTTGCAGAGCTCAAGGTTGTGAGCAACGCTAATCCGTATGCAAAGAGAATGATCTCGGCAAGTGATAACCACGGGATTGCGAAGGTCAGCCCAGAGTTGGGACTTGTCGCTATTGCGTAACCTAAGTCGACTCCTAAAACGACGCCTATCATGATGCCCAAGAGTGCGACGTAGCTATTTTCGAGAAGGAAGCTAGCTAGTATCATCCGTCTACGGAAGCCGATGGCTCGCAGAATTCCAATCTCCTTCCGCCTCTCGGCAACTGACCTGATAGCGATTATTCCAAGGCCCGCTATGCCCACGACTAGTCCTAGGGCTAGGAATCCTTCGAATATTCCCAGGAACGATTGGCCGACCTGTATGAACTGTCCGAGCACTACCGCGATCACAGTGGTCTGCATGCCCAACCGGGCAAAATCATGCTTCAAATCATTCGAAACAACCGTTGGATCCACACCACCAGCCACCTTCACAAAGCCCAGACTGCCCGCCACCACTCCGAACGAGTCCCTAAGCAACTGATTCGTCGTCACTATACCGGTGAAGAAGACACCGTTCATGATCCCCACAACAGTAACCTGGCGTGAGACTACCGTTCCATTCGGGAGCTGCCCAATGATCTGCAGGGTATCCCCAGCGTTAGGCGTCATCTCTGCCCTCGGCGGTCCCCTGACGTTTACGAAACCAAAGGACCAGACGACCTTCGAAGAACCGGCCCTCGTTACCGCATTCCAGACATCAGCCGTGGTCTTATAATCGCTCGTCATGTTCTGCATCTTGAAAGTGTTCGTCGTGTAGAAGTTCGCGGCCCCTACAGCGTTCGGGTCCGCGCCTATTGCAATCTGTTGCCCGAAGTCATGTTGCATGGTCACGTCTTTGACGAGTAGACCCGTATCGTTGAACGGAAGTACCGCGGAGACCTTGCTGGCCAAGTTAGGATCGCTGAGGACCCGCGACGCCAGATCACTTATCGGCAGCGTCGTGTCGGTTATGATGTCATAGCCTCCACTGTTCTCCTTCACATACTTGTCTAGTGCCGCAGTCTGCATCGAAGCTAGGAATGCAATGGTGACGACGGTAAACAGGACGAGGGCGAACATGGCCACGGTGGCGGCGGTCCGAAAGCGCCTATTGCTTGGATAGGACAGGGCGGTCTTGAACACTACTGTCATTCCTCTTCTTCCATTGTATAGCGGTCGGAAAAGTCGGTTGATCGATGCCGTATTGTACATCACGGCCATAATGGCGCCTAGGACCATGACGAGTCCTCCGGTGAGGAACAGCTCTGGGCCGTAAGTGTAGCTCTGAATGGACGGGTTGTTCCAGGATAATGATGGTATTCCCCACTGCAATAGGATCGCGATGCCGGTTCCGGTGAACGCAATCCTGTTCTTCACGAATCGTGAGAGGACCAGTCCTGTGCCGAATATCACAAGGGTCGGGCCGATCAAAGTCTCAAGCGCGGATTTTGCAGGTCCCGCTGCCATGTAGACAAGCACGCCTATTGCCATTGTGAAAATGCCGACGCCGAGTAGTACGGTGTAGGTTCTGATCCCGCGAGGCGGCTCAGGTATGTTACGAATCGCGCGTATGATGTTGAGCTTGCTGACCCGCCAGGAGGTGAAGAATATCGTGAAGTAAGTAATCAGTAGGCCCGTGGCGAACGCGGTGAAGAGACTTGTCGGCGAATACGTGAAACTGTCGAGAACGACCGCTAGAGAAACAGGAAAGACACTGCTCAGGATCGTGCCGAATGCGTAGAGTATCGCATACGCAATGCCAATCCCGACGAACACTCCCAGTAGTGCAGCGCCTGCTGCGTAAAGGCTTCCCTCGTAGAGAAACAGCTTCGTCAGCTGCGACCTCTTCATACCGACCGCCCGTCCCATGCCCATCTCCGACTTTCTCTCCTCGGCCAGCATGATGAACATGTTAATGATCAAGACAACACCGGCGATGATCGTAATCGTACTCAACACCACGAACAGGTTCGAAAGTTGCTTCGCACCTTCGGTCGCGCCGTTGACGGTGGTCAGCTTCGCACCGTACGCGCAGAGAATCGTAGTAGAGTTACCCGGAACAGTAGCACTCTCCTTACACGCATAACCCGGCGGAGGAGATTGCAGCCCGTTCAGAGTCTGGTTAGCCGCGAGACCAACCACCGACGTATGCTGAATTGATGGTCGTAGGCCACCGGTGTTCGTGATGGCGATGTAGTTGGCGAGACCCGGCTGATGATTGAGCGCTTGTGCTGTGTTCATCGTTACTGGAAGGGGAGAACACGGTAAGACTGTCACCAGCCGTCGCGTTGACGTCCTTCGCGGCCCGGTCGTTCAGAACCGCTTCATTGTCAGCAAGGCTTGAACCGATAACCGCGCCGCCGTTTATCGAGTGAAAATCGCCCAGCAAGTCGGTCGCATTGTTGAAAGTTCCTATCAGGAGCACTGGAGATTGGACGATATTCTTGGTGGTATCGTTGACACTTATCGTGCTGAGAATCTCGGGCGTAACCCCTCTCAAGTACTGACTGGCCGATGGATTGCTCGTGATGCCTTGGTACAGCTGCTGGGCCACATGGACCGGAAAGAATTGGTAGCCGGTTGTCGGGCTTGGCGCAAACACTACCTCATCCGCATAGCCATATCCATAGTAGCCACTCCGCGTGAACAGCTCGCTAAGCGTATCACCGGTAACCAGTGATCCTGATATCATCGCTGTGCCGATCATCAATCCGCTGATCACTATTGCCATGCTTGTCTTTCGTCTCGTAAAATTCCGGAGCGCCATACGCACCGTCACCTCGTCTCCAAGCATGCTGCCTACAGTGATCAGAAACACAACCGCGACCGAGTACAGTTCCAGGTTGACGAGCGAGTTTCCGACAATTCGGCCGAGTAGAGTGAACCAGAGGAGGAATGCTGCGATGCCTGCTATTACTGTGGATAGACTTTTGATCTTGTAGGAGAATCGTCCCAGCCGGCTCGTCTTCTGGGCCCCCGATGTCATGTAGGCGAAATATCCCGCGACCGCGGCGAACGCGGCGACAGCGATAACCTGTTCAGTTATCAAATTGTTATTGTCTGCGATGTATTGGCGGAAGTAGGAATTGTTCTGGTAGTCATTGTACAGCGCGGCGAGCTCGCCGAGAGCCAGGATACCGACCACGAACAAGAGACCGATGAGAAACGGCCTCGAACTTCGAGCACTCAAACATCGATCACGCTAGCTAGATGCGATCTGAGCCGGTTTCACTTCTCTCTCGATCTGCCCATTCCGCATGTGCACAATCCGGTCTGTCTGCTGAGCAATCGAGGGATCATGGCTCACTAGGACCAGGGTAAGCCGGTACTCCTTGTTCAGATTTCGAAGCAGCTTGATGATTTCTTGAGAATTCTCCGAGTCCAGGTTCCCGGTCGGCTCGTCAGCCCAGACAATCGCCGGCTTGTTCACCAACGCCCGAGCAATCGTGACCCTCTGCTCCTGCCCACCACTCAGCTCGCTCGGCTTGTGACTCTTCCACTCTTCCAAGCCCACCATCTTCAACGCCTCCACCGCCATCAGCCGAGCCTCTCGCTCCGGCGTCCCCGCTAGCAGCACCGGGAGCTCAACATTCTCCTGCGCATTCAAAACGGGCAGGAGGTTGTAGGCTTGGAAGATGAAGCCCATACGCCGCGCACGAAACTCGCTCTTACGATCATCAGACATCTTCGCCAAGTCCTGACCCTCAACCAGAACCCGACCCTTCGACAAATCATCAAGACCAGAAACACAATTCAACAAAGTTGTCTTCCCACAACCGGATGGTCCCATGACCGCAATCATCTCGCCCCTCTTGACAGTCAGGTTAAGGCCACGAAGAGCCTCAACTTTCACAGCTCCAGTATCGTAGATTTTCCAAACATTCTCCACCTGGACAATGTCAGCGTTGTCCAATCAGCATCCACTTTGGGCGGGGGGATGAGACCCTAGCTAATACGGGCTTTCCCATAGGCACAGAAAACACGTTTGGGGGGCCTCTCTGTACTTGCTGAACTTAGCTAGAAGCATCGGATTGGGAGAAGTACATGCTTATCAAGCCGTTTCCTTCTTGACCAGTTGAGCCAAGCAGTGTCAGCCGTTGCCCAAAGCAATGAAATTCATCATCACAGTTAGTGTGGATTAGACTCTGAGTGCTATCAGGAAGATTCAGCGACTCAGGGCCGCACTGAAAGCCTTGGACGTTGACGAGAAACGGGGCATAATCACCGCATACAATGAAAGGTTCCTGTTCATTCCAACGAAGCTGATTCACGCGATTGAGGATCGTATGAGCGAGAGTTTCGGGGCTGCGACAGCCACGAGCTTCGTCTACGAGATTGGCAAGGAGGGAGGATTGCAGTATATTCGGATCGCTGAGAGGGCTGGTTTTAAGTTCAGGAACTTCCAGGATTTGAAGGCGGCAGCGGAAAGGTTAGGAACATTGGCGGGCTGGGGCAAGGTGGATGTTGTCGAGTTCAACCAGCAAAAGAAGATGGTTCGGCTTAGATGGACGGACGGGGTCTCGGTCCGGTCCAAAAAGGGAAAGATCCCCGTATGCCATTTTGGACGCGGAATACTCACAGGCGCTATTCAGTCAATACTCGGCACAGACTGTGAGTCGCTAGAGGTTCTCTGTCAGGGCAAGGGGGACCCTTACTGTGAAGCCATTGTAGGCGTTCCCGATGAGATCCTACGGCTGGCGAACTCGCACAGCAATTGAATCTCTCGAGTCCTCAAGATAAGACGTTGAACGAAGGGCCAGATCTATTCCTCTAAACCCTTGTTCCCGGTACCTGTTGCCCTGCTCTGTGATCCGGTAGACTTTCCTGCTGCGCCTACTCGGCGAGACCCATTCACCAACGACAAGCTTGCGCTCTTCCAGCTCGTATAACAATGGGTAGAGTGTTCCAGGGCCAACCCGGACTCCCGTCTTGGTCCTCAACTCTCTCATGAGTTCGTATCCGTGCTGGGACCCGTGATTCAGCACTGCGAGAACGAAAAGGTCTAGAAAGCTCTTGACCATTCGTTCGCTAACACCTTTTGACAGGAGAGAAGCCTCAAACTATCGAAGTTCGATATCTTCGAATCTCGATATAAACAGTATGGCCCTATCGACTAGTGTGGAGTCTCGGCCAAATGAACTGGGACGGTTGCGAATTGGAACAGGATTTTTTCTGCAGGCATTTCTCGTGCTTGAAAAGAGTCATATGTATCACAAGCGAAACATATCATGTTCTGATATTTCGCGTCTCGAAAATTCCGTAAAGGAAAACATTCGTTATACGTCAGATTTCTCTTGACACCCGCTTCATGAAGAATTCGGAAACAACACGAGCAACAATACTCTCAATCCTAGTCATCACCATCCTGCTAGTCTCAGGAACACTATCTCTACCAAGAGCAAACGCGGCCAAACCACCAACACCGGCCACATTCCTAAACTACGAACTGGCCGGTAATACCTTCGCGACACCAGGATTCAGCGTCGGAGTAACCTGTCCAAACACATCAGGCACCTGCCAGAGCACTGAGGGCGAGCCGCAGATCCGCGCAGACCGGTCCGGCGGATTCTACGCATCCTCCGAAAGCACATTCTGCGTGATCGGAGGACAATGCGGAGGGACCTTCGCCTGGAAATCTACTGATGGAGGCAACCACTTCACGACTCTTCCACTACCAAACAGTGCTTCCGCCGGAGGCGTCGGAATCTCACCAGCCGGCGGCGACACCGACATCGCCGTCGCCCCGGTCAAGAACGCTAACGGCTTCTACAACATCTACGTTGCAAGTCTCCAGAGCCGGCCACCACTTCTAGATGTCTACGTCAGCACGAGCAAGGATGGCGGCGCAACATGGTCAATCGATCCAACAGGCGCCAGCATCCCAGTAGACGACAGAGAATGGATCGCTGCTGACGGGGCAAACAAAGTCTGCCTTTCTTACCACGCACAGCCCGCAACCAACACAATCGTCGTTGACTGCAGCTATGACGCTGGAGCAACGTTCACACAGCATGCATCATCCTTCGACGCTAACCACATCGCATTCCTAGCCGGCTTCAACAACATAATCGGCAACCTAGCAATCGATCCGAGAAACCATGTAATCTATCAGACCCTCAGCTCCATCGCCACCCTACCAGAACTCGCATCCTGCACAGTCATGTGCCACGTCCACACCGTATGGATCGCAGTCTCCATCGACGGCGGCAACAGCTTCACCGACTATACAGTCTACAATAATCCAGATGTCAACGTTGACTATGGACATCAGTTCATCAACGTCAGCGTCGACGGCTCCGGAAACGTATACGCAGTCTACACCGACAACCACAACGTGTTCTACAGCTTCTCCACCAGCTTCGGACAAGCATGGTCCGGACCATACCAGATCAACAAAGCCCCATCAGCCACTGCAATCATGCCCTGGAGCAGCGCAGCAGGCATAGGCGGACTCGACGTCGTCTGGTACGGCTCAAGCTACTACGACGGAGTCAACCCGCCAGACACTTACCCAGACACCGCAACATGGCAGGTCTATTTCGCACAGAACCAACAAGCCCTCACACCAAACAGCGTGTTCACCCAGGTCGCAGCCAGTGGAACAATCCACAACGGCGCGGTATGCGAGTCAGGCATCACATGCACCGGCAACCGTGACCTGCTAGACGATTTCGGAGTCGCCGCAAGCCCGACAACCGGACTAGCCGCGATCGTCTACACCGACGACCAGTTCGTCAACTCAGCCCTCGAACCCGCAACCGTCCGGAACAGTGGAAGCGCAGTCTGCGACGCAAGCACAACCAACACCGTAGACTGCTCACACACCAACATCGCAGTCCAAACCGGAGGCTCAGGGCTCAAACAGGTGAAGCACCACTTCGAAACCAGCGGAGAGGACTTTGAACAACACGACCTATCCTCGGCACAGCCCAGCTTCACAATACAAGGAACAAACACCGGAACCACCCCAATAACGTCGATTATCGTGCAAATCTCCGGACAACCACTAAGTCTCACCTGGAACACAGCCTTCCCACTACAGCCCGGCCAATACGCAACAGCCACCACCACAACGCTGCCCCTCGGACTGGTCCCAGTCGTCGGAAACATCTACACCGTCACAATAACCGCTACCATGGCAGACGGAACAACAGAAACGCAGACGGACAATTCGATCTACACCCTGGGCGCGGCACTCGGACTCTAACTCCGACGACCGACGCCCCCCAACATTTTTTCCGCTTCAACCACTAAACCAAGAAAATCGCCCATTCTCCGGCAAATCTACTGGCTCACTTTTCAATCCCGTTGGTAACATTCGGGCTGTTCGTCCCGAACTGGAAGAGCGAGTCGGGAATTGAAGACCGAGTTTCAGAGATCCAAGGAACTCCAGAGCCCGGAAAGTGTTTCGGGAGAACCGCGGGTACGACTGAGGGGTTAGGCCACTTTGGCCACGATCTCGACAAGGTTTCCATCGGGGTCGCGCAGGAGTGCGTTGCGGTTGTGCTTACCGATGTTGTGGGGTGGCTGGACGACGGGGGTGCCAGCGGTTGTGAGCTCCTCGAAGGCTTCGTCGACGTCCTCGGTCCATATGACCAAGGCCATGGCGGGGGTGCCGGGTGACGCGTCGACTCCGTGCACTCTCTTCGCTGCCTTCACCGTGCCAAGTCCCAGGCCGAACCCACGGAGCGTAAGCTCGACATGCTCAGGGATTCCTTGGGTCGGGGTACGAAACGTCTCCTTGAACCCGAGGAGGTCGCGGTAGAAGCGAAGGCCAGCTTCGATGTCGCGGGTGTAGAGGTGGACAAACGGGTTTTCTAACATGCCCCAGGAACCTGCGAGCTCAGGAAATTAGCCCTTGCGTCAAGGGCTACGAAAGGCAGATCGCCCAGTTCGCCCCGTTCTTCTGGGGACCTCTTGGACATAGAGAAGGTCTCGCTTTCAGGCTAGGCCGTATGACCCCGAACTACACTCGAAATGAAAGCTCTCAAATCTTCCGAATGAATCGCCCAAAATCAGCCCCGAATCGCGTTTTGAGAGCCCATTTCTATAACGCCGATTAGGCTCCTACGAAAGTACCTATATTCGCCGATTCGAAAATCGTGATCCAAGCAGATTACACGGGATTAGAAGGAAAAATCGTCTAAAACGGTTCCAGATAGAAAATGATTCTCAAAAAGGGGGTACCATTCCTGGCGGATCGCGTCACAGACCCGTTCGACCGGACGTGCTACTTTCCCTTTCTACGAGATGTACTGACGGTGGGCTCCGCTTTCTAGGATCTTCAGCGTGCCCAGCAGCGTCTCCTCCGCATGCCTTCTCTTGTCAACGATACGGTGGAAGGCTGACGTCCAGATGTAGTAGATTTTACCCCCGGTCTCCGTCGCCGGGAAGTACTCGATCTCCTCCAAAGCCTTGCTCAACGGTCCAATGAGGCTAGACCTGGTGTAAAGTGCTACCGAGATTGTCCAGTCGCCGAGCCTGTCGCGGTAAATGTTCAGCATGCCCTCGTTGAAAGCTAGGAATGCTCCGCTGCCAAGTCTGATCCGTGTCTTGATCGTGTCCGCTATTGATTCGGCGTCAGGTGGGACCTGTATTGGCCTGCTCTCGACCCTGCTTACCTGTTGAGTCATAGCCTGGCCCTCCACCCTGGAACGGGCTTATCGCACGTGTAACCCGGTCTCTGCGGGCTCTGGGACAGCGCATGGTTTCTCGATTGTTTATATCGAACACGAACAATCATGACCATTCTTCCTAGAGGATTTGTCATGGGCATGTTTGACCTCGAAGAGGAGAGGCTCCTAGCGGAGATAGAGGGGAGAGGTGCCCGAAAGATAATCCTCCAACTACCAGATGGACTGAAGGCTGAGGGACCACGCCTGGCCAGCCTCGTCCGGCGAAGGACGGGGGCCGAGGTCTTCGTATCCGCCACCCCCGCATGGGGAGCATGCGACCTGTCCCTGGATGCTGCGGCCCGGCTGAAAGCGGACCTGTTAGTTCATTATGGTCATAACGAGTTCCTCCGAGACGGCTCCAACGGGATACCAGTATTGTACGTCCCAGCAAAGGCCAAACACGACGTCATACCCGTCGTCGAAAAAGCAGTCTCACTACTCCAGGGAAAAACAATCGGCCTCGCAACAACAGTCCAACACCTTCACACGCTTCCCGAGGTCACGAAAGTTCTAGAGGCTAGAGGCTACACCGTACAGACCCCCGGACGCGGACCATGGGCTCACGAAACCGGCCAGGTCCTCGGCTGCGACTACTTCGGTCTCAGAAAACTACAACCAAGCGTCGACTCGTTCCTCATAGTCGGCAGCTACTTCCACGGACTCGGCGCAGCACTCTCAACCGAAAAACCGACAATACTCGCCGACCCCTACGACGGGACCGCCCGCAGCCTCGACGCGGACCGGGACAAGATCGTACGACAACGATACGCTATGATCGAGAAAGCACGCGGGTCCCAGAGCTTTGGAATACTCGTCTCGACCAAGCCGGGCCAGTGCAATCCCCAGATCGCATTATCCATCAGGAACCAATTAGAGGAAAAGGGCAAGTCTGCAGTGCTGCTCTACACGGACGAGATTCTGCCAGAGAAACTCATGGACTTTTCAGAAATCGACGTCTTCGTCGACACCGCCTGTCCAAGGCTTGCGCTAGACGATCCGCAGAGATTTCCCAAACCCATCCTTACACGTGATGAGATTATGGTCGCGGTCGGGGCATGGACTTGGGATGAGCTGTTAGAGCGTGGACTGGTCCGCCTCTAGTTGGCACCGAAGAAGATTATACCAAAACGTCAACTGGAAATCAGGCTCGACAAGCTAGAGGCTCTCAAGACCCCGAAACTTGGCCTTGAACAGTACCCTGTCTCCGCCGAGGCCGCCTCCGAACTGCTCTATATGGCAAGCTTCGAACACAACGACCTCGAAGGAAGAATCATCGACCTCGGAACCGGCACTGGGAGACTCGCCATCGGTGCAGCGCTCATGGGGGCAAGCGACATTGTCGGCCTAGACGTGGATGGACCCTCGATCTATATCGCCGTCCGAAACGCGCGCGAATCGAATGTTAATGTTGGCTGGGTGATTGGAGACCTGAATAGTGTTGTCGGTGGTTTTCAGACCGTTTTGATGAATCCGCCGTACGGGACGCGTTCTCCACACATGGATGCTCGCTTTCTCACAAGGGCGTTCGAGCTAGCGCCTGTAACCTACTCGATCCACAAGAGCTCTACGCGAAACTTTCTCACCGAGTTAGCCAAGAAGAATGGCAGGAGGGTTGATGTGGTCCGAAGCCTCGAAATGCGGATCCCTCACCTGTTCGATTTCCACAGGAAGAAGTGGGAGACCATACAAGTAGACTTGTACCGAATCACGACGTAGAATGATGGACTAAGAACAGTTATAGAATTATAGCAGGAAGACATCGACTATCTCTGGTGAGAATACTCGAAGCCTGTCACCCTTCTATTGGCACAAACCGCTCCGAAACTCTTGGACAAGGAGCGGAACATCAAGAGGATTAGCGAGCAAGCAGCAAAAGCACGTCGGAACAACATCGACATTCTCATCTTCCCCGAACTTCACCTCACAGGCTACACGATGAGGGACGAAGTCTTCACCCAGGCAGAACCAATACCTGGTCCCAGCACGAAGAAGATCGAGAGGATTGCAAAGGAGCACGGCGTCCACGTCGTCTGCGGTATGCCTGAGGAGAGCGAGGTCAAAGGCGTCCTCCACAACTCAGCAATATTCGTCGGGCCAAAAGGCATCGTCGGAAAATACCGAAAGGTCCACCTGCCAACACATACCGTTTTCGAGGAGAAGCGATACTATCGTCCAGGCCAGACCGCGCCCGTGTTCGAAACACCGTTTGGACCGATAGGAATCACGATCTGCTACGACCTATACTTCCCAGAACTCACTAGGCTCATGGCGCTACAAGGCGCACAGCTAATCATCGCGATCTCCGCAAGCCCAAGCCTGAGGCGCCGGTTCTTCGAAAGCTTCTGTCTAAGCAGGGCAATGGAAAACGCGGTCTACCTAGCATACGTCAACCGCGTCGGCATAGAAGAGGGATTACAGTTCTGGGGCGGAAGCCGCGTTGTATCGCCCAGCGGCTCTGTACTGGCCCAGTGCAAGTATGACGTGGAAGAGTTTCAACCGTGCAAGATTGACCTAGACGAGGTGCGCCGGTCGCGGACCTTCATCCCTACGATCAAAGACCTGGAGCCGGGGCTCTTCGACCTGTTGAGAACCAAGGCCCGTGAAGCATAGCAGGCCATAGGCGGGCAAACGCTGCAAGTCACCCCAGCACAGGGCGTTGGAATCTCAACCTTGTCGTTGGAAACGACTTGTTCACATTGTACTTTAGCCCGAAAACTGGGCGATCTCTACTAGGCCAGGAAGCCTGTCGAATGATGTATTTTCCCGGATTTATCTAGCGATAAGACTGATTCCTGAGGGCTCTGCGGAACAATCCTCATATTAGCCCCTTAACATGCTCATGTCAGTGTTTAGTCTTGAAGGGTCGCAACTATAGGTCCGCAGCCGGCCAGCCCTACACGAGAATGAAGTACATTCACGGCTCTCCCGCTTTGAAGATTTCCACCTTGTCTCCAAGGAGAGATTGCAAGTACGCCATAACGCATTGGAATCAGCCAGGGTCGCCGCGAACAAGGTTTTGTCCGACAAGTATGGCGAGACGGGCTACAAGCTGTCAATACGTCCTTACCCGCACATCATCCTCCGAGAGAACAAGATGATCGCTACAGCAGGGGCTGACCGTTTACAGGAGGGCATGAGGCGTGCTTTCGGCAAGCCCACAGGCAGAGCCGCCCGTATAGACGTGGGCCAAGAAATCCTCTCTATCTCTGTCAAAGAGGATGGGGTTGAGACAGGATTGAAGGCCTGCGCGACAGCCCGGACGAAGCTCCCGATGAAAACAAAAGTCTGGGTTGAAGAAGTTCAAATGGACGAAATGCCTGCGTCTCCAACCGACTCTGCTCCAATTACGACCCCGTCACCGATCACTGTTACGCCTGAACACGAGTTAGAAGAGGAACCACTAGCCGCACAATCTCCCGCTGGAGAATAGTTCAGTTGGGTCGTCCCCCGGAAGACGTGGTTTTATGGCTTGAAAACGTCCGAAAGGACGACATAAGCAGAGTAGGGGGCAAGTGCGCCAACCTCGGCGAGCTAACAGCCAAAGGCGTACACGTCCCGCCAGGATTTGCCGTAACAGCAGACGCTTTCCGGCATTTCTTGGACGAGACGAAGATTGAGGATGTTATTCACAAGACACTGAACAATTCTAACGGCTCCAAGGATCCGCGACAGTACGAGGAAGCATCACAGGAAATCAGGAAACTCATCGAGTCGGTCCAGATGCCCGCCGACATTTCTGACAAGGTACGCGAGGCATACAGAGAGCTATGCAAGCGGACCAACGCTGACCCCGTACTCGTGGCCGTTAGATCCTCGGCGACCGGCGAGGACCTGCCAGACGCGTCCTTCGCGGGTCAGCAGGACACTTATCTGAACGTGAAAGGCGAGGACCAGCTGGTCCATTATGTGCAAAAGTGCTGGTCGAGCCTCTATACACCACGGGCCATTTTCTACCGTGAAGAGAAGGGATTCCCGCATGAGAAGGTTCTCATCAGCGTCGGGGTCCAGAAGATGGTCAACTCGCGATGCTCTGGCGTCGCGTT